>ERZ1026941.8-NODE-8-length-102441-cov-20.686774_pt1 | contig 102441 bp, 91 predicted proteins | sample MGYA00519305_ERZ1026941 | MGnify/ENA primary metagenome ERZ1026941 (study PRJEB26926, sample SAMN06164614) | human gut metagenome | biome: ENVO:00009003; feature: ENVO:2100002; material: ENVO:00002003 | host: Homo sapiens | place: USA | collected 2012 ...
CCCTTGAGGTCGAGCAGCGGACGGGGTTCGGGTTCGCCCTTCTTCTTGCCGGCGATGATCTTCTCGACTTCGGCGTAGTGGTTGCCGTAGCCCAGCTCGCGGGCCGTGTCGATGTTCTGGAGCACTACGTCGTCGTGTACGGCGACATTGCCCGATGTTTCATACGCCACGTGCACGTCGTGTCCCTGCTGCACCAGACGGATGAACGTACCGCCCATCGAAATCACGTCGTCGTCGGGGTGGGGCGAGAAAATCACGATGCGTTTGGGATACGGATTCGACGGCACGGGGCGCGTCGAATCGTCGGCATTGGGTTTGCCGCCCGGCCAGCCGGTGATGGTGTGCTGGAGGTCGTTGAATACGTCGATGTTGATCTGGTCGTAGGCGCGGCCCTGTTCGAGCAGTTCGCCCAGCGAATTTTCGATGTAATCCTTGTAGGTGAGCTTCAGGATCGGTTTCTGCACCACGCCGCAGAGCCACACCACGGCCTTGCGGGTGAATTTGGGCGTCCATTTGCAGGGGCCTACCAGCCACGGCGTCTGCTCGCGGGTGAGCAGCTGGGCGGCGTTCTCGTCGATTACGACTTCGATGTTGGGGTGGGCCTGCAGGTTCGATGCCGGCACTTGGGTCGTGATCTCGCCTTCGACGACCTTCTGGATGATCTGGGCCTTCTCTTCGCCCCAAGCCATCAGGATGATCTTGTCGGCCCGCATGATCGTGTCGATACCCATCGTGATGGCCAGCTTCGGGGTGTAGTCCAATCCGAAGAATGCGCCCGATTGGATTTTGCGGGTGTTGTGGGTCAGCTGCACCAGCCGGGTGCGCGACTTGGCATAGGACCCCGGCTCGTTGAAACCGATCTGGCCGTCTTCGCCCACGCCGATAATCATCAGGTCGATCTTGCGCACCGAATGGTCGTACGAGGCGCAGTACTCCGAAACCTTGTCCTCGGAGATGGTGCCGTCGGGGATGTGGATGTTTTCGGGCAGGATGTCAATGTGGTTGAGGAAATCCTCGTGGATGCGGAAGTTGCGGCTCTGCTGCTCGGTCGAGCGGATGGGGTAGAACTCGTCGAGGCTGAATACGGCCACGTTGCGGAAGCTGACGAGGCCCTCCTTGTGGCGTTTCACCAGCTCGCGGTAGAGCCCCAGCGGCGTGCGGCCCGTGGTAAGGCCCAGCACGAAGGGCTGCTGCTCTTCGTAGACTTCGTTCGAACAGTGGAGTTCGTTGTAGGTGCGGATCGCCTTGACGATGGTGTCGGCAACGTACTGAACGCCCAGATATTCGTTTTCATAGACCGTCGTGTGAATTTTCTCGTAACGATGGATGATGTCGCGCGGCGTCGATTCTGCGATCAGGCCGCCGTCTTTCGGAAGTGAATATTTGTTGTTCATATCTCTGAAAATTTAATTTGTTCGAAAAAATCGGACCGGTGGAAGTCGGGTTTCGGCGTCTCGATCGGCTTCCACGAAAGAAAATGGGGCTGCGAAAGTTTGTCGCCGCATTTGTAGAGGTTCACCGATGCCTTCAGGCCGCTCCAGTCGCTCAGCTCGTGCATGAACAGCGCCTGCGGGGGAATGGCCAGCACGACCGACCAGCGGTTGTCTCCTTCGTGTTCGGGGAACGGCCGCAGTCCGAGGCTCGGAGTCCGCAGGATGCCGGCCATCACCTTGGGCGCGGCGTGCGCCGGGTGCTCGCGCTCCTTGCGGAAGCCCAGCAGCAGGCGCCCGATGCAACTGCACTCGAAGTTGTAGTAATAGCCGCTGTCGTCGGGGGCGATGAAGAACTCCACGCACGAATCGGTCCAAACTTCGCCGTTGTCCTCCGTGACGCGGGCCATCGTGCAACGTTCCGCGACGTCGAAGCGCAGCATCAGGTAGTCGCCCGTGTGGAACATGCGGAACGAAACCTCCGGTGTGTAAGGAAATTGTTCCGGCCAGTTGCAGCAGGCTACGGCCTGCGGCTCGATGCCGGCGAAAGCCGCTTCGACGGCGGCCTTGTTCGTGGGGACGATGCCCGTGATTTTGCGTATCTCCGTCATGCCTTGCGGTATTTGTCCACGGTTTCCCGTACGATGCGGCACATTTCGCCGTAATGTTCCTCCATGCTTTGCAGCAGGCGGTACTGGGCGTGGGTGCGCACGAGGTTGTGACCGGGGTATTTGACTTTGTAATAGGTGTCGCCGTCGATGTAGTCCATCAGGAAACGCAGGACCTGTTCGAAGGTGATGTATCGGGCCGAGAAAGCCAGATGGTCGATTTCGGAGTCGGTGAGCTGCTTCGCCCGCTGCGAGAGGTAGCCCTCGGTGTAGGCCCGGAACATTTCGAGTGACAGCCCGACGCGCGAAAGGTCGCGGTCGTCCTCGTCGCCCGTGTTGGCGTAGGAGCGGATGGCGTCGCCGAAGTCGTTGAGCGACGTGGAGGCCATCACCGTGTCGAGGTCGATGGCGCAGAGCACCTCGCCCTGCCTGTCGAAGAGAATATTGTTGATCTTGGTGTCGTTGTGCGTCACGCGCGTCGGAATCGTGCCCTCCTCGACCTTGGACCAGAAGCCGAGCATCTCTCCGCGCCGCGATTCGATCCAGCCGATCTCCTCCGAAAGCTCCTTTTTGCGGCCTGCGGCGTCGCGCTTCAGCGCCTCGTCCCACTGCACGAAGCGGTGGCGGATGTTGTGGAATCCCTTGATCGTTTCGGCCAGCGGCTCGGTGAAGTCGGCCAGCTGGGCTTGGAATTTGCCGATTCCCTCGCCGCCCTTGCGGGCCAGTTCGGGCGAATCGGCCTTGTTGTAGGCGACGGTGTCGTCGATGAAAACCGAGACGGCCCAATATTCGCCGTCGCCGTCGATGTGGTACAGCGCGTCCTCTCTGGTCGGGACCACGGTCATCACCTCGCGCCGGGGATCGCCGCCTGCCGCGATGACTCCGCGGCGGATGTGGTCGGTAACCCGGCGGATGTTGTCCATCATGGCCGGAACGTCGGGAAATATGTTTTTGTTCTTGCGCTGAAGAATGTAATCGGGGGCCTCCCCTTCGGTGCGGATGATGAACGTATCGTTGATAAAACCCTCGCCCAGCGAGTCTATGGCCGCGATGCCTCCCTCCAAAGCGAAGTGCGATGCGATCTCTTGCAGTTTCTTCTCCATGTCGTAAGATTCTCTGTTTTTTAGTGTTCCGGTTGCACCTCCAAAGGTACTAAAAAGAACGGAGTCCTGCAACGGAATTTTGTTAAAAGAAAATTTTTTCCTCGATTTGCCGAGGCGGGTGATTATTTTTGCGATGCAATGAGCCGATGAAGATAAAATTTATTATCGGGGTTGCCGCGGAAAATGAAAAAATCCGGCAGTTGGAACCGCCGGATTTTATCTGTCAGAGTGCATTTCATTTATTTGATGCAGCTGGTCAGCATTTTGAGCTTCCCTTCGGGGACGATGCGGAGCGACTTTACGGTAGCCGGAAGCAGTACGGTCTCGCCCTGATGGATCGGCATTTCGTTGCCGCTGTCGTCGGCGATCATGCCCTTGCCTTCGACGCAGATCACAACGACGAACGAGTCGAGCGCCGCGTAGTCGAGCGTCAGCGGAGCGGTCAGGTCGCAGAGCGACGTGGTGAAGTAGGGACACGACACCAGTTCCGTTTCGCGGTCCTGCACCTGCTCGTACTTGGTGCGGTAGTCGGGCAGCACGGTATAGTCGATGGCGCCCTTCGCCAATTCGGTGTGCAGTTCGCGGGTGTTGCCGTCGGCGTCCTTGCGGTTGAAGTCGTAGATGCGGTAGGTGATGTCCGAAGTCTGCTGAATCTCGGCGATGAACGCGCCCGCGCCGATACTGTGGACGCGGCCTGCCGGCAGGAAGAAGAGGTCGCCCGGATGTATTTCGTACTCGGCGAGGATGTCGGTGATGGTGTTGTCCTCGACGCTGGCTTCGTACTGGGCGGGCGTCACCTGCTTGGCGAATCCCGACCGGAGCCGTGCGCCCTTGTCGGCGTCCACGACGTACCACATTTCGGTCTTGCCTTTCGACTTGTGACGTTCCCATGCCAGCCGGTCGTCGGGGTGTACCTGAATCGAGAGATCCTGCCGTGCGTCGATGAACTTGATCAGCAGCGGGAACTCCTCGCCGAAACGTTCGAAGTTGGCTTTGCCGAGCAGTGCGGCGCCGTGGCGGGCGATCAGGCCCGGCAGGGTAGTGCCGGCTTCGGGACCTCCTGCTACGACCGATTCGTTGCCTTTGACGCCCGAAAGCTCCCAGCTTTCGCCGACCTGCGTCTGGCCGGATGCGATTTGTTTGTAGGGGACGATTTTTTCGCCGCCCCAGATCGTTGATTTGAGAATGGGTTGGAACTTATACATCTTGTTTTATTATGCTTTTTGCGCGTCGAGCTGGCTCAGGGCGAACGCGTATGCGCCCACCGAAATGGCGTTGCTCGCGCCGAGTTTCGAAATAGCGACGCCGATGCGCTTCTGGGGGTCGTAAGCCACGTAACGGTCGGTGCCGTAGACTTTCAGCGTGCGCTGATCGCCTTTGGCGAACTCCTTGAACTCCTCTTCGCTGTCCAGATCGTAAACCTTCATCTGCACGCGGTTCAGCTCGTCGCCCGCGATGGTGTGCATCTTGCTGCGCAGCTCTTTGAGCAGGCTGGGCATGATCCATTTGCGGGCGCCCGTGATGCCGCCGCCGATGACGATCAGACCGTCGATCAGCGTCACGGCCGTCGCCATGGCGTCGCCGGCGATCTCGCCCATCTCGGCGAAAGCCTTGCGGGCGGCTTCCGTGTCGCCTTCGCGTTTTCCGTCGGCGATATCGCAGAGGTCCTTCGGTTCCAGCCCGTGGTCCGGGTTGCCCGACAACTCTCCGTAAACGCGCTTTACGGCGCGGATCGCGGCGCCGTCTTCGACGATAATGTCGGGCATCTTCTTGTGCTTGAGGCAAAAAGTCTCGACGCACGAGTTGTCGCCGCGGTTGAGTTCGTTGTTCACCACGATACCGATGCCCAGACCCGTGCCGAAAGTGTAGCCCACCAGATTCTTGTAGCGTTTGGGGCTGCCCAGCGCTTCGAGCCGGGCGTTCACTTCGGGCAGTGCGCCGCCCAGCGCTTCGCCGTAGGCAAAGAGGTCGCCGTCGTTGTTGATGAAGACCGGAATGCCGAATTTGTATTCGAGGAACGGCCCCAGCGCCACGCCTTCGCGGAACGAGGGGAAGTTGGGCAGGTATCCGCCGATGATTCCGTTCGGATAGTCGGCCGGGCCGGGGAACGCGAAGCTGATGGCGACGGGTTTCTCCTCCAGCTTGTCGATGACGGCCTGAAAACCTTCGACCATCGTCGCCAGACATTTGTCCAAGTTGTCGGCGTTCGACGGCAGCGTGATGGGATCGACGATGAATTTGTTGGCCTGCATGGCGCCGAACACCAAGTTCGTGCCGCCTGCGTCGAGTGTGATGACCACACGGTTGTCGTATCTGTACATGGTATTTTGGTTATTTGTTGGCTTGGGTTTTGATGCTGTAGGCGCAGAAGATCAGGTATACGGCGCATACGGTCAGGACGATGAGCGATCCGACCTGCGATCCGACGGTTTCGGTCAGCAGGCCCATCAGCGGGGGAATGATCGCGCCTCCGCAGACGCCCGTAATCATCAGGCCCGAAATTTCATTGGCCTTGTCCGGGCGGCGGCGCAGCGCCAGCGAGTAGACGATCGAGAAGACGCACGAGAGGGCGAAGGCGAAGACGCCCACGCAAATCAGTATCTCGATGTAGCTGTTGGCGAAATAGAGCACGCCCAGCGCCGCGAGCATCACGACGAGGTTCACGCGCAGGTAGCGGACGTCCGAGAGACGCGCCAGCAGGAATGCGCCGATGAAAGCGCCGGCCGTACGGCAGAAGAAATAGACGCTCGAACCGAGTCCGGCATCGGTGATTTCGAGTCCGCAGCGTTCGATCAGCAGTTTGGGCGTCAGTGTGTTCATGCCCACGTCGAGACCTACGGTGCAGAGGATGCCGATGAAGAAGAGCAGGATGTGGCTGTCCTTCAGCAACGAGAACGTTGCGCCGACCGAACTGCCCGACTGTAGGGAAACCTCCTCTTTGGGAATCGAGGTCATCATCAGCCAGAGCGACGAGAGAAGCGTGATTGCGGCGAAGATCGGGAAGAGGTACTGCCAGTTGCCGAAGACGTTCACCGCGAAGACGGCGATGATCGGACCCATGAACGACGAGACGGCCTTCACGACCTGTCCCGCCGTGAGCGAGCTGGTAAGCGATTCGCCCGACACGACGTTCGTCAGCAGCGGATTGAGCGACACCTGCAGAATCGTGTTGCCGATTCCCAGCAGCGCAAAGGCCACCATGCAGGTTGCGAAATTATACGATACGAACGGAATCAGCATGCCGACGATCGTGATGACGTTGCTGATCTGGACGGTGCGTTTGCGTCCGACGCGGTTCATTGCCAGCGCTACGGGGACCGAGAGCAGCAGGAACCACAGGAATACCATCGACGGAATGAATCCGGCGAGGGCTTCGCTGAGGTTGAAATCGTTTTTGACATAGGTGGTCGAGATGCCGACCACGTCGCAGAATCCCATCACGAAGAAGCTGAAAAGGATGGGCATTACTTTGGTTACGGAGGTTTTACGGGCTGATTCCATTAGTTTGGTTTTTTGCACCCCAAAGATAGTAAAAATATGGCGAACCCCGTATCCTCAAGTCCGAAAGTGTACTAATCCGGCAGAAAAATTTACTTGCGGAAGCCTGTTCGGAGGGTATTTCGTCCGTTTTTTGTATCTTTGTTCGACTTGAAACCTGTTAAACGATCCTTTGAAATGAAGAAATTGCTGATTCTCGCCCTGTTTGCCGCCGTGACCTTTGGCGCCGCGGCGCAGGAGCTGACCGTAGCCACCTATAATATCCGCAACGCCAATCGGGGCGACGCCGAGCGCGGCAACGGTTGGGAGCGCCGCGGTCCGTGGGTGTGCCGCCTGATCGAATTCCACGGCTTCGACATTTTCGGAAGTCAGGAGGTGCTCGACGGCCAGCTGCACGACATGCTGGCGCAGCTTCCCGACTACGACTATATCGGCGTCGGGCGCGACGACGGAAAAACGCAAGGCGAGTATGCGCCCATATTCTATAAAAAGGAGCGTTTCCGCCTGCTGGACGATGGCCATTTCTGGCTTTCGGAGATCACCGACCGTCCGAACAAGGGCTGGGACGCCGCGCTGCCGCGCATCTGCACGTGGGGCCATTTCCTCGACCTGCAGACCAAGCGCCGCTTCTGGTTCTTCAACCTGCATATGGACCATATCGGGGTGCAGGCCCGCGAGGAGAGCGCCAAGCTGGTGGTGGCGAAGATCCGCGAAATGTGCAAACCCAAAGAGTTCGTGATCCTGACCGGGGACTTCAACGTCGACCAGAACAATCATATCTATACGACCTTTGTCTCGTCGGGCATTCTGGCTGACTCGTACGAGACCGCCGGAAGACGCTACGCCCCGAACGGTACGTTCAACAGCTTCAACCCTTCGCTGAAGACCGACAGCCGCATCGACCATATCTTCGTGACGCCGTCGGTTCACGTGCACGATTACGGGGTGCTGACCGACACCTACCGTACGGAGACCGCCGCCAGCGGCGAGGAGATCAAGTCGGGCGCCTTCCCCAAGGAGGTTTCACTGCACAGTTACGATGCGCGCACGCCGTCGGACCATTTTCCGGTCGTCGTGCGTCTCGAATTCCGGAAATAGCGTCATCCCTGCGGAATCCGTTGCCGGATAGAAAACCGGGCAAGCCCCGAAGGAAGTTCCGGGATAAAAAACAGAGGCATAAAAAAGTGTAAAACGAAAGATAATCAACTTATTATGCATTTTTCTTCTGTGCCTTTGTTTTAGAGAAAACGTAGAATAAGGTAATATTAAACGAGGTTTCGATTTTCAAATCGTTACCTCGTTTCTTTTGCTTTGTTATTTATAGAAGGGTGATTTTCAGTTTCTTACATTGCTATTCATCTTGATTTGCGACTCTGCTCAAATTATTTTTGCAACCCTAAAAAGTAGAGTTTGTGCGCAGCACGTTCAAGGTTCTGTTCTCCCTAAAAAGGAACAAGGAGAAAGATCGGAAAGTCGTGCCGGTCATGGGCCGCATCTCGGTCAACGGCAGCATCGCCCAATTCTGCGCAAAGCTCTCCGTTCCGGAGACGCTTTGGGAGGTCCGCGGCGGCCACGCCAAGGGTCATAGCCTCGAAGCCGACCGCATCAACCGCCATCTGGACAATATCCGCACTCAGATCGGCAGGCACTATCAGGATATCTGCGACCGGGAGTCGTACGTTACGGCTGAGAAGGTCAAAAACGCCTATCTCGGTTTTGGGGAGAAATACCGGCTGCTTCTCGAAGCGTTCGAAAGTTTACCGCCAACCTCAAAAAACGGGGCGGCATCGACCGCAGCTACAGTACATGGGGCATTACCACAAATCCATCGACCATCTGCGGGCTTTCATGCGCAAAGAGTATAACGTGAGCGATATGCCATTAGCCGAGTTGGAACAGTCGTTCATCGAGCAATACTCAATGACCGGCTCCGGAGGGGATGGGAAAGCTGAGATACTCTGAGGCAAGCGCAATTACAACTGCCGCTATTGCGCATGGGGGCGACCTTTGATAGTTACAAATTAAACAGGAAACCAAACATATGGCCTTTGCATCCTCGCTTTAATCTGGGGCATGCTCATCGCGGCGCTTTTCGCGGTTTGCAACATCTATCAAAAAGGAGAGATAGAAATTATCCGATGCTCGATAATTGACGCCGACACCATCGAAATACCGGATTGGACGCCAATCGAATAACACGGAAAAAGAGGCTGTCTAACAAGTTCTAGACAACCCCTTTTTTCGTCTTCCGGAATTGTGTCAGTCGTCGGTATCGCTGCGGAACGGGGCTACGGGGAGTCCGGCCGTATCGAAGAGATTGCCGATGGCGCCGTCGCTGAAACAGTAGCGCACGGCTGTCGGACGGGCTACCTGCTTGCTCCATACGACGAGCCGGTTGCTTTTGTCGTCGATGATTCCCTGCGCCGGGACGAACTTCATGAAGGCGTCGCACACCTCCAATCCGCGGATGGCGCCGTCCTTGCAGACGATGCCCCCTTCGGCGTTGTCGAACGAAACGTAAACCTGCGATTTCCTGAATTCCGCTTGCCGGAAGGTCGGGCTTTTGTATTTCCGGCCGCTCTTGCCATAAACCTCGGCGAGGGCGAAACCGGCCAGCCGGTCGCCGACACCTTGCTTATAGCGGGGATGGATGTTCGTTACGTCGTCCACCAGATCGGAGATGACCGCCATGCCCGTCAACGGGACCGTCGCGGCGACACGGGCCTGCTGTTCGCGGACCACGGCGCCCGCCGTACCTCCCTCGGTACGGGCGTGCGGAGCTATCTGCACGAAATAGAAGGGCAGCGTCCGGCGGAATACTTTGCGCCACGCCTCGATCATCATCGAAAATTCATCGCCGTAGAGTGCGGCGTTCGTTTTGTTGGACTCGCCCTGATACCAGATGGCTCCGGCGAAGGTCGTGTGGCGCAACGGGTGGATCATGGCGTTGTAGAGCGAGCCGATCTGCCAGAATCTGCTCTTCGGCTGTTCTTTCCATGAGGCGACCATCTGCGGGTTTTTGTCCATGACGTTGGCGGGGGGCCATACTTCGACGGGAGTTCCGCCCCACGAGGAGTTGACCAGTCCGACCGGCTGCCGAAGTTCGTCAGCGAGGCGTTTGCCGAAGAAATAACCTACAGCGCTGAAATAGAGGGCGCTTTTGGAATTACACACCAGCCAGCGACCTTCGCAGTCGTCCTGCGGATACGGGGAGCTGTTCTTCGTGACGGTGAAAAGGCGGATCTGGGGATTCATAGGGCTTTCGAGTTCCTTCTTCATGTCCGCGATGCCGTTGGCCGCGCTCCAATTCATGTTCGACTGTCCGCTGCAAAGCCATACTTGGCCGATGAGGATGTCGTCGACTTTCCGGACCGCCTTTTTATTGGTGGCGAAGGTGATCGAACGGGGCTCTGCCGAAGCGGCGGGGGTGATCAGCTCGACGCTCCAAGCCGTGTCGTATCCCACTTTGACCGTCACGGCTTCACCCCACGAAGGGCTGACCGTCAGCGTGGTGTTGGGGTCGGCCCAGCCGTGCAGTTTGACGGTGGCCTTTTCTTGGAGGACCATGTGGTCGCCGATGACGGCCGGCAGCCGGAGGAACGGTTGTGCCGCTACGGAAAGAGCGCTCAGCAGGAAGATTCCTGCAAGCAGAAGCGTTTTTCGGATGTTGCAAATCATAATAATTGTAGAAAAGGGACCGGAAACTGTTACTGCATATCCCAGCTAAACGATTTCGGCCTTATGACCGTTTGCTGCCATCGGTGGGAGAAACCGTCGCATACCGATATTTCGATCATCGTATCAGGCCCGGAGGTAACCACCCGGAACAAGTGTTCGGTAAGGGCGGGTGAAAAAGCGTTCCCTGAGACGGGTACCGCCCCTTCGGAAATATGCCGGTAAAGCGGGTCATACTCCCGACAGCGCTCCACGCGCAGTTTCTTGCCATTTTCCCGCACCTCGATTTTCCAGTCGGGATCGTAATTGTAGACGTTGATCCAGACTTCATTGGCTCCCGGCTTTCCGCCATATTGTGTCGGTACGGTGTTCATGTCATATGCAATGAACTGACAACTGTCTACGGGTCTCCCGAGCGCCTTGTAACACCACTCGATTCGTTTTCCGTCTATGCGGTAGATCGCATAACCTCCCGGCGTACCGTCCTTGGCCATGTGGCGGCGGCCTTCACCGTCGAGTTTCCACGAAGAGGCGGCTACGGCGATGTTGTTGTGCTCGGTCAGGTGCTTCGACCATACATAATGCCGGTTCACGTGCGTATGACCGGTCAGGAAGCAGACTCTCCGGAAACCGTCGAACTTTTCCAGCAGCCGTTCGGCCGCACCCGCTTCGGTAAATTTCGTCGTCAGTTTCGGCTCTCCGTTTTCGAGGGAGGTGCATCCCAGCAGCGGGGCATGCATACATACCACCACGGGGGTCGATTTCTTTACATGACGCAGGTCCTGCTCCAACCATCCGAGTTGCGTTTCGTCGACGCAGACCCTGAAGTCCCAGCGGGTTTTTGCGCCGATTTTCCGGGGACCCAGATAGACGATGTTATCGAGCATCACGTAATGTACACATCCTAGGTTGAAGGAGTAATAGTTCGGTCCGACGACCCGGCGATAGGTTTTGACCGCCACGGAATCCCATGTCTCGGGTGTGTGTGTGCCTTTGGGATCGTTGTCGTGGTTGCCCATCGCATGAAAAATGGGGAGCGAAGGAATGCGTTCCATCTCTTTCAGATATTCGGGAAGTCCGAAATTGTTGCGATACCAGCGCGAATCGGTCGTCATGTCTCCCAATGTGAGGGCATATGTTTTTCCCGAAGTCGTTCGCAATGTTTCGCGGAAATCCGGAACGAACTTTTCCCGGAACTGGCGGATATCCTGCTGGGCCGGCGTATTCGTGAGATGAATATCGTTCAGAACGAAAAGCGTATAACGGTCGTTGTCGCTTTTTATCAGCCGGAAATCAGCCGTGTCTACAGCCGTACCCGCCAGCGGAACGAAATGGCGCGGGATTACTCCATCCGCTTCCACTTCATACCCCGAAGGTATCGATAAGAAGACATATCCGCACTGTTTGGAAGATCGGAGTCCGTATGTGCCGTCGGCTCCGGTAAGGACTACCTGTTCACCGTCCGAAACGACAGCTCCTGCGATCCCCTTTCCGTCGCAGGACACTTTTCCCACGACATTGTAATTATGCGCTCCTACGACGCCGGTCGCCAGCAGAAAGCCGACGGCCAATCCTGTCTGCCAAAGACGGGAGATGATTTTACATATCATTTTCATCGTTTCAATGGTTCATATCAGAAGGTTGTCCGGGCGGTCTCCGACTGAGAGTTGCCGCCCGAAATCAACCTTCTCCCGTTTATTGCATATTCCACGTAAATGCTTTCGGCCGCACGACCGTTTGTTTCCACGTATTTCCGAAGCCGTCCAAGACTTCGACCTCTACTTCGCCGTTTGCTGACGAGGCCGTCGCACAGAACATGTGCGGGACACCCGTTCCCGGAGCGAATGCGCTGCTCAGCGACATGCCCTCGGCAACCAATGAATAGAGCGGATCAGCGCGCCAGCATTGCCGGACGGGAATTTCCGTTCCGTTTTCGCGTACTCGGACTGTCCATGCGGGGTCCCAGTTGTAAACGTTGATCAGCAGTTCGTTACTGCCCGACGCACCGCCATAGGCCGCGGGTACTGTGTTGAGGTCGTAAACGATGAACTGACACTCGTCTATTTCGCGGCCCAATGCCTTATATTGTCGCTCGATATTTTTCCCGTCGAATGTATAGATCATATATCCGCCGGGCGTTCCGTCCTTGCTCAGATGGCGTTTCTCAGGACCGTAAATCTGCCATGACGAGGCTGCTACCGCAATGTTGTTCTGTTCGGTAACGCGGTCCGAATAGCGGCAGAAATAGTTCGTGTGGGTGTGTCCCGAGATAATGTGTATACGCTCGAACTTGCTGAATTTTTCCAGCAGCCAATCCACTTGGTCCGGATTCGAGAATCCTTTGCCCATTTGCAGCACACCGTCGGCCATACCCGTATAGCGGAACAGCGGGGCATGGGTCAACACTACGATCGGCGTCGATGCATCGATATAGGAGAGATCGCGTTCCAGCCATGCCAGTTGTACGTCTTCGACGTAAGTATTGTAGGTATTGACTCCTGTATAGACAATGTCGTCCAGCACGACGAAATGGAACTGTCCGAGGTTGAACGAATAATAGTTGGGCCCGATCACCCGGCGGTAGGTTTCCACGGCCAAAGCATCCCAAAGTTCGGAGGAACCCACACAGCGGATGTCGTTGTCGTGGTTGCCCATAACGTGCCAGATCGGAATCGCACCGGGAACGGCCCGCATCTCTTCCAGATATTCGGGCAGCGCGAAATTGTTATTATACCAGCGTGTATCGGTCGTCATGTCTCCTAGGACGGTCGTATAGACTTTCCCCGGCGTCTTGGCCAGCATCGCAGCATAATCAGGCACGAAATCATTCCGGAACCGCTGTATGTCTGCGGTTGAAACGGTGTTTGTCAGATGGATGTCGTTCATTACGAAAAGCGTGAACCGTTCGTTATCCGTCCGGACGAGTTCGAAATCGGCTACATCTTCCTCGCTTCCGTCCAGCCGTACGAAAGTGCGCGGTATCAATCCGTCCGACGAAACATCGTAACCGCTCGGTACGGAGATGAAGACATATCCGGTCCGCTTCCATGAGTTGAGCAGGTATTGTCCGTTCTCGTCGGTGGTCGTAGTCAGCTCGCCGTCCGATACGACGACATCCTTTACGGGCGCTCCTCCGCAGCTCACTGTACCGCGTACCGTAGTAGCCGCCAATGGTTCCTCGGGGACGTTGTAAATGATCTTGCGGGCAATGGGAATGGCACTGGCGAAAGTGGACACCGCCGGAATCTCGACGGGATGACCCGCATAGGCGCGTTTCATGTAAATAGACAGCTTCACTTCCTGATCCGTGGTCGCATATTTCATCTCACGGTCCTGATGCAACGTATTGGGCACAACCGCCCATCCTTCGGGTTTGGCCGAGGCGGGAGCGATGATGTAGACCAGCCCGTCCATCTGCGTGGTGATTGTTCCGCCGTTGTTGGCGCGACCGTTGCTGGTCAGCATTTCGAATCCGTTGAAATAATCCGGGATATTGGTCACCTTGTAGGCTCGGTTGGTGATGATTTTAGCCCCTTCGGAAAGTAATTGTTTCCGATATCCCTCGGCGTCGCTGACAACGATAGTTTCAGCGAGCGAATCGGGCTGCTCTTCCGTTTCATCGTGACAGGCGGTGAACAACGGCAGCGCAAACAGCGCCAGAAGCAATATTTTCAGGTTCCTGTTCATAATTGGTCTTTTATTTTTTCGTTTCTATTCCGTTTAAGGATTGACCGTTACGGTAAACTGCCGGACAATTTCCGTTTCGCCCGTCAGCGTTCGGTTCCGTGCAGCGAATGTCGCCTCGTATATGCCCGGTTCGGTGAAGACGTAGTCGAATTCCTGCGGCATAACGTCGCCCGAAGTCTTCACCCGTTCGGGTTTGTCGGGACCGAAATTCCGCATCGTGCGCTCCAGCGGGTTCGTTACGGCATAGGCGTTGCGGTCGCCGGTCGGATTGTTCGCACACCAGAAACGCCATGGATAGACCGTAACGCCTCCGTGTGTGAATGTATTGCCCCAGTCGGACGGTGTCGCATCGGTGGCATAGGAAGCGCCGTTGACGATATGAATTTCAGATTCGGTCTGCTGCAATATCCCGGTCCGGGTGTCTCCTTCCTGTCTGAAAGCCTGTATGTCGGTGAACCAAACACCGGTACGGCTGTTCTTCAGACCAGCATCGTATTTGTCGATGTGGTAGAAGAAGGCCACATGAAGCGTTTCGGATTCCCCGTAGTACGAGGACAGGTTCACTTCGCCCGAAGCGGTCATTCGCCCCTCTTCCGTGTAACGGTCTGCAGTCGTTGGACCGTTGTTAGCTGTCCAGATTTTTGTTGGAAGCGTGAAACGGGCCGTCACATCCGTCCATGTGGCTGTTTGAATATGCTCTTCTGTATACGTGCCGTCGAAGTCGGTCGAAACTTTCACCGTTACGGGATGAATCTGCTTACCTCCCTGTAACTGTGAACGGAACGAGAAGAGGATGTCGGAGTAAGACAGGCGGTCTTTCTTGGCATATTCCCACTGGTGGAACATCTCGCCCGAGAAGAAATCGATGCTTTCAGCCTCTCCTTCGAGTATGAAACGAATCGGCTCCCCTACCCGGCACTCGACTGCGGCAGCGGATACGTCGAACGGATCTGCTGCAGTGAAATCATCCATGCTCAGCGTGGCATCTTGACGATAATTCCGGTTCGATTTGAAATCGACCTCCGGAAGTTCGAGCGTGCATACCGAATTGTCGATCGCCGTCACCTGCAGCTTCAGTTTACCGGCCGTATGCCGGCCCGGCGCCACCATGAGCCAGAAACTGCCGTATTCGCTCCGGCTCACGACAGGCTGCTGCGAGAAAGTCAGTACGACCTCGCGGCTCTCCTCGACAGCCGTGACCGGAAGTACGGTGTAACCGCTCTCGATCGGGGCTGTCAAATCGACCGTACCGGCAGGTAACGTCAGGGCAGCCTCTTCGGAAACGAGCTTTATCTGCTGGATCGGCACGTCGATTGACGCGCCGGCCTCCATTTTGAGGCGAATTTCCACTATGGCAAAGAGGTTGTGGAAGGTAAACTCCACCGGTGAATTGTCCGACTCATCGAATACGCGTGAAATAGGAGCTGCCTTCATCGTGCAAAGAGCTGCCAGATGCTCCGTCGAACCGGCTGCGGTTTGTATCTGGTGCGTTGGAAGCGAAACGAACAAGGCATTCGGTTCACCATGGAACGTTTCGTCATAGGGATAGCAGGCATAGAACTCCTGCCTGCCGGGCTGCCATTCATAAATCCGGTCCAGCGACATCGGTGAGAACGAGCATCGCGCAGGCTCCTTGCGGTCGGGCGTTGCCAGATAGGGGTAGTTGTTACCCGATACCGCGCCGCGTCCGAAGATGCCGATTGCGTCATCCGAATTCCACGTAATATTGAGCTGTGTACCGTCGGCTTCGACGATTGCACGGCTCACGACCGCTCCCGGGGCGGCGAACCGCACGACCGCTTCCTGTCCTGCGAAAGCAAGGTCCGTATCCGCTTCCCGGCATCCCGAAGCGAGAGCGAGGAGCATTATCGCAAAAATATGTTTTTTCATAATTCCGTTATTTTTCAAAGGGTTCACCATTCTTCATAGGAGGGAGGTGCGATGCTGCCCCCGTCATCCACGACGGAAATCCTGAGTTCACGCAGTACCTCGCGCCGACCGTAAACATTCGAATTCGCGGCGACGAACGTGACAACGTATTCTCCCGCCCGATCGTAAGTATGGTGGAACGTGTGCATCGTGGGATCGGCTACAGCCTTGATGCCTACACCCTCGTCTGGGCCAAGGTTTACGTCTTCGGGACGGTGCAGCGCTCCGGAAACGGCCCACAACTGCATATCCGAAGCGGGCTTGTAATCCGTGCGGAGCATGATGCGGCTGTTATTGACGTCGGGTCCCTGCGTCTTGTTATTGGCGAGGTAGGCTGCATCGCCGAAGCATTGGAACCCGGCGTTTTTGAGATCGTAGAGTTTCGTCGTCCCCGCGGCGGTGATACCGTTGACGTTGAAGTTCATGATATCCACCTGTGTACGACCGTTCGATCCGTTGTATTGGTTCACCTGATAATGGTACATCAGCCAGATCGGCGAGCCGTCTTCCGGAAAGAGATCGTCGATATAAAGCGTCCCTGCCGGAACCGCCTGTTCCGTATCGGTCGGAAGGTCGAACCGGTCGGAAAGTTCCGTCCATGTCGCCTTGTTCACGCCCGTTTCGCTGTAGTCTCCGTCGAAATCGGTCGAATAAAAGATCCGGGCACACGATGGATTGGCATGGCCCTTTTGTCCGGCCTTTGTCTGTGTGACGAAAGAGAGGGTAACTTCAGCTTTTTCGATGCGGTCGTGGTCGCGGAAGTCGTAAGCATTGCCCGGTTCGCCCGAGTAGAAGATGATGAAATCGGGATTTCCCTCGAACGAGAAAACGACCGGTTCGCCGACTTTGAAGACCGTACCCGGGGTACTCGCCGTGAAATCGGGCGTTTCGACCTGCTCCTCCTCGTTGCAGCCTACCAGCCAGAGCAGGGATGCAGCGGCAAGCAAAGGTACTGCGATAAAGGTAAATTTATTGATAAGTTTCATGATTTGCGGATTTTTGAGATTACCAGCCCTTGTTCTGAACCAGATACGGATTGACGCTCAATTCATACGTCGGGATCGGCCACAATACGTCGCGACGCTGTACGTTGCCGTAGTAGAGGCGTGCCGCCACGTAGTAGTTGGAGGTGTAGGCCTCGGGAACCGTCACGCGGATAGACTGCATCCGGTCGTAGAATTCGCCCCAGCGGATGATGTCGTCCTTGCGCAGCAACTCGTGTCCAAGCTCGCGGGCCCGCTCGTCCTTCACTGCTTCCAGTAGCGAGATACGGCCTTCTTCAGGCAGATCGACGCCCATTACAGGCGTATTTACATCGCGTCCGTAACCGCGGCGGCGTACGCGGTTGAGGTATTCGTAAGCTTGGGTCAACTCCCCTGCCTCGCTCGTTTCGTCTGCGGCGACCGCTTCGGCATACATCAGCAGCACGTCGGAATAACGCAGAATGGGGAAATTCGTCGATGTATTGGTCGTGCTCTTCGGTGTGAGGAGTTCATACTCGCGGCGGAATTTGCCGCAGAAGCGTATCCACATATTGTTGCTCGATATCGCCTTTTTCTCACCCTCGTCCGTGAACTCGTAATCGGCAATGGACCAGTCCCGCCGTTCATCGTCGTCCTCGAAAAGCTGGAAAAAATAGGGCGTTGCGCGGATCGATCCGATGGAATATCCAATTTCGGGTTTGTCCGTATTGGTGAATTTGATGCCGTTGTTGCGGCCGACCTGTCCGGCGGTTGTCGTATAGGTTCCCACGTTGTTGCCATAGAACTCCACTTCGAAAATACTCTCCCGGATGTCGTATTTGTCCTGAATGTAGTTGATGAAGACCTGCTGGTAGGAGGGGTTCAGTGCATGGAATCCCGTATCGATGACCTTGGCGGCAAATTCTTTGGCCCGGACGTACATCCCCGGTTCGTTCACCGGATTGCCGGCCATATAGAGACACACGCGGGCCAGAATACCGTAGACTGCCGACTGACTGATCCGTCCGCCGCATTCCACTTCAGAAGCCGGTTTGACCAGTTTCGCAGCTGTCTCCATATCCTCGACGATCTTCAGGTAGACCATCCGCTGCGACGTCTGCGGAATCCGCACGTCGGCCAGCTTTCCCGAAGCGGGCGTATTGAGCACCAACGGCACGTCGCCGAAACGGGTCGTCAGCATGAAATGGTAATAGGCCCGCAGGAAAAGCGCCTGCCCGAAAATATTGTCGCGTTCGGTCTCATCCATTTCCGGTTTCCCGATATTTTCCATCAGACGGTTAGCCCGTCCGATGCCCACATAGAGTTCGCGCCAGTAGCTGCGGATTTTGCTGTCGGCCGGCGTCACATCGTAATAGCCGACCGTACCCTCGTCTACCGTATAGGCCTCGTAACCGATATCCGCAGACAGGCCCATGCGGCCCAGCATGGCGGCGCCGTAAAGCCCCGTTTGGGCCATTGTCGCATAGACGCCGTTAAGAGCTGCATGGAGCTGCCCTTCGGTCGCATAATAGTCGTTCGGATCGATGAAATCCTGCGGTTCCGTATCCAGCAGGCTGCATGAGGCGGCTAGGAATGCCGACACGGAGAACAGTATGTATTTTATCATTTTCATATTCGAGAGATTAAGGAATTAAAAGACGATCTTCAAACCCGCCGTATAGATCCTGTTACGCGCATATGCCGAATAGTCATAACCGGGTGTCAGGGCCGAGTTGCGGGTCGACACTTCGGGATCGAGGCCTGAATAAGCGGTCCATGTCCAGAGATTCTGTCCCGAAACATAGATCTGAACCGATTCCATCCGTATCTTGGAGGACCATTTTTTGGGAAGCGTATAGCTTAGTTGCAGGGTCTTCAGCCGCAGGAACGAACCGTCTTCGATCGTGCGCGACGAGTAGATGCCGCGCGGACCCTGACCGCCGGGACGGTAATTGCGGCTGGAGGTGTTTTCGGGCGTCCAGTGGTCGACGTAGGAACGGAACTGATTGATGTTCTTGCCCGCATAATTGCCTTCGAAAATGATCCGGTTGGCATTCATAATGTCGTTGCCGTAGCACCATTGGAAGAAAACGTTAAGGTTCAGCCCTTTCCACGAGAAGTTATTGTTGAAACCACCCGAATGGATCGGAATCGCCCGTCCGATGACCACCATGTCCTGCTCGTTGACAACTCCGTCCCCATTTTGGTCTACGTATTTGATGTCGCCCGGACGGATCGACTCGCGGGCATTGCCGTTCGTTGCGACGTTCTTTTTCAGTACCGAAGCGCCAGTAGCGTCGGTTTCAAAATCCTCATAACCGTAGACGCCGTCCCAGACGATGCCGTAGAAAGCAGCCATCGGACCGCCCACGCGCGCGATGTAGAGTGGCGTAGAGTTGAAATCGGTGGTGAAGGCCACTGTCGAAAGCAGACTCTCCTGCTCCTCGGCCAGTGCCATGACGCGGTTGCGGTTGAAACTGATATTGAAATCACTCGTCCACTTAAAGTTCCGACTGTCGATGTTGACCGTGCTCAAAGACAGTTCCAGACCGTCGTTGCGCACCCGTCCGACATTCTTGTAAACCGACGAGAAACCACTTGTAAAAGGCAGGTTAGCATTCAACAGCAGATCGCGGGTGGTTTTGCGGTAAAGGTCGACCGTGAAATTGACGCGGTTATGAAACAGCGTCAGGTCGCAACCGATGTCGATCTGCTCGGTGCTCTCCCACGTCAGATCGCGGTTGCCCAGATTATTCGGCACTACGGCATCCGATGGCGTGCCGTTATTGAACGAATAGTAGTCCGAGAGGGTAAGCGAGGGATAGGTTGCAAAATCTCCGATGCGGTTATTACCTGTAACACCATAACTTACCCGCAGTTTCGCATCGTTCACGAACCGCAGTTTCTGCATGAATTTCTCCTGTCCCAGCCGCCATGCGAAAGCCCCAGAGGGGAAGATGCCCCATCGGTTTCCCGGCGTAAATTTCGAAGAGCCGTCGGCGCGAAACGAAGCCGTGAAGATATAACGCGAGCGGTAACTGTAATTCACTCGGCCTAACCATGACATGAGCACATTTTCCGAGAGCGTGGCCGTTGCAGCATAGGGAATACCGTCGTCCATGCCGCTCAGTCCGAGGAATTCGTTGGGAATATGCGAGGTGTCGAATCCGTAGACCGACGATACGGTACCTTGCATCGTATATCCGGCCGTGATGTCGAACCGGTGCCGGTTGGCGAACTCACGGCGGTAGACCAGCGTATTTTCATTCATCCAGTCGTCCAGCGTGCGTTGGCTGAACGAGGCGTTGACGCCCTTGTTGTTGCCTGCACGAGGGAACCCCTGATAGGTCAGCGAATTATTGAATTCCTCCTGTCGGATCGACTTGCGCCCGTAACCGGCTCGTACCGTCAGTTTGAGTCCTTTGAGGATGCTCCATTCCAGTTTCGCGTTCGAAAGGAACGTCGTGACCTTCTTCGAGGTATTTTCGGCCTTATTCGAGATGATCGGGTTCATTACGCTGGTGTCGTTCTCGTCGTCGAACAGGTTCTCGCTGTCCTCGGTGTTGAGCAGTACGGGACGGTAAGCCCACGTACGGTACATCAGGTATGATGCATAGGCATTCGCCGAGGCGAGCGAACGCGAGGTGGTCTGTCCGTAAGTTTTGTCGTGAGTATAGTTGGCATTGAGGCTCAGGCGTACTTTCTTGCCCAGATTCTGGTCGAGTGAGAACCGCCCCTGATACTTCCGATAACCGGAATTGTCGATCACACCCTGCTGATCCACCACAGCTCCCGACACGACGTAGCGAGTCTGCTTGTTACCGCCCGAAACCGAAATATTGTGGGTGTGCATGAGCGCATTGCGAAACAAACGGTCCTGCCAGTCGATTCCCGCATGGGTGCGGTAATAATCGAGTGTCCGACCCGGTTTGGTCAGGTAACGGTCGAGATTCGCGGGTGACCGTTCAATCTGGTATACGACGAATTCGTAAGGCGTCATCAGTTCCATGCGTTTGGTCACCTCCTGCACGCCTACTGTACCGCTGTAAGAAACCTTCGGTTTGCCGATCTCGCCTTTTTTCGTTTCGATGATGATGACGCCGTTGGCTCCGCGCGAACCGTAGATTGCTGTTGCAGAGGCGTCTTTGAGTACCGTCAGCGAAGCAATGTCCGCCGTATTGACCGCTGCGCTCGAAAAATCCTCGATCGGGAACCCGTCGATGACGTAGAGTGGAGAATTGCTCTGCGTGAGCGAGTTGGCGCCCCGGATGACGATATCCATCTCCGAACCGGGTTGTCCGTCCGAAGAGGTGACCGAAACGCCAGCAAGCCGGCCTTGGAGCGCCTGATCGAACGAAGCTACAGGAGCTTTGATGATATCATCCATCTTCACGCGGCCCAGTGTTCCCGTGACATCGACAAGCCGCTGGTTGCCGTAACCGATTTCCACGACGACGTTTTCGATCATCTTCGAGTCCTCTTTCAGCGTCACTTTGAGATGTGTCTGTTTGCCGACGGGAATCTCCTGCGTAACGTATCCCAGCATGGTAATCACGAGTTTCTGGTTCGTGGCGGCATTGATCGTGAATTTACCGTCGGCCCCGGTCGTAGTACCTTTGTTCGTACCCTGTACGAGCACGGCGACACCAGCCATCGGATGCTCTCTGTCGTCGCGTATCTCTCCCGTGATCTTCGCCGCAGGGGTATTCTGTGCCGAGAGCGGAGACACACTGCCGCCCAAAAGCAACAGGATGCAGACGAATAATCCGTCAAGTAATAGTTTTTTCATATTCCGGATTCATTTAGGTTAAGCTTTTCAACGGTAGACGGGTCCGTAGTTGTTGCAGGCCCGGAAATCGGATCCTTCGGGGTCGGACCCGAAGGCGGCCCAGACCGAAGGACGGAAGATCTTCTCCTCGTCGACGTTGTGCATGCAGACCGGAATGCGGAGCATCGCGGCGAGCGTGATGAGGTCGGCTCCGACGTGGCCGTAAGTGATGGCACCGTGGTTGGCGCCCCAGTTGTTCATCACGTTGTAGACGTTTTTGAAAGCTCCCTTGCCCGTCAGCCGGGGTGCGAAATAGGTCGTGGGCCACGAGGGGTCGGTGCGTTTGTCGATGTGCGCGAAGATCGCACGGTCGACGTTCACGGCCCATCCTTCCGCGATTTGCAGAACCGGTCCCTGCCCTTTTATCAAGTTCAGGCGGCACATCGTGACCGGCATGTCACCGCGCGTGAAGAACTTCGACGAGAAACCGCCGCCGCGCATGTACTCGCGGCCGGCCGGATGCCAAGTCGTCGCTTCGAGACACCGCTCGGCCTCCTGTTCGGTGATCTCCCAGAAGGGTTTCATCACGGGGTTGCCCTCGGCATCGGACATCGCACCCGAGGCATCCAGCGTGCTGCTTCCTGAGTTGATGAGGTGAATGATGCCGTTCGCGGCCTTGCCCGTCAGTTTCCTGCCTGTGGCGCGCTCTACGGCCTCAGGGCTCCAATAGGAGCGGACGTCGGAAAAGAGCTGCGCTTGGTTGGTCAACAGGTGCATGAAGAGCATCGAAACGCCGTTCAACGTGTCGTTCTCGGTGGCGAAGGTGTAGGCTTCGCGGATGCCGTTCCAGTCGAACGACGTGTTGAGGATGGCTTCCGAGAAGTCGCCGTCGGGACGAAAGTCGGTCCACTGTCGCTGGCCTTGGAACCCGCCGGCGATGGCGTTGTGTCCGGCGGCCTCCTCTTCGAAGCCCATTTCGACGAGTTTCGGATTGCCGACCATCAGGTCGCGGAAGATCATCGTCATCTTGACCACATACTCCCAGACCTCGTCTTTCTTTTCGCGCGAATAGCGGAGGTGTTCCGGGTTGAGGTCCTCGCCTTCGTGCGTCTTGCAGTGTTTTTCGACCCAGGCCATGGCCCGTCCGAACTCCTCCTTATCATAGATGCCCAGTTCGATGCGGCGTGCAATCTCCGAGCAGTCCACGGCTTCGTTGCGCATGCCCAGATATTCCTGGAAGAAATCGGGATCGGGCATAGAACCGGCAATGCCCATGGACACGGAACCGATCGAAAGATAGGATTTGCCGCGCATCTCCATGACGGCGACGGCCGCGCGGCCGAAGCGCAGCAGCTTCTCTTCTACGTCGGGGGTAATGCTGTTGTCGTCCTGCTCCTGCACTTCGGAGCCGTAGATGCCGAATGCGGGCAACCCCTTCTGGTTATGCCCGGCCAGCGCCGAGGCGAGATAGACGGCTCCCGGACGCTGGGTTTTGTTGAAGCCCCAGATGGCTTTGGGCATCAGCGGGTCCATATCGATGGTTTCGGAGCCGTAGCACCAGCAGGGCGTTACCGAGAGGACGGCCCCAACGTTGTTGTCGCGGAATTTGTCGGTCGCGGCGGCCGCTTCGGCCACGCCGCCGATCGTCGTGTCGGCGATGACGCATTCGACAGGAGCGCCGTCGGCATAGCGCAGCTTCGCGGCGTAGAGTTTCGCGACGCTCAGGGCCATGCCCATCGTCATCTCTTCGAGGGATTCGCGGATACCGCCGCGGCGGCCGTCGATGATCGGACGGATACCGATTTTAGGATGGTTTGTCATAGGTCGGATGATTTTTGGGTTCTTATTCGTAAATTATCGGATGAGGGAGTGTCACGAAATCTTCGTCCTCGATCATCTTGTACGTAAGTTTCAGGATCAGGTCGTTTCGGACCTCTTTCAGCGCCGGATCGTCGATCAGGTTGCGCTGTTCGCCGGGATCGTTCCGCAGGTCGTATAGTTCGAACATCGGGCGTGTCGGCGAAAAATAGAGACGGCTCGAAAGCGCGTCGAGCCGGCCGCCCGCGTGCATGCGTTTCAGTTCGGCGAACATCTCCGTTCCGGCGAAGTCGATGGGTACCCACGGCTGGCCGGGCAGCAGGTTGTAGATGAGTTTGTAGCGTTCGCCGACAATGCAACGCATCTGGTCGAAGACCGAAGTGTCGGTCGGCAGCGAATTGGTCGCGTGGCAGCTCCGCACGGAGTATACCCACCTTTCGGCCGGGATTTCGCCCCGCGTCATGAGGGGCAGGAGGTCCTCGCCCTCGATCTCTTCGGGAACCGGCAGTCCGGCGGCAGCCAGACAGGTCGAAGCGATGTCCACGTTGGAGACCACAACGTCCGTCACAGCCGGAGTGATGTGCCCGGGCCAGCGCACCATGAACGGCACCCGGATTCCGTTTTCATAGAGCGTGCCTTTGGCCATGAACTGCGCTCCCCCGTTGTCGCCCATGAAAATAACGATCGTGTCGTCGCTCAGGCCGTGTTCGTCGAGGTAGCGCAGTACCTCTCCGAAATCGGAGTCCATCCGGTGTATCTCGTCGTAATAGGCCGCCAGGTATTCGCGGACCAGCTGCGTGTCGGGATAGAACGGCGGGAGGGTCAGCGACCGGGGGTCGTGCACCTTCGGGGCGTCGTAAGGCGTGTGGGGGTCGGAATAGGAGAGTTGCAGAAAGAAGGGCTTGTCCTTATCACGGCGCTCCATGAAGGTCCGGAACTGCGCGTTGATCTTCCAATGGCTCTCGCCTTTGCGGGCGTCGGCGACGACCATGCAGGTGTCGAGCCGGTCGTGAAAGGTTTTGTAGCCATGCTCCGCATAGTAGAGTTCGACCTCCTTGATCTTTCCGACCCGGCCGCTGACGGCGCCGTCGAGGTGGTAGCCGCGTCCGGCGACGCCCGTATAGTAGCCGTTCTCGCGCAGGTATTCGGGAAAAGCACGGAAACGGCGGGCGAGCGTCACGTTGAAGCGGGTCATGTTCACCGCCACGGGCGAACGCCCCGTCATGATCGAGGCGCGCGAAGGCACGCTCTGCGGCGAGGTGGCGTAGGCGCGGTTGAAGCGCACGCCCTCTGCGGCGAAACGGTCGAGATGCGGCGTCCGGATGTCGGCATTGCCGTAACAGCCGACGGCGAAGGCACTCTGGTCGTCGCTCAGTACCAGCAGGATATTGGGTTGCTTTTGGGCTGCGACGGCGGCACTGCCGCCCAATACGCCGCCGCAGAGCAACAGTCCGGTTTTCAGTCGGGTTTTCATGCGTTTTCGGCTTTGCGGTGCGTGAGTTTCGTCAGCAGGAAGCCCGTCAGGAAGATGACGGTCGTACCGAAGACGATCGTCAGGTAGGTGTGCAGCGGGCTGTGGAAACGGTAGAAGGGCGAACCTTCGTTGATCAGCGGCGAGAGACTCATCCACGCGATGGTCAGCAGTCCGAGGATCACGGCGACGACTGCGTGTACCCGGCGCACGGTCTTGCAGACAACGCCCAGCAGGAACAGTCCGAGCATGCCGCCGCTGAAGATCGACGCCAGCTTCCACCATGCGTCCAGCACGCCGTCGATGCGCATCATCAGCAGCCCGACGACGATGCCGAGCGTGCCGACGACGAACGAGGTGGCGTAGAGCGTACCCATATTCTGCTTTTCGGTAAGCTCCTTTTTCGAGAGCCGTTTGGCGAAGTCGGTCAGTACGATGGTCGCCGAGGAGTTGATGCTCGTGGCGACGGTCGACATGCCGGCCGAGAAGAGCGATGCGACGACCAGTCCGGTCAGTCCGGTGGGCAGCCCGTGGACGATGAACCACGGGAAGACCTGATCGGACGGCGTGCCGGCGGGGAGCAGTTCGGGCCGGGCCGTATAATAGGAAAAGAGCGCCGTGCCGATGTAGACGAAGACGAGCGAGACGGGGATGTAGAGCAGACCGCCGAAGAGTGTCGATTTCACGGCTTCGGCCGTCGATTTGGTGGTCATATAGCGCTGTACGTAGTTCTGGTCGATGCCGTAGTTCTGCATATTGACGAAAAGACCGTAGATCAGCACCACCCAAAAGGTCGGTTCGGTCAGCGACAGCGAGAAACTGCCGAGGCTGAATTTGCCGTGTGCCGCGGCGATTTCGAAGAGCTGTCCGGGGCCTTCGGGCATGGTGAAGGTAAGGATCGCGGCGCAGGCGAGGGCACCCACGATCAGGATGATGCCCTGTATGGCGTCGGTCCAGACCACGGCGGCGATACCGCCCAGCAGCGTGTAGATCAGGGTGGCGATTCCCGTGCAGATGATGATGGTCTGAATGTCCCAGCCGAACATCGTGTTCAGCGGCAGGGCCAGCAGCAGCAGGATCGAGCCGATGCGCGCCAGCTGCGTCAGCAGGTAGCAGACCGCCACGTAGCAGCGCGCCCAGTAGCCGAAACGCATTTCGAGGTAGTGGTAGGCCGAGACGCTGTTTACGCTGCGGTAGAGGGGAATGAATACCTTGGCGGCCAGCCATGTGGCGATAGGGATCGAGAGACTGAATACAAAGGGATTCCAGTTGCCTTTGTAGGCGTCGCCGGGCAGGCCGAGAAAACTGATGCTGCTGACGAACGTGGCGAAAATCGACATTCCCACGACCCATGTCGGCAGCGATCCTTCGGCGGCGGTGAATGCGGCCGCGCCTTTGCGGCTGCGGAAGTAGAAGCTGCAGCCGAAGAGGGCGACGCCGCCGACGAAGACGAAAAATACGAGGTAATCGAGTAAGGTTATCTCCATGAGGGTTGGTTGTTATGGGTTATACGTTGCAGTTGGCGCCCAGCGCTTCGAGTGCCTGACGAATCCGGGCGCGCTCCTCGGTGCGGAATTTCCGGTAGGGATACGAGAGGTAGTCGTCGCAGACTCCCAGCAGCGAAAGTGCGCATTTGACGCCTTTCAGGTAACTCGATCCGTATTTTCCGACGGTATAGACCGATGTGCTGATCTGCATGATGCGGCGCTGGATTTCGCGGACGCGGGCGATGTCATGGGCGCATGCGGCGTCGTACATGGCGACGTAGAGTTCGGGAAAGATGTTTGCGCCGCCGTTCACGCCGCCGTCGGCACCGAGCAGGACGCATTCGCCCGTCAGCTCTTCGGGTCCGACATAAAGTGAAAAGTCGGGATTGTCCCCCAAGTGGTAGAGGAGTGTCTGGAAGTAGGTCATGTTGGCCGAGCTGTCTTTCAGTCCGATGATGTTCGAATGGTTGGCCAGCGTCTTGACGGTCGCGGGTTCGAGGAAGACCTTGACGTGCGACGGCATGTTGTAGAGGTAGAGCGGCAGGGGCAGGGCGTCGGCCAGCGCCGTGTAGTATTCGATCAGCTCCTGCTGCGAAGGGGCGAAGTAGTAGGGCGGGGCGGCCACGACGCCGACGGCGCCGCATTTGGCGGCATGCTCCGCGAGCCGGACGCTCTCGATGAAGGCGGTGTCGGTGACTCCGACCAGCACGGGGATGCGTCCTGCGACCTGACGGCATACCAGCTCGACGAATTCATAACGCAGCCGGTAGGTCAGGCTCTGGGCTTCGCCCGTTGTGCCGAGCAGAAAAATGGCGTGGACTCCGCCGGCGACGAGGTGCTCCGTGAGTCGTACGGTTCCTTCGCGGTCGAGTTCGTCGTCGCCCTTGAGCGGGGTAATCATCGGGGGAATGATCCCCCGTAATTTCGGAATTTGCATGGTTTATCGGATTTGTTTATCGGTATTGTTCGGGATGAGATAAAAATGGCCGTCTTCGGCACCTAACAGCAATTCGGGGCGTCCGTCGCCGTTCCAATCGACGGGTGTAGGACAGGTCGAGTGTCCGGCGAGCACCCGGTCGGAGAGGTTGCCCATGTATTCGTACCATACATCGCCGTTCTCCTCGCGGACATTGCGGAACCACGCGGCGTTTTGGCTGTCGACGATTAGGTCGAGCCGTCCGTCGCCGTCCCAGTCGGTGAAGCAGATTTTGCGGCGTCCGGACCAACCGGCCTCCACACCATTCAGCCGCAGCAATCCTTCCGAGGCATTCAATACGCCCTCTTTCCGCTCGTACAGCGAGCAGTTCGTGCCGTGGAAGATGCGGCGGCCGGGACGGAGCAGCAATTCGCCTTCGGGCGTGCGGAAACGTTCGTAATAAGCCAGGTAACCTTCATGGTCGAGGACGATGAGGTCTGTCAGCCCGTCACCGTTCCAGTCCATCGCCACGGGCGTTGTGCGCCATTGCGTGACGAGCGTGCCGGACTCGGGCGTCCACCAGTTCCATGCGGGTTTGGGGGTCTCGCCCTCCCATGCCACGCGCACAGACTGCGCCGGAGCGAGTTTCAGTCCGTCTTTGGTGCCGAGATTGCGGAACCATTCGATTTTGCCCCAGATCGAGTTGACGATGATGTCGGGTAGTCCGTCGCCGTCCCAGTCGGCCACGGAGAGTACCGTGTAGCCCCATTTGCGTTCGGCGGGACCTTGTATCGAGCCATTCTCTCCGGCCTGAATGCGGATGGGTTTACCGTTGACGGTAAAGAGGCGCGGAGCGTCCCACACGGGATTTCCGCCGCCCGAGAGGTTACGGATGAGAGCGATCTCGCCGGCGGAATTGCCGGCAATGATGTCCTGTTTCCCATCGCCGTCCCAATCGAAAGCGCAGGGAGTCGAGAGGGCTCCGAATTTGACAAGGTCGGCCTGCTGGGTGAAGTAGAGGGGAGATTCGAATTGTGGCATGCCTTTTTTGACCTTTCCCGTGTGGCGCGCCCAAGCCACACGGCCGTCTTCGTCGCCGACGATGAGGTCGGGATGCCCGTCGCCGTCGAAATCCGAAACCACCGGGACGATCATCTCCAGATGGAGGCGGATCTCCCCGTGTTTGTTTGCAAGGGGGCGCCCCGCCGCAAAACGGGGTTCCGTCCGGGATCCGATATTCTCGAACCATGTCATGCCGTCGATGAATTCGCCGCAGATCAGGTCCAGATCGCCGTCGCCGTCGAAGTCGGCGACACACGGATTAGGCGCTCCGTAGACATCGATCGGGGCACCGCCCGCTTCCACTTTACCGCGGTTGACATATCCCCTGCCAGTATTTTCCAGCAGGTAGACGTAGCCGTGCAGCGGCCCCCGGGTCCAGTGTCCGAGGCTGTCGAAGGCGTTGTCCCAGCCGTAGTCGTCCCACGTGTCGATACCCACGAGGATGTCCTTGTCGCCGTCGCCGTCCCAGTCCACGTAATTCCACATATTGCTCCGCGACTTCTTGTAGGTCGCTCCGAGCTCCTCGCCTTCGTAGTGAAGACGCCGTGTTTTGGCGTAGGGAGCCTTGAAAAAGTCGGGATATTCGAAATTCTTCGAAAGGACGTAGGGCTTGCCGTCCACCTCCGAGAGGCGGATGTTGTTCATCCCCTTCTCGCTGATGCGCTCGGCGGCGGCGAAACGGGGATGGCGGGGCGTTCCGATGTTCTTAAAAAAATAGAGTCCTTTGTAGGGGCGGTCGGGGCACGACACCAGCAGGTCTTTCACACCGTCGCCGTCGTAGTCTACGGGCAGCGGAATGCCCCAAAGCCCGACTCCCAAGTCGACCGTGAGGTCTGGGTTGTTGTAGCGCAGAATGTCCGGGTCGGATTGGGTCGGAGTGTCACCCTCACCCTTGGGACGGACTGTATGCGACGTTCGGGCCGGTACCGAGGTCGTGACGAAGAGTGCGGCGGTCAGCATGGCACTGCGGACGGCGAGAACGCTCGCCTTGTAAAACGGATGGATTGCCGGGTTCATGGTTTTATGTTGGTTTCTTTTAAATCGTTTTAGCTTTGAGGCAAATGTTTTTAGCTTTCTGTTACTACCTCTTCCGGGCTTCTCAGCACCTCTTCGGGGGTGCTCTCGACGATCTCGGGCGTCAGCACGATGCGTGTGCTGCTTCCGGGTTCGTCGCGTTGTTCGATGCTCTTGATCAGCAGATCGAGGGCATCGGTCCCGAACCGTTCGATGGGTTGGCGGACGTAGGCGATGGCGGTTTTATAGATGTCGAAGGCTTCGTTGGTGTCGAAGCAGGCGATGGCGAAATCTTGCGGCACGCGCCAGCCGTTGCGGAAAATAGCACTCAGGCCCTGACCTGCTAGGGTGTTGGTGGCGAAGAGGAAAGCCTCGACGCGGCGTTGCCGGGCCTCGCGGATGATATCCTCGATCTTGGCGAGTTTGTCGTGGCGCAGGCGGTGTATGACGGTGTTTTCGGCCATGTCGTGTGCCTGCATGCAACGGCGGTATCCCTCTTCACGCTCGCGGATGTTCGAAAGCCCCATCGAGTAGGAGATCATCTCGATGCGGGTGAATCCGCGCCGGATCAGCGCTTCGGTCGTTTCGTACCCGGCGCGGCGGTTGTTCAGCACGACGCTGCTGACTTCCAGATCGGGCACTTCGCGGTCGAGCAGCACGAGCGGGATGTTCTGGCGTGCGATGTCGCGGATGATCTCGTCCGCGCCCTCGCACGGCACGACCACCAGCCCGTCGATGCCCTTGTTGCGGAAGACCTCGATCAGATTCTCCAGCTTCTGCGGATTTTCGTCCGTGCTGCCGAACAACACGGTATACTTATGTTTATATGCATGGTTCTCGATGCACCGGGCAATGTCGGCGAAAAACTTGTTTGAGATGTCCGAAACAATGACGCCGATGGTGTTGGTCTTACCGCTGCGCAGGGTACGGGCGGCGTTGTTGGGCTGGTAGTTGAGTTTCTGCGCGACTTCCAGAATACGCTGTGCGGTTTCCTTGTTCACGCGGTAGGTGTCCTTACCGTCGGCCTTGTTGTTCATCACGAACGAGACTAAGGCGATCGAAACGCCCGCCTCCGTAGCTATATCTTTTATGGTTACACGCTTCGTACGCATATTTTTTGCGATTTTTTGCAATATCTGGGATTTTCTGTTACTTTTGCAAAAGTAATTAAAACGTTTTAATAAACAAATTTTTTCACTGATTTTTTGATTTTATCCCTTTCGAAATATGAAAACTTACGGTGAAATGCGTTCATTTTTGGAAAGTTGCGGGGTGCGGGGCGTGGAGCTGTCCGACGAATCGGGACGAGCGCGGGTCTATCTGGTTCCGGAGTGGCAGGGACGGGTGATAACCTCGACGGCGACTGGAACCGGAGGACCCGGCTACGGTTGGATAAACCGTTCGCTGATCGCTTCAGGGGTGCGGAAATCCCGATTCAATCCTTTCGGCGGGGAAGAACGCCTTTGGCTCGGTCCCGAGGGTGGTCCCTTTTCGCTCTATTTCGCACCCGGCGCCGAGCAGGTGTATGCCAACTGGCAGGTCCCGGCGGCGCTGGACACCGAGCCTTTCCGGGTGGTCGGGCGCGACGCCCGGCAGGTGCGTTTCGAAGCCGAGATGTCGCTCCGGAACGCCGCCGAAACCCGCTTTGAGATCGGGGTGACGCGGCGGGTCGAACTCCTTTCGCTCCGGCAGGCAGAGGCATCGCTGGGGCGTGCCCTGCCGCCGGAACTCGCAGTGGTGGCCTATCGCAGCGAAAACCGGATCGGTAACTGCGGTACTGACGCATGGACGTCCGCGGGCGGTGCACTGTCGCTCTGGATGCTCGGGATGTTCACGCCGTCGCCGTCGACCACCGTTTTTCTCCCTTGCGACGGGGAGGATGCGCGGGCGGCCGTCAACAGCGACTATTTCGGAACGCTTCCGGACGACCGGCTCTCCGTCTCCGGAAGACTCGTATGCTTGCGGATCGACGGAGAGTTCCGGTCGAAGATCGGATTGCCTGCGGGCCGCGATACGGGGCTTTGCGGCAGTTACGATGCGGCGGCGCATCACGTGACGCTGGTCCGCTACCGGCGTTCCGTGGCGGGCGATCGCTATGTGGATAGCCGCTGGGGCGCGCAGGCGAACCCGTTCGGCGGGGATGTCGTCAACGCCTACAACGACGGACCGACCGAGACCGGCGAGGTGATGGGTCCGTTCTTCGAAATCGAAACCTCTTCGCCGGCAGCTTTCCTGCGGCCCGGCGAAACGCTGTGTCACGCGCAGGAGATCTTCCACCTGCAGGGGGACGAAGCCTTGCTCGAAGAGCTTCTCCGCGACCTGATACCCGGTGGACTGCGGGCTGTGAAAGAAGCATTCAACCATTAACCGAAATAACTATGCAATCTCGAACCAATTATCTTTTGGGCGTCGATTTCGGGAGCGATTCCGTGCGGTGCCTCGTCGTCGACGCCGCTGACGGGGCGGAACTCGCCTCGGCGGTGGTAGCTTACCCCCGGTGGGCCGAGCGGCTCTACTGCGATCCCGCGCACAACCGTTACCGCCAGCATCCGCTTGACTATGTCGAATCGTTGGAAGCGTCTGTCCGCCATGCTTTGGCGGCTTGCGGCCGCGACGTAGCCGACGCCGTCCGCGGCATCTCCTTCGACACCACGGCGTCGACTCCGGCGCTGACTGACTCCAAGGGCACCCCGCTGGCCCTGCTGCCGGAGTTCACCGAGGAGCCAGATGCGATGTTCGTGCTTTGGAAGGACCATACGGCCCTCGCCGAAGCGGATGAAATAAACGATTTAGCAAAAAAATGGGAAATCGACTACACGCGTTATAGTGGCGGCACTTACTCCTGCGAGTGGGTGTGGGCCAAGATGCTCCACTGCCTGCGCCGTTCGCCCGGATTGCTGCCGGCGGCTTATTCGTGGGTTGAGCACTGCGATTGGATCAGCGCCCTGTTAGTCGGGGACACGACACCCGAAACCATTGCCCGCAGCCGCTGCGTGGCCGGGCACAAGGCGATGTGGCACGCCTCGTGGGGCGGACTCCCCGCGCCGGAGTTCTTGGAAGCGGTCGATCCGCTACTGGGCGTCTTCCGCGGCCATCTTTATTCCGAAACCGTCACTGGCGACACGTGCGTCGGCCGGCTGTGCGGCGAGTGGGCCGCCCGGCTGGGGTTGAAACCGGGTATTGCCGTCGGCGTGGGGGCCATCGACTGCCATGTCGGGGCCGTCGGGGCCGGGATCGTCCCCGGAACGCTGGTCAAGGTGATGGGAACCTCGACATGCGACATCGTGGTCGGCACTTACGAGGAGGTCGGCAGCCGGACCGTGCGCGGCATCTGCGGTCAGGTTGACGGTTCGGTGCTGCCCGGATATATCGGATTCGAGGCCGGGCAGGCCGCTTTCGGCGATCTGTACGCTTGGTTCCGTCGGATGATGGCATGGCCGCTGCAGCGAATCGCCGGAAGCGACCCGCAGTTTGAAGAGCGAATTCTCGGGGAGCTGACGGCCGAGGCCGAACGGCTGCCCCTGACGGATGAAGATCCCGTGGCGCTCGACTGGCATAATGGACGCCGGACGCCCGATGCCGATCCCCGGGTACGGGGTGCGCTGCATGGACTGACCCTCGCCACGTCGGCACCGGCGGTCTACAAGGCGCTGGTCGAAGCGACGGTCTTCGGGTCTCGGGCCATTAACGAGCGGATGCTCGAAGAGGGGGTGCCCATCGACAATATTCTCGCTATCGGTGGCATCGCTCGCAAATCGCCTTTCGTGATGCAGACGATGGCCGACGTTATCGGCGTTCCGATCCGGGTGGTGGCCAGCGACCAAGCCTGCGCCTTGGGTGCTGCGATGTTCGCGGCGGTCGCCGCAGGACTCTACGGCTCGGTACAGGAGGCTCAGCGTGCGATGTGCCCCGGCTTCTCGAACGAATACATTCCCGATATGGAGCGTCATGCGGTTTACGACCGTCTCTACGACCGTTATCTGAAACTTGGGGGACGTCGCTGAGCGGGCCTTCCGGACGGTTAAACGATGCGGGCCGCGGGTAAAAGCCGACAAATCGTTCGGTTTTGCCTGCGGCCTGCATTATTTTTGGTTCTGCCTTAGACAGGCTGCGTCTCGGCAAAATACAAGTAAACTTGCTTTTGCGCTTAGCTTGCACTATCTTTGGCTTATGACAGAAAGCTGATTGACCAAGGAATTTCCATTAGAGGCAGCGCATACCCTCTTGGTTTATGGCTGTCCATTGACCGGTGTGAGAGGTTGACAAAAGGATTTGTTAACAACCCGGTCCCGCATCTTTTACATGGAGTTGAAGGTGCGCCTGCAACTCTTTATAGGCACTCGTTTCCATAAAGACACAATCCATAATTGTTGGGGTTAGATGATTTTCTGCGTTAAGGATACACAAGACAATCCAAGCCTTCAGAAAACGATTTCTATATCCGCTCCAGACCGTTTCATTCCGCTCAAATGAAGAAATGATCCACGGTGACGCTGATGTCTGCCATAGATCGGCAAATAAAGTAATAAAAATCCCATTTACTTTTTTATCAGATATTTTGCATATTTATTATATAGAGTTGTTTGACAGGATGAACCTCGATGTAAGTTTATTCGATACTTGCGTTTCTAAATCATTACCTCATAAAAAAACAACGCTGCAACTTATTAAATTACAGTGTTGTTTGCAAATTCCAGAGGTTCCCGAAGGACTTGCCCGGTTCTTTGTTCGTCTGTTTCTGTCCTTGTTTGTCGGCAAGGGGCGGCCCGGTGCGCAGAGCGTCGCGGCTTCACGGCGTATCGTTACGGCGGGATGTACGACGTTGGAGGGTTCGGTTTCGGTCCGGTCGAAGTCCGTTTGCCGCCGGGTTTCCGTTGTCAGGGGGCTGGTTATTGCTCGTCTGTTTCGAATGCGTAGACCGTATGCTGCGTGTAGGTCTCTCCCGGACGCAACACCGACGACGGGAAGTTGTCGTGGTTGGGTGCGTCGGGGAAATTCTGCGTTTCGAGGGCGATGCCGGAGCGGAAGTTGTGGCGGTCGCCGCGTTTGCCGACCTCCTTGCCGTCCATGCCCTGTCCTGCATAGAACTGGAGTCCCGGCTGGTCGGTGTAGATCTTCATCCGGATGCCCGTCGCGGGTTCATAAGCCTCGGCAGCCAGCGAAACCGTGCCCGCTTCAGGCTTGTCGAGCGCCCAGTTGTGGTCGTAGCCGTTTCCGAATGCCAGCGGTTCGTAGTCGGTTCGTCCGATGCGTTCCCCGATCGCATGCGGCGTGCGGAAGTCGAGCGGCGTGCCTTCGACCGGGAGGATTTCACCCGTGGGGATCAGACCCGCGTCGGTGGGCGTAAAGCCGCTGGCATGGATGGTCAGCAGGTGCGAGTCGGTTGAATGCTCCGTTGTGCCGTGCAGGTTGTAGTAGACGTGGCTCGTGGGATTCACGATTGTCGGGGCGTCGGTCGTGGCCTCGTAGTCGATAACTAGTCCGTTGTCCGGCGTTAGCGAGTAGGTGACCGTGATGTCGAGGTTGCCCGGATAGCCCTCTTCGCCGTCGGCGGAGCGGTAGGACATGGCGACGGCGGGATTTCCTTCGGGCGTCGTGGTCTCGCGGGCGTCCCAGACGCGGCATTCGAATCCTCCGTGACCGCCGTGCAGGTGGTTCTCGCCGTTGTTGATCGTCAGTTGGTACTCCTTGCCGTCGAGCGTGAAGCGTCCTTTGCCGATGCGGTTGCCGAAGCGTCCCACGACGGGTCCGCAGTATTTGTCGGCCGTGCGGAGATAGGCGTCGATGCTGTCGTATCCCCATACCACGTCGCGGAAGCGGCCGTCGGCGGCCGGAACCCAAAGCGCGACGACGCGTGCGCCGTAATTGGTGAGTTGCACGGTCATGCCGTCGGCGTTTTGCAGGGTGTAGAGTCCGACGGGTTTCCCGTCGATTTCGGTTCGGAAGGCGGCGGCATCGAGCAGTTCGACGCCGTTTCCGCTGTCGCCATTGCCTGCGCAGGAGAGCATGCAGGCCGTGGCTGCCATTAAGAAGAGATAGCGTTTCATGGTCTTTGTTTTTTATGTGGTCGTTATTTGATCCGGATGGGTTTGACCCCTTCGAAAGTCATTTTTACGGGTTTGATGAAGCCGTCTGCATCGAACTCCATGCGGTCGATGCAGGTCTGGCGGTGCCCCATGGCGGTCGCGCCCAGCGGGCGGCGGTGGTAGACGATGTAGTATTCGTCCCTGCCGGGAATCCGTATCACCGAGTGGTGGCCGGCTCCGGTGGCGATTTCGGGGTCCTGCTGGAGAATTTTGCCGATACGTTCGAACGGCCCGAACGGGGAGTCGGCGATGGCATAGGCCACGCTGTAGTCGGGACCGCCCCAGCCGCCTTCGCTCCACATGAAATAGTACTTGCCGCCGCGCTTGAACATAAACGGTCCTTCGACGTAGTTTTCAGGCGTTACGGACTTGTACGTCTTGCCGTCATCGAACGGCACGACGCTCAGCAGGTCGTCCGACAGTTTGACCATGTTGCAATGGTGCCAGCCGCCGTAGTACATATAATGCGTACCGTCGTCGTCGCGGAAAACGAACTGGTCGATGGGTTGCGCGCCGTTGACGATGCGGTCGATCAGCGGTTTGCCCAGCGCGTCTTTGTACGGGCCGCCCGGACGGTCAGCCACGACGACGCCGATGCCGCCGTATTCGTGGTCGTTTTGGATGTCGTTGCCGCTGAAGAAGAGGTAATATTTGCCCTTGTGTTCGAGTATCGCCGGCGCCCACATGGCATATTTTACCCATTTCACGGCGTCGGTGGTGAGGACTTTCGGATGTTTGGTCCAGTTCACGAGGTCCTTCGACGAGAAGGCGTCCATGTAGGTCTGGATGTTGTACAGCTGGTGGACTGCCGAGCTTTTCTCGGCGGGGTAGGCCGGCATTTCCTCGCCCGGTGCGGCATAGAGGTCCGAAAGGGTGGGGAAAATCCAGTATTCCTTGCCGAAGACGGCGCCTTCGGGGTCGGCGTACCAGCCCGGAAAGACGGGATTTCCCGAAAGGCTTTTACGTGTGTTTTTTGTGCTGCCGCACGATGCCGCAAGCAGCAGGGCGGCAATGGCGGAAATCAGTTTCAGATACTTTGTCATCGGGGTATTGAGGTTGCTGGTTATTATTTGTCGAGAGGTATACGCAGGATGGTGAGCGAGTTGGGGGCGCATCCGACAGGTAGAGTTTAAATAGGGTTTTTGTTCTGTTCCACGGATTGAAGATAGTTGTTTTTTGTGAAATAATTCTCTGTTATCATCATAAATTTGTGCCCGACGTGCGTATTTGCACCGTTTTCTCGGAAAGCGGGCTGCCGAATGAGTAGACGTCGCAGGAGAGATTGACCTGATAGAAGTTCAGCGCCGAGGAAATATTCCTTTCCGACATTTATCCGCAGTTCTTGTTGCCTATGTTTACCGCTAACGCTTCAGAGCGTTTGATTTTGCGGCGGCGGTCGTTGATTTTGGTGTCGATGCGGAGTTGTAACGCCTGCAATTCGGGAGTTTGACCCTTAACACGTTGATTTTCAAAATCCCATTCATTAATGTTGAGTGTTACACCCGTGCTGATGTGTTTAAGTTTTCGGTTTTGTGTTAAACGCAGGTGAACGGGCGCGGCGTTTTGATTGTTCAGTCTGTCTTTGCGAAAGACGGCGTTAATGCTGATATTCATTTGCTTGCATTGTTGCGCAAACAAGTTTAACCGACTGATTTAGTGTTAAACAAAGTGTTAAACATTTCCCCGAAAACGCTCTCTTTCCCGCCCGAAAAAGCCCGACGACAGGGCAGACGCACAAAAACAAAAAGACTGATAATCATTGATTATCAGTCTTTTGCTTTGTACCCCCTCAGGGGGTATTAAATTAGAATTTAGTCTGCAAGTAATCAAAATATTACACTAACCACAGGCCCTTGGGGTTATACATAGGTTACAGTGTTCTGTCGTATTTTGTCGCTTTTGACCTTTTCTTGATCAGTGTCGCTATTCTCTCTTGCTAAATTCATCTAACCATGATAATAACTCATCAATGTCCTTTTTTATATCACATGGAGTAGGAATTTCAATAGGTGCCTCTAAAGGCTGGCTATGTTCGTAATATGAATATTTAGTCATAAATCTGTTTATTATAGCGCAATCTTCAGAATTGATTTTAGCCAGTTTCTCAACCTTACCTTTGGTATTAACAGCCAATCGATATCTTTGAACTATATCCGCTAATAGGTGTATTTCAACTATTCTTTCAATCAAAATACGTAAATCACTACATATCATTTTCCCATAAGGATAGTATTCACCTTGTCCTTGTTGTTCATATATTTTCTGAACTTTAGTGAGTTTTTCCTGAGCTATATTTTTCAATGCTTTATCAGGCCTTTTAGCAAAAAGAGGTGTTTCTCCTATTTCGCCTGTTCCCCAATGTTCTTTTCGAATACATTCAGTAGTTATTTTACCATCTGTAAGTTCAATCAACTGTCCCAATAAACTTAACCTATGTGTAAAAACAATCACTTGTCGGTTTTCGCTTAGTTCTACTAACCGTTTGACCGTTTTTTCTTCGTATGTCTGATCAAGAGATGAAATTGGATCGTCGAATATAAAAGGATTGTTGCTATCACAGCCAGTTACATCAGCTAAAAATGCAGCTAATGCAACAATGCGGGCTTCACCCTCGCTCAAAATATCGACGGGGTTATCATGCGTGGCATTCGCAATTTTAAGAGCGTGGCGCGTTGTTCCCTTGTAGGTTTGTTTGATAAATTCTACACAAATATTATTGGCCCCTAATTTTTGCAATTCTGCATTAAAACGATCAACGAACCCTTGCGATATTACTGCATCTCCAACCTCTGTTGCTTTAATTGTTATGCCTCGTGTATTGGTTTGCGAAATCCATCTTTCGTACTCTGCGAGTAGTCCTTGTCTCGCTTTCTCTGCCTTAATAGATTCTAACTGCTCTGTAGCCCATTTTTGAGCTTTAAGCTCTAATAATTGATTCGTTGTAGTATTTCGATCAAATAATTTAGCGTCAGCCTCGTATTTAGTCGCTTCTTCTTCATATCTTCGACTTTTTTCTCGTAGCGCTGATAATGCTGTATTTACCTCAATTGCAATATCCGCAATGGGTTTTCTATCTCGGATAGCTACTCCGTTATTGCATATCTGGCTCCAGATATGAAATATTTGATTCCCCCAATCTCGATCCAAGCCGGAAGCAATACATTTATCATCAATGGTTTCTTGAGATAAAAATGTCGGCAAAGCATTGATCCGCTCTTCGTATCGTTGCTTAGTTGCAGCGGCCTCTTTAGCCAATTCATTAGTTATAAAAGAATCGAAACATTGGAGTCGTTCTTTTGCTTCTCGGTCTAATAACTGATTACACAGAACGCAACGCTCGTGTTGATGTAACTTATTATCATTCTTATAGGCTTCACATAATGCATACTCTTTTGCTGCCTGCCATAGTCGTTTCCATGACTCTGTTCCTATCCCATCAAGTTGAGATATGTCCTTCAATGCTTTTCCGGCATCGAGTACTGCCTGCTCTTTTACCGCAACATCTTGAGCAAGGGATTCGATCTCATCTTTACTTCGTTGTGTTACTTTTTGTGCCGCATCATTAATATCCTTTATAAGTAAATCGATTTTCCGCTTTTGCACACGTTTTTCTTGAGCGGCTTTTTGAAAATCAACCTCTTTTAATTTTTGTTCAAGGGATAACAATTCATTCTCATTATCATCCGTCCATGTGAATTTAGTTATATCAAGATTTATGGCTTGATATGTTCTCTTAATGAATGTTGTATTTGATAATTCTAACGGAGGTGCCGGCAGTTTGGGGTTTAAGGTTTCTTTCTCTGTTGTCAATCGCGCTTTGATAAGATCGTGATTTTTCGAGAATGAAGTGAAAAAAGCTATGATTGGTGGAATATAAGAAACCGTATTCGCATCTTTCAAATATGACCAACCTGTATCTGTATCAAAAATATCTACAACCATCAAGGAATCAATTGCTGAGCCATTCATTGTCCATTCTATCTGCTCGATTTGCTCCTCGTTTTTAAAGGATAAACAGCATTTTCCCGGACGATCATTTGGGTTATAAATGTTACCGATGAGATCTCGTCCATGAGGTTTACCGCATAGTTTCTTTAAAATACGTGCATATCCGGATTTCCCCGTACCATTGTTTCCATAGACAACGGTTATCCCTCTTTCTGCAAACTTCAATGGGTTACGGGGAGATAATTGCTCGATATTTTCGATAGAATCAATTGACAATAAAGTGACGGGCTGTCTAACAAAAGACATTCCCAGATTTGGAAAAGCTTTGTCTTCGAATGAGCCCCCATTTTTTAACATTGATATAATATCATCGATATCGGCATCTTCCAAATTAGATTTTGCTAATAGTCTATATGCTAATTCTGTTTGCCAACCTTTTAAGGATTTTAGCCAGTTGAGGATATTTTGTTGTAAATCCATATTTATTCTCGATTATTCCTCATTCAGTTTATTCTCGATCTCTTCGATAGACGGCAGCGTGTTCTTGAGTTCATCGGGCATGATCTTCACTAAATCGTATTGCGAGATGCCGAGCGGTTGATTCGTGCCTTCCAAAGCATATTCGGCTATGATTCGATCCTTGGTCTTGCAAATGATCAAGCCTATCGTCGGGCTGTCTTCCTTTCGTTTCATTTGCTTGTTTATGGCAGTAACATAAAATCCCAGCTGACCGAGATATTCCGGTTTGAATTCCGTAACCTTCAGTTCGATGACGACGTAGCATCTTAGTTTGAGGTGATAGAAGAGCAAATCGATAAAGAATTCGTTTCCATTGATCTCCAAACGAACCTGTCGCCCGACAAATGCAAACCCGCTGCCCAGTTCAAGGAGAAATCTGGTGATATTCTTTGTCAAAGCATCTTCCAACTCTCGTTCGTTGTAGTTCTCTCGCATGGTCAAAAAATCGAAATTATACGGATCTTTCAAAGTTTGCTGTGCGAGATCGCTCATCGGTTCGGGCAGATATTTGCTGAAATTCGTTATAGCCTTTCCTTGTGCTGCGTATAATTGAGTATCGAGGAAATTCATCAGAACTGCACGACTCCACCCGTTTTCGAGCGTTTTATCGACATAGAACAAAGCTTCATCTACAGAGTGGCATTTGGTCATAATTTCGATATGATGTCGCCATGGAATGGAAAAAATCGGCAAGGTCAATTCGTCACCAACCTGGTGACGAATTATATCGGACTGGATATAAAATAGATAGAATCGTTTACAATATTTCAGATTTGTCGGAGAAAATCCCTGCATGTCAGGGAATTCAGCCTTCAGATCTCGGCTCAATGCGTCGAAGAATCTGCTGCCCCATGCAGTATCCATTTGTTTCTCCGAAATCTCTTTGCCGAGATTCCAATAAAGTTTAAGCAGTTCCGTATTGACCTTTACAGCCGCTTTTATCTGACTTCGACGAATTTGTTTTTTTATCTCCGCAAGCCATTGTCCGTATTCTTTCGATATGTTTGTCATTACTGTAATTTTAAACAAAGATACATAAAAATGCGAAGTAATAGAACAATGAAGTACTCCATAATACAAATATATACCGCTAATCTCAGCCGACTTGCGTTTCTGCCGTCTGTTTTCCGTTCACCCTCCATCGCTTATGTGAGCCTCGCATATATGAATATATGTATTGCTTTCGGAATTTGTCGAATGTACTTCGGGAAACATCGTATTCCCGACAAAGCGATGCGACCGTTCGCCCTCTATTCAGTTTACCGACGATTTCCGTGCGGCAGTCTGCGAGTCGTTGCTGTTTTACGCAACTGCCTTTCCGTCGTCCGAGCACTACTCCCTGCGTCTTTCGCAGAGCCAGCGCTTCGCGTGTGCGCATGGAGATAAGGTTGCGCTCTATTTCGGCGACCAGACCGAATGCGAAGCATAAAACTTTGCTGTTTATAGTGTCGTCGAAAGCGTAGCGGTCTTTCGTGCTGTACAGTCGTACCTCTTTTTTCAATAGGTCGCCCACTATTGCCATGATATCGGTCAGGGTGCGGCTCAGCCGTGACAGTTCGGTAACGATCAGCGTGTCGTCTCGCTTCATTCGACGCACGAGAAGTCCGAGTTTGCGTTCGCGGCTGCGACGCTTGCCGCTTGCGGTTTCGGTGATCCATCGATCTATATGCAGGTTTCGGCTTTCGGCGAAACGAGCGATTTCATTCTGTTGGTTTGCCAGCGTCTGTTTTTCTGTGCTGACACGGAGATATGCTGCTATCATTGTCGGAAAATATTAAAGTTTATATCTTCCAACAAAAAACGGACTATGCAAGTCCGTCATATTCATTAAAAAACGTCCGTTTTAACAGTGCAAATATATTACATTTTTTTCATTCGAAAAATATTTTCGATAAAAAACTGTACCACAGTAAACTACCCCCCCCCAGTCATGCGCGTAAAGTATTGGCAATCACATCCATACCTATATATGCAAATAAACGGACGATTAAACAACTATGAAACGTTGTAATTATTTGAATAAATGAGATTTAATAAGGTGTAATTATGAGGTGTTTGATGGCAAACTTGATACTTTTATCCGTATTGTTTGCAGGTTCGTATTCCGCCGATGCACAGCAAACGATAGAATCGGATACTACGGAAATTTGCATCTATTTCAAGTGCGATCATTCTACATTCGATCCCGAGTATCGGAACAATGGACTGAGCATGGATGATTTTGTCCGGAAAATAGAGGGCTTTCGGCGCGACAGCACATGCATTCTTCGGTCTGTGACGGTTACTGGTTCCGCTTCGCCGGACGGAAATACGGATCTGAATAAAAAGTTGGCAGCCAAACGCGCCGCCAATATCGGGAACTATCTTCAGGGACGGCTTGGCTTGGACGAATCCCTGCTTCGCATCGAGTCCGTAGGCATCGACTGGCGTGGATTGTACGACGCCGTATCGGTTTCCGGCATGCCTTATCGCGACGAGGTTCTCGCTATTTTGAGCAATTCACCCGAGTGGATCGTGCGCGGCGGAGTCGTGGTCGACGGTCGCAAGCGCCGGTTGCAGATGTTGCAAGGCGGTCGTGTATGGCGGGATATGTCCGAACACATCTTCCCTTATCTGCGCTACGGACAAGTGGGCGTTGTGTGCGAAATCGTAGAAAAGCCACGAACCGTTATTGCCGTTGAACCCGTATCGGAACCTACCGAGCCTCTATCTCCGGCATTCGAACCGGCATCCGAATCTGTCGTAGCCGAGGAATCGCAAACCGATACGCTTGCCGTTTCTTCGATCGACCCTGCGCCCGAAACCCGCAAGCCGTTTTATATGGCGCTGAAAACCAATATGCTTTATGACGTGGCTTTGGTACCTAATGTAGGTGCCGAATTCTATCTCGGGCGCAGATGGTCGATCGGCATCGATTGGATGTACGGATGGTGGAACAGCAACAAACGCCATAATTACTGGCGCATCTATGGCGGCGATCTGACGGTTCGCAAATGGTTGGGACGCCGAGCCGCCGGGAAACCGCTTGCGGGACACCATATCGGTATTTACGGTCAGGCTTTCACTTACGACTTCGAGACGGGCGGTCGCGGATATATGGGCGGCATGCCGGGCGGTACGCTGTGGGATAAACTCAACTATGCGGCAGGTGTCGAATACGGTTACTCGCTGCCCGTCGCTCGTCGTCTGAACATCGATTTCACGCTCGGCGTGGGTTACTGGGGCGGCGAATACAAGGAATACCTGCCCATCGACGGGCACTATGTATGGCAAGCGACGAAACGGCGCCACTGGTTCGGGCCTACCAAGGCGGAGATATCGCTGGTGTGGTTGATCGGACGCGGCAATTATAACGACAAGAAAGGAGGCAAACGATGAAAAAATTGTTTTTACGCATATTGCTCGCCGCGACCGTAATTGCGTCATCGTCATCTTGCGAGCATAAGGATTTGTGTATGGATCATACGCATACTGTATCTCTGAACGTGATTTTCGATTGGCGGAATGCCCCCGATGCCGCTCCTGCCTCTATGGCGCTCTATCTCTACTCCGAGTTAGGGGGCGAGCCGTTGCGCTACGACTTTACGGATCGTCGCGGCGGCGTGATCCGCGTGCCGTTCGGTCGTTATTCGGCTCTTTGTCTGAATAGCGACACGGAGAATGTCACTTACCGCAATACGGATCAAAAGACGACTTTCGAAGTATCTTCTCGTACGACCGATCTGTTGTCCGGCCTTTCCGCTTTGGGTGTACGATCCGACGGTGTTCCTCGTGCCGACGGTACGGAAACCGAGCGTGTGGCGTTACCCCCGGATGAGCTTTGGAGCGATTGTACGGAGGGGATCGAGTTGAAGCAGACGGCTGCGGCCCAGACGATCGTGCTTTATCCGGAGTTGTCGGTTTGCAGATATACGGTCGAAATTCGCAATGCGGAGAATCTGAAATACGTATCGGGTATCAGCGGCTCGCTGTCGAGCCTTGCGGGAGGCTTGCTGCCGGGTGTAGGCTACGATGCGATCTGCGAGGAGTGCGTCACGATACCGTTTGACGCCGCCGTATCTGCCGACAAGACGCTCGTTACCGGGAGCTTGCTCGCTTTCGGACATTGTGCTGCGACTCAGAACGCACATCAACTGACCATCTATGCGGTTTTGGCGGACGAGAGCAAGTGGTATTACACCTATGACGTGACGGATCAAATCCATTCGGCTCCCGATCAGCGTAATGTGCATATCGTTTTGGACGGGCTTCCGTTGCCCAAACCTATCGTCAATGGCGGTGGTTTCCAGCCTTCGGTGGATGAGTGGCAAAGTGTGGATGTCGATATCGAGATGTAAAATGTTAATGATCTTCCCGATTTTATGGGGGGGGGGAATTTGCATAGATCAATGTTAAACCTTTTAATTAATTCACTGATGAAAAAACAATTATTTTTAGTGGTCGTGGCGGCTCTTGCCATGGCATCGTGCTCGAAGGACGAATCGACGGGCATCAACAATGGCAACGCGATCGATTTCCGTGCAGCCATGCAGACTCGTGCTTCGGAAACGACGACGGCTAACATCACGAACTTTTTCGTGACGGCACTCGACAAGAACAACGCCAACTATTTCTCCGATGCGGAGTTTACCAAAGATGGCGCTTTCTTCACTTCTACTCCGGCCTACTATTGGCCCAGCGACGGCAGCAACCTTTCGTTCTTCGCTTACTCTCCTTCGGCTGCGGACTTGGGTGCTACCGTGACGATTAATTCGACGACCAAGACGCTCGCTGATTTCGAGCCCGCAACGACGATCGCCGACCAGAAGGATTTCATCACCGCCACTGCTACGGGCAGCAAAACCGATGAGGCGGCAGGTGTCGCCCTGACGTTCGGGCACCGACTTTCCCAGATCGAGATCAAGGCTAAAAACACGAACGACGGTTATGTTTATAAGGTTCAGGGCGTGCGTATCGGACAGCCGGTTTCGAAGGCGACGTTCGATTTCGGAACTACCTCCTGGCAGTTGGGATCGGTAAAGACCAATTATGAAGCGACCTATGCGGGTAGCGAAAAGACGCTGACCGGTACGGCCGCATCGATTATGGCGGTGGCAGACGACAATGCGATGCTCATTCCGCAGCAGCTTACGGCCTGGACTCCCGACACGGACAAGTCCAATACCAACAAAGGTGCATATCTGGCCGTGAAGATCAATATTACGACCAAGGACGGTGCCCGTGTCTATCCTGTGGCCTCTGTCGGCGAATACGACTGGGTCGCAGTAGCTGTCGATACCGACTGGCAGCCCGGTCAGAAGTACGTTTATACGCTGGATTTCTCGGATGGTGCCGGTAAGGTCGATCCCGAAAAGCCCACGCCGGGTCCGGAAGATCCGTTCAAACCGGGCGAGGATGTATTGGGCAGTGCCATTAAATTTACGGTTACGGTAACTCCGTGGACGCCGGCTTCGGAGGATGTTACGATGTAATCGATAAATTAGGATCGGGCGGGGTTGGACCGCAAAGACTTGCCGTATGTCCGAAGGTGTAGTGTACGGCAGGCGAGGGGAGGAAGGCCTCCGGCCCTCCTCTGTCCCTTCCCGATCACTTGAGGTAGCCGCAGAGCTACCGTTCGGCTCGGCCGAAAAACGCGTGAATTATATAATGTCAATGTAAATTATGAAACAGATTCTTGCAACTTTCCCGTTACGCAATTTTCTGCGGGTATTTGCTCTGGTGGCAGCCGTGTCTGCGACCTCCTGTTCGAAAGACCCGGCAGTGGATGGAGAACTGCACGGTGATATGCTTCGTTTCGCAGTCGCCGAAGCGGACGGCTGGAATACGCAGTTGCGGTGCGGTGCTGCCGGGGCGGAAGAGAAGAGCGCTGTCTCTCCGGAAAACGTCGCGGAAGTATTTTCGCTCCGGGGAGAAAACCCTGCGGACACGCTGTTCCTGCACGCCTCGGTCGCCGACGGAATCGCCGCACCGTACCCGAATGTGCAAACCGACCGATTGCAGACGCGTGCCACGCCGGTCGAAACGGGGACCTTTTACGATTCGTTCGGCGTATTGGCTTCGGTTTATACGGGGACTTGGAGCGAGGATTCCTGCCTGCCGGATTATATGTACGATGTCGAAGTGACCGAAGCATCGTCCTGGACGACCTCCTATTACTGGCCCGGTGCCGGACGCAACATCCGTTTCTTCGCTTACGCGCCCTACGGCGGCCAGGGGATCGTTCTTTCGGATAAGACGTCGGCCGGTACTCCGTCGATCACCTATACGGTCCCGACAGCCGTCGCCGACCAGCAGGATTTGCTGGTCGCTGCTACCTCCGGGATGGCCGGCAATACCGCTGCGGCGGCTCCGTTGAGTTTCGCTCACGCGCTCACTGCCGTACGCTTCACTACGGGCGACGATATGATGGCCGGGCGCATTACGAAAATCACGCTCAAGGGCGTTTACGGTTCCGGTTCGCATACGATGGGTTCCGATTCGTGGAATGGTTACGGCACTACGACAGACTTTTCGCAGACACTTGCGGCTACTGTGGACGGGTCTGCGGACCAGGAGATCACTCCTGTCGCAGCGACCTTCATGATGTTGCCGCAGACGCTTCCGTCGGGCGCTTCGATCGAGGTCGTCTATACGGACGACCTGACTTCGACACAACGAACTTTAACCGCCTCTATCGCAGGCAGCCAATGGCCGATGGGCAAAACCGTCACTTACCGGATTTCGACGTCGAGCATCGTAATCACTCCGACTTTTACCGTGACGGCTCCGGCCGATTTTACCTATGCTGGAGGCAGCAAAAATTATTCGGTGACCAGCTATGCCGCCGTTTCCCGTCCGGGCGATGCTACGCGAACCGTTCCGGTGGCCTGGACCGCCGAATTTGTCGAGGATGACGGCAGCGGTGGCTACAACGTGATCGCCCGTCCGGAATGGCTCACAGCTTTTACCGCGAGCGGCAACGGCGGTACGTCGGCCACGTCGTTCTCGGCTACGATTGCGGCTCAAACGGGTGTCACTTCCAATCCGCATAACGAAACTTTGAAAACGGCAGCTTCTGTCAGCGGCACGTACGATCTTTCGACCTCCGGCGGCACGACCGCGATGCGGACCGCCAACTGTTACGTCATCAACGCCCCGGGACAGTACTCCCTGCCGTTGGTCTATGGTAACGCTATCAAGGACGGCGGTACGAACGCTTCGGCCTACACTTCGCAGTCCAGCGGAACATACGTATTGAAGACCTTCGTAAACCATCTCGATGCGGCTATCACCGATCCCTATATCTATAACAATGCGGGGTGTACGCCCCTGGATGCCGTACTCGTTTGGCAGGACGAGGAAAATCTGGTGACGAATGTCCGGCTTTCGTCCGACAAGCACAGCCTGACCTTCGACGTGCCGCAAGCGACGATCAAGCAGGGCAACGCTATCGTGGCCGTGCGTGACACGGACAGCCGTATCATGTGGAGCTGGCATATCTGGGTGACGGACTACGAGCTGGGCAGCGATGTCAGGACCGTGACCAACTACCAGGGTATAGCGTATAAAATGATGCCGGTCAATATCGGCTGGTGCGATGCGGAAACCACCACCTACGACGCCCGCAGCGTGAAGGTTCGCTTCACGCAGGCGGAGACCGGTGCCATGCAGGTCGTAACGCTCACCCAGGCATCGCATTCGGTCGTAAATTCCGGCAACCAGCCTTATTTCCAGTTCGGACGCAAGGACCCGATGCTGGCCGGTCTTCGCAACGCTTCCGGCTCCACGGTCGATAAGGGCTGTTATTCCGACGGCTATGCGTTCGACAAGTCGGGAACGGGCAAGGTCGCCATCGGCGTTTCCATCCAGCATCCGCATATATTCTACAATTACGGGAGTTCTTCGCCCTACGATTGGTGCGCCACGTCCTATTACAATCTTTGGAGCGCTGACAATACAGTGACGACGGCTAACGACAATGTGGTGGTTAAGACGATTTACGATCCTTCGCCCGTCGGCTACCATCTGCCTTCGTCGAACGCCTTTACGGGCTTTACGTATAACGGCAGCAATGCTTCCGGGTCTTCTTACTTTGGCTCCCGATTCAATTCGCCCTATACCTCCACCACCGATTTTACCGATAATTTCGGTTGGAAGTTTTATTGTAACAAGATGACGGGCGAGGGGAGCTACGACACTGCGGGCGGTACGATCTTCTTTCCGGCTTCGGGGTGTCGCTACAACTCGACGGGGACGGCGTACAGCGTCGGCGGCAGCGGCTACTATTGGTCGGCGGTTCCGGGCTCGACGTACAGCGGTCGTTACCTGAGCTTCAACTCGTCGTACGTGAGCCCGTTGAGCGGCAACTACCGCCCCTTCGGCTTCGCGGTCCGCCCCGTCCAAGAATAGACGCGAAGCGTCCATTCGATTATTTCCTGCGGCTTGTAGCCGCAGGAATGTTTACCGGCGAAGCCGGTCGAAAAAAATTTTGAAAAATGCAGAATCGCATTTTTCGACCGAAAAAGCAGAAAATTATTTGAAAGAACCCTAAAGCAGGCATGACCAGTCGAGAATTCATACAGGAGGAAGCGGGGAACGAGGATCGTATCGTCCTCTATCGCGAAGGGCTTTTCTGGAAAGCGTACGAACGCTCCGCTTATGCCGTCTGCACGCAGATTCGACCATTCAAGCCGACCAAGCGATCGCTCAAAACGCTCGATGGCGGAGCGTTGGTCTCCATCGGATTTCCATGTTCGACGGAAAACCGGGTACTCGACGGGCTGACATGTTTGGAAACGGGAGCCGACAGGCTGGTGTTGTCGGCACGTCGTCCGATCGCAGTCGGGGAGTTCGAGGCATGGAAAGCTTCCGTGCCGCTCGCTCTGCCGCGGCGGAAAACGGTTGCCGAAGGGTTTCGGGTATCTCCTCCGCATGTATGTACGACTGCCTCCGAGGTCGTGACGGTCGTCGCATGCGACGATGTTCCTGCCGAGCAGGAACAAAAAACTCTTACCGGACTTCCGGCTGCGACTGCGCAGACGAATTACGATTTCACGCTCTCGACGGCTATTACGGTGGCTGAGCGTGTACGTGGATTCGATCTTGCGTCGTCGACGCCTATGGAGTGCATGCTTTTCATCTCCGATCTTAAAAAATCGCTCTCTACACTCGACGACCGTGGCTCAATACGATAACCTTCCGGTATATAAGGCTACCTACGACCTTTTGCAGAGCATTTACAGAGATACGGGGAACGTTCCGCGCGACGTAAAATTCACGCTGGTCGAAACACTCAAAAACGAATTGACGGAAATTCTCGTACTGATCTACAAGACCAATTCCACGACCGAAAAACTGCCGCTCATCATCGGGATGCGCGAGCGGCTCATCGGGGTGAAAGTGCGGCTGCGTCTTCTGCATGACCTGCGCCATATCGGTACCAGACTGTATGCGCATCTGGTCGAACAGGTCGAGTCCGTATCGAAACAACTCGCATCCTGGCAGAAATATGTCAAGACTCACGCTTCCGAACAGGGAGACGCGGATTCCGGAGACATTGCGACAGTCGCAAAGAAAGGGTTATTTTAGACGGAATATACATCGTATCGAGGCAGATTCATGACCGGAGTTCCGTAAAGTCAAGGCTTTCGGAAGCGTGTCTTGTAAATTCAGTAACCCACCGGCGACGTAAAAACGCTCGCAGCGGATCCCGATGAGGTCGCGTTGCGTTGTCGTCGGTTATGAAAAACCAATCTGCGGCGGGGTTTCGCCCCATTGAGGGAATCCTCCGCCACATTTAGCAAGCGGTTACTTTCTTTCCGGCTTCGGGGTATCGCAACAACTCGACGGGGACGGCGAACAACGTCGGCAGCAACGGCTACTATTGGTCGGCGGTTCCGAACTCGACGAACAACGGTCGTAACCTGAACTTCAACTCGTCGAACGTGAACCCGTTGAACAACAACAACCGCACCAACGGCTTCGCGGTCCGCCCCGTCCAAGAATTTACCGCTGCCTGTAAGAATCTTGTAGATATGAGAATCGGTTGCGATTTACTGAACGATATTTTTCGTGCCTATTACGATGCGAGAAGACACAAACGCAATACCAAGAGCCAACTCGCTTTCGAGATGGATTTGGAACATAATCTGATCGAGTTGTACGAGCAAATCAGGGATCGGACGTATCGGCCATCGCCGGGCATCTGTTTCATTACGGAGCATCCGGTCAAACGGGAAATTTTCGCTTCGCCTTTCCGAGACAGGGTAGTACATCATCTGTTGTTCAATTATCTGGCACCGTTGTTCGAATGCCGGATGATTCACGACAGTTACTCCTGCCGCAAGGGCAAAGGAACGTCGTTGGGCATCGAGCGTTTCGAACACCATATTCGCAGTTGTACGCGGAATTATACGCGGTCCGCCTATATCCTGAAACTCGATTTGAGAGGATATTTCATGAGCATCGACAAACGGCTGCTTTACTCGATTATCGAGCGTACTGTCGGGCGGAAAAAGGGTGTTGCGGATTTCGATTATGAATTGACGGATTTCCTGCTGCGTGCGATTTTGTTCCGCAATCCGGTCGAGAACTGCCGCATAATCGGATCTTTGTCGGACTGGAACGATCTGCCGCCGTCCAAGAGCCTGCTGAAATCGCCTCCGGGCGTGGGACTGCCGATCGGCGATCTGACATCGCAGTTGTTCAGCAATATCTATCTCGATATGTTGGACGAATATGCGAAGCGAACATTGAAATGTCGTCATTACGGGCGTTATGTAGATGATTTCTACATCGTCCATTCGAGCCGGAATTATCTTCGTGGACTGATTCCGCGCTTGCGCGATTATCTGTCGTCGGAACTGCACCTGACGTTGCATCCCGATAAGATCGTGTTGCAGCATTCCACGAAAGGAGTTTCGTTTCTCGGTGCAATTGTCCGGCCACACAGACGCTATCCCGCGATGCGGACGGTCGGGCTGTTCCGCAAGGCTATGAAGCGTTTGGAGCAGGAGTGTTTCGAAGCGGAACCGTCGTTCGAATGTCTTGCGCGGATGCTGCCGGTTATCAACTCCTATTGCGGGCATCTGATGCATTTCAAAGCGTATCGGATTCTCGACCGGCAATTCGGAGCGTCGCCGTTAAGAAAATATTTCCGTTTTTCACGCGATTATGCCAAAGCCACGATAAAGACGGGATATAAGAGACCTTCGGGTGAAAATATCCGGTCGTTCGACTGAATAGCGAATGCCCGTACCGAATCGATGAATATGATATACGATGGAACGAAAAGAAACTACTGACATAATCGATTCGGATACTCGGTTACCGGTTTTTTGTTACCTGTTTTTCGCAAGCGGAATACTGAATATCATGCTGTTGATCGTCGTAATAATTCTATTATTCATATTAATGCCATGACTGCTGCAACAGAACTTCATATGGTCAAACGACGACGGACATACAGCGAATCCGTTCGCCGCAAAGCCGTCGCGCTGCACGATAGAGGCTACGGGGCGAAACGTATCGGTTCGATATTGGGCATCGATTATACGGTCGTCAGGGAGTGGCTTCGCCGCTATGAACTGTTCGGAGAAGAGGCATTGCGACCGGGCTGGAGAAAGCCGACGGAACGGAGCGGATCCGATTGCGATGCCGTAGCCAAACCCGTTACCGTCGAAAAATATCGTCGGGCGGTAGAACTATACGCCACGACGCATTTGAAAGGCGTCGAGATATGCCGTGAGTGCGCCGTTTCCTGCGCGGGCTTTTACGCCTATATGCGAAAATACCATCGCGACATGGTTTTGCTCCGCAACGGTATCGAGTTGCGAGAATGCGACGCAAAGAGAGTCCGCTTGCGCACGAAATACGGACAGACGTCGGCTGCATGGGGCAAATATGGACCGGCTATCGAGGCATGCGCCGATCCGGCTTATTATTCCGACAACATTTCGCAAATAGCGGCACGATTCGGTCTCAAAGGTACGCATCTTGCGAACCAGTTGCGTGTACACTATTCCGAATTGCTCCGCCGCCGCGAGGCCGAACGACAACGATTGGGGCTTTCGGACAATCAACAGCGCGGTGTGCGTCCCTATTGCGCCGAGAAGTATGCGGAGGCGGTGGAGTTATTCCGCACGACACTGCTTACGCGTCGCGAAATTGCCGAACGCCTCGGTATCTCGCTCGGCGGATTCGCCCAGCATTTGCTCTACTATCACAAAGACCTTATCGCCGAACGCCGCGCACTGCGGGAAGCTGCCAAATATACGCGCAAACCCGGAACACTGACCGGCTGCGGAACCATACGCAAAGCCAGTCCGACGGCAGAAGCCAAATATGGTAAAGCGGTGGAACTTTATCGTACGACAGCCTTGTCCGTGAAGCGGATTGCCGAACAGGAACATGTCTCGCTGTCGGGGCTTACGCATCACATCGGCACATGGCATCGCGATGCAATACTCGAACGTCGCGGAGCGAAGAGGGCCTCTTCCGATACCGATTATATCGATCTGAGCCGTACGAAACACTATCTGCGTTCCACAGCCGAGAAATATGGCAAAGCTATCGAGAAACTCAAAAACGGCGACTATACCACGGCACAGGTGGCCGCCGAGTATGGATTGCACCCCGAATGCATGCGTGCATACCTGAAAGAACATGAACCGGAGTTGTATGCCAGACAAGGTATGACGCATTTGGCGAACGGTCGCACCGTATCGCGCCGAAGCATGGAGAAGTATGCCGAAGCGATCCGACTGTACGAAACGACCGATGAAAGTCTCAAATCCATCGCACGGCGACTGAACCTCACTTACAACAGTCTCGACGGATATGTTCGGCGCAACCATTCCGATCTTATCGAACATCGAAAAAATACGGTAGATAATAATCGCAAATAGTATAACCAATAATTAGTCTGCTGTCGCAATACGCATTATTCGCCCTCCGCCACGATCGGCACGTTCCGTATTTGCGGAAAAGGGAAATTTTGTGTCGAACCGATTATTATCCGAATAAAATGACTGATATATATAATTGCCGGTTTCTTGCCTTAATTCGCGAACCCGGCGCGGATTCGCTTTCGCAGATCGATATCGAATCCGCATACGACGAATTCAGACGCGATCTTATCGCCATTGCCGATTCGTCCGAAAGTTATTCTTCGATATTCCGGCAGTTGACCGATTTGCAAATTCGCTTGCAGTTTTCGAATAGCCGTTGTGCTGCCGGACGAGGACTTAAAAAAAAATGCGCCTATTCATTTCTATCTGAGACTGGCTCGCAGCAACACCGAATCGGAACTGCGGCTGCTTGAACATCGTATATCCAATCCCAAATTATTCGCTGCTCCGACCGTAACACAATCGCCGTTGCATTGGTCGCATCGTCCGATCGATCTTTCCGAATTGCTGACATATTTGGATAGAGACGGGGCTTTCGTATATGCGAGCGGACATAAGGCACCTTTTACAGAGGTGGTCCGAGGATTCGAACATTTATTGAATATACGTTTGGGCGATCCCCGCGATGTCAAGCGCAGCGTGCTGCAACGCAAGTATAAGCAGGTGGCGTATTTGAAAAAACTGCTGGAGCAGAATTCGAAATAAATTCATTTAGAATCTGTTGCGAGACAACACATTGAAATCTAACTCTATCCGCGCGGGTATCCGCGCGGATAGTTTTATTTGCGCATAATCCGGAATTTTGTCATTGGATAAAAACCGAAGATTATGGATAGAGGAAAAATCGAAAACTCATTGCATCGAGAGATCGAACAATTGCGCAAAAGCATTGAAACGCTCGCTTCGTTCCCTGATATCGATCTCGCAGAGTTATATGTCGCCAAGAAATGCGCCGCACGGATCTTGGGAGTATGTTATCGTACGTTGGAGCGTTGGTATAATTCGGGCTATATCGATTGTATCCGTATAGGCGGCAGAGTTTATTTTCCGAAAAAAGAATTGCTGCGCATCGCACAACTATACGAGCAAGGTATTTCGACGCTGTCGGGACAAAATCGTCCGCAAACTCTTTCCGAACTGTATGCTAAACATCAGCACCGTGCCGGTCGCAAAATATGAATTATATGCTTGAAATAAAGCTCTTCTACGATTGGCTCGAAACGCATGAACTTTCTGCCATGGGGATTTCTCTGTGGCACGCGCTGATGCAGGTGGCATCGCGAAGCGGCTGGCGCGAGGAGTTGCAAATCTCGCTTTCGACGCTTATCGGTCGTACTTCGTTATCGAGAACGACGATCTATAAAGAACGCGAAAATCTAAAAAGATACGGGCTGATCGATTATCGCGGTTTAGGCGGACGCTGTGCCGGAATTTATGTGATAAAGAGTTTCGAGTCCCGTGTCGTGTCCGTCTCGCGAACGCAAACCGGGACACGAATGAAAGAGATCGAAGAACTTATGTATTCGGATGCGTCCGTCATGCGGACACAAGCCGGGACACAAATAGGGAACATATATAGACTGAACTATACGAATGCTGGAAAAGAAATACAAGAAACTGAAGTCGCAGGCACGCCTGTTCCGGTATCTATGAATACCTTTTTCGCAAAAAGAAAAAAAGTTGCGCACAAAAAAGAAAAATCTATTTCCCCTCTTTTCGATGCAGAGAAGTGGTCGGAACGGATAGATGAGGCATGGCGCAGCGTGATGCGGACATGGTTGGAATATAAGCGCAGTCGTCGCGAGCGGTACAAGAGCGAGATATCGGCTCGCAAGTGCTTGACGCAACTTCAGCATCTCTCGAATAGCGACATACAGACCGCACAGCAGATCATCGACCGCAGCATCGCCAACAACTGGGCGGGACTGTTCCCGTTGCAACCGGCGCAGCCTGCGCGAGGACAGCATCCCGGGCAGATCATCCATCCTACGACCGACGAACGTACCCGGCGATTGTTGGAAAAACTCGACCGCAAATGAAATGTGGGACAATGACCTCTTTGCGCAAATACCGACGAAACTATTTTCACACGACAAAAACGACACACCGCATGAACCGAATCGCATCGCTTATCGACCGCATGGTCGCAGACAAACGCCTCGTCGTCCGTTCGCCGCACGACCTCTCGTGGGGCGACAGAGACTATTGCGAGGGCCTGTTCTGCGAAATCTTCCGGAGGGTCGATACTTCGATCGTGCGCTACCGCCACCTGCCCGAGTATGTAGGGATCATCGACTGGATGACCTCGACCGAAGGACGCGGGCTGCTGCTCTACGGCGATTGCGGACGCGGCAAGAGCATCATTCTTACGGGCGTCGTTCCCGTGCTGCTGGCGATGAAGGAGCGGATGACGGTCGCCATTCACGCCGACGAACTCTCCAAGCCTTACGACCTCGCCCTGCGGACAGCCGGATACGATGTGCATACGACCAACCTCGACTACCTGACCCGTACGGCTTATCCTATTATCGACGAGTTGGGCGTCGAGCCGCTCGTGAACGACTATGGCGAGAAGTACGAGGGCTTCAACCGCGTCATCAACGCTGCCGAACGCTATCTGCGGCCGTTGTTCATCTCTACGAACCTTACGCGCGAACAACTGCTTCGCCGTTACGGAGAGCGGACTTTCGACCGATTGACGCGCTTGTGCCGTCCGGTGAAGTTCGAGGGCGAGAGCTTGCGTTAAACAACTTCTGAAAAGACAGAACACGATATGAAACTGCAACGAATCATTCATCATTTGGAAGACGGCCGCCGCAAGTATGTGACCCATAACGGCGAGATGGAAAAGTGGACGGAGGTCGAGATCGAAAACCTCCGCCGCAATACGGAACAGTACGGTCCGGCAGCCTATACCGCCGACTTCGCCAAGTACGGCATCTCCGCTCGCGAACTTCGCGAACGCTATCCCGATGCGAAGATCATCCGCATCGTCGGCTTCGAGACCGAGGATCACGACCTGCCGTTGAACCCCGAAATCATCTTCTGACGATGCCGCACCTCAAACGTACCGTCCGCCGTCCGTGGCTGCCGGAGCATAAACCGCAGTCGGGACGCCGCCACGCCAATACGGAGTTTTACCGTTCCGCCGCATGGCGGAAACTGCGCCTCGTCAAGTTGGAGCAGCAGCCTCTGTGCGAGGAGTGTCTGAAACACGACCGGCATACTCCGGCGCAGATGGTCGACCACATCGTCCCGATCAATCGGGGCGGGGCGCCGCTCGACTTGCAGAACCTGCAATCCCTCTGCAACTCCTGCCACAACCGCAAGAGTGCTCGGGAGCGAAGATAACACGATGTCGAACCTCTAAAACGAATGCCTATGATTTGATCGGAACCGTATGGAGCGGATGCGTGGTTTGCAATCAGTCCAAGGGCAATGTCGGCACCCGTTCCATCCCTTTTTCGAGTAGGCATGAACCGAAATGCGAACGACCCTTAACCTAAATGAAATCATCTCCGAATGGATTTCGGAGTGCGACATACTCCCCGCCACCAAACGGGACTACCGGCGCAAGATCGCGCTGTGGTTCCGGTGGCTGTCAGCGCACGATGTCGATACCCGTTCTCCGGAGCGTCGGCACGTTTTGGAATATAAACAGCAACTGCAAGCCGAAGGCAAGAGCGTCTATACCGTAAACAGCCTTGTTACGATCCTCAAGCTGTTTTACGGCTTCTGCGAGCGACAGGGCTACTACGACAATATCGCTGCCGGGATCCGCAGCAGCAAACGCCATACGGAGTACAGCAAACTGCCGCTGACGGCAGAGCAGGCGTTCCGTCTGTTGGACAGCATCGATACTTCGACCGCTATCGGGCGCCGCGACCGGCTGATGATTTCGCTGATGCTCTTCAACGGGCTTCGCACCTGCGAGGTGGAGCGTATCGACATCGGCGACTTCGCCGAACGCGAGGGGCATCCGATCCTCCGCATCCAGCGCAAGGGACGTACGGACAAGAACGAGATCGTCGTGCTGCATCCCGACACGGTCGCGTGGCTGGAGGAGTATATCGCCGATAGGAACTTCGACAGCGACACTCCGCTCTTCGTATCCCACAAGGCGCAATGCGACAACCGGCTCGTGCGGCAGACGATCGGGCGGATCATCAAACAACACCTCGCCCGCATCGGCATCTCGCATCCGAAGATTTCGGCGCATTCGCTGCGGCACACGTTCGGAGCGCTGATGGTCGAACAAGGCATAGACATCGAGACGATCAAGGATATGATGGGACACTCCGATACGAAGACCACGCGCCTCTATATCGAGATGGCGCAGCAGCGACGGCTGCTCCATCACTCGCCGTCGATGACCATCGGAGATGCGATATTGAGCAGCGGCGGCAAACCGCACCGATGATTGAAGTACAGTGAATTAATGAATTAGGCTAACTATTTAACACGCAAAACTTTGGCAATTTTCGCAACTCTTTGAAATCCAATACATGAACATCAAAGAGTTGCGTGATCGAGGTACGCTCCCGACCGAAGACGGGGAGGGGTCGAAAATCCTTCGGACCCTGCGAAAAGCAATCGCGCCCCAAGTCTTCTGTACGCGCGTGCAGAATCGAAGGAAACGGAAAACCATAAAAAACAGCAGTTCTTAGGATAAATAGATGATGAATTATTACGATATCGAATACTATAAATTCTTCCATGCCGCTACTTTCCCGTCGGAAGTGTTCATGGATTTGTCCCCGCCGTAAACTACCGTTTTGTGCGAGGCACCCGCACCGGAGAGCTTACTCCAATAGTTTAGTCCTTTGAAATACTCTTTCGAGAATGTCGCACCCGACTTTATCTCGTAGGCCTGCATCTCTTCACCCATACCGTGCAGGAGGTCTACCTCATTGCCGGTAGAGTCGTGCCAGAATGAAAGGTTCGGTTCGATGCCCCGATTCAGGTCGCGCTTGATGAATTCGTTGATAACCAAATTTTCGAACAAACCGCCGCGCAGGTAATGCGTTTCGAGTTGCTCGGCACTCTTTATTTCCAGTAGCGAGCAGGCAAGTCCGGTATCGTAGAAATACAATTTGGGAGATTTCACCAGCCGTTTGGAGAAGTTGCGATGATCGGGACGCAGGAAATGTATGATGTAGCAGGCCTCCAAGATGGAGAGCCAGGAATCGACAGTAGGAGCCGACACGCCGCACTCCACAGCCAGCGAGTTCTTGTTGAGCAACTGACCGATGCGTCCTGCGCACAACTTGATGAGCTTCGTAAATTTAGCGAGGTCGCCTATATTCTTCAAGTTACGGATATCGCGTTCGACATAGGTTCGGATATAGTTGGGATAGTAGTCTGTAGGTGCGATATCGTAGTCGTACAGGCGCGGATAACTTCCTTTGAATATCTCGTCGTTGGCTGTTTCGGGCAAGATTCCGGCATCTTTCATCTCTTGATGGGATAAGGGCAACAGCGTGAGGATGCCCACTCGTCCGGCCAATGATTGGTCTACGGCATCCGAAAGAGCGAGATTTTGCGAACCGGTCAAAATATACATTCCTGTTTTGTGCTGCTTGTCGGTGTGGGTTTGCAGGTAGGAGAGCAGCGACGGAACGCGTTGCACTTCATCGATGATCGTTCGGTCGGGATAAGTAGCGATAAATCCGCGAGGGTCTTCGGTAGCAAATGCACGATTGTCCAAATCCTCCAAGGATACTCGTTTGTAGTTGGGAAATGCCATCTCAGCCAACGTGGATTTACCCGATTGACGAGGACCGAGAATAGCGACAAAAGGATATTTCGTCGCCAAAAAACAAAGTTTCGATTGCAGTGTACGCTCTATCATGATGCCGAGGTTTTTTGCAAATATAAAATTAGATTTTATTTTTTACAAATTTTCTGCCGAAATTATGAAAGGTCGCAAGAAAATACCTGATGAATTGAAATCCTTACGGGGTACGGACCAGCCGTGCCGGATGACCGGTAACGCTGTTCCTGCCGGAACCGCCGTCGCGACATTGCCGCGCTCCGGTCTGAAAGGTACGGCGAAGAAGGTGTTCGAGGTCGTGGCGACGGAGTTGATCCACAAATGCCTGCTCGATGTCGTCGGTGCGGATCTGGTCGTCGCCTATGCTCGCGAAATGGGGCTGTACCACGATATGATGCGCGAAACCGAAAAAGAGGGATACACCATCGAAGTGGTGACGAAACACGGTACGGCGACGGTCGTCAACCCCAAGCGCAAGGTTGCGGAATCGGCGCTCGCCAATGCCAAGGCACTGGCTGCCGAGTTCGGATTGACGCCTGCCAGTCGCAGCCGCGTGGCGGCTTTGCTTTCGGATAATACGCCGAAAGACGATTTCGCCGAGTTCGAGGAGATAAAGTAGATATCGCAATATGGCTGCTGTCAAAAAATATCCCGCCGAATTTTATGCCGAGCAGGTACGCTCCGGCGCTATTCTCGTCTGCGAGTATGTCCGCCTTGCCGTCGAGCGTTACTATGCCGACCTCGACCGTGCGCTCGACGAAGGTCGGTATTTCGATAAGAAAGCCGCAATGCGCGCTATTCACTTTATCGAGAAACTCAAACATACCAAGGGCGAGTGGGCAGGACAGCGGTTCCGACTGGAGCCGTGGCAGCAATTCGTATTGTGGAATATCTTCGGGTGGAAGAATGCCGACGGCACGCGCCGCTTTCGATACGCTTATATCGAGATCGCACGCAAGAACGGCAAAACCGCACTGTCTGCCGGCATCGGGCTGTATATGCTTTTCGCCGACGGCGAGAGCCGCCCGGAGGTCTACTCGGCCGCGACGGTCAAGGATCAGGCGAAGATATGCTTTTCGGATGCGGTGGAGATCGTCAAGGCGACCGACCTGAAAAACTACCTTACGCCATACCGAAATTCGATCGTCTATGAACTCAAAGGCGGTACGATGAAACCTCTCTCGTCCGATTACGGCACGCACGACGGTCTGAACCCGAGTTGCGGCATTATCGACGAGTTCCACGCCCACAAGGATAGCGGAATGTTCGACGTCATCAAGTCGGCTTTCGGCGCACGGCGGCAGCCGCTGATGTTCGTCATCACGACGGCGGGCTTCAATAAGTCGGGAGCCTGCTATGCCTATCGGGAGAATGTCATCAAAGTGCTGCGCGGTGTAAACGAGGACGATTCGTTGTTCGGCATCATCTATACGCTCGACGATAAATCGGAGTGGGACGACCCGAAGATGTGGATCAAGGCCAATCCCAACCTCGGCGTGAGTTTGAGTGCCGACTACCTCGCCGACCAAGTCAAGGATGCCAAAAACCGCCCCGAAGCCGTCCGCAACGTGATGACGAAGAACGTCGATCTATGGGTCGATGCCGAACGGACGTGGATACTCGACGACGCTTGGCAAAAGTGCATCGGCACGACCGCTCCCGCCGATTTGAAAGGATGCGCCTGTTGGGGCGGATTGGACCTCTCGAACGTATCGGACATTACGGCCTACGTGCTGCTCTTCCACGAGAACGACCGTTTCCAGTTGCTGCCGCACTTTTGGATTCCCGAAGAGAAGATGCGGGAGAAGATCCGCAAAGAGAATATCAACTACGATAAGTGGGTGGCAGAGGGCTATGTAACCGTTACGCCGGGCAATGTCATCGACTACGACTTCGTCAAGGCGGATATCCTGCGTATCGTGGCAGATTATGATCTGCGGACATCGGCTTACGACCGCTGGAACTCTTCGCAGACGATCATCGACTTGCAGAACGAGGGGATGGAGTGCAATCCTTTCGGTCAGGGCTACGGCTCGATGTCGGCGCCGACCAAGGAGTTCGAGAAACTGGTTCTGACTGGGAAAATCGAACACTTCGGCAATCCGGTCTTGCGGTGGATGCTCGCATCGACGCTTGTCAAGACCGATCCTGCAGGCAATATCAAACCCGACAAGGAGAAATCGACGCAGAAGATCGACGGCATCGTCGCGGCGATTATGGCACTCGGAGAGTGGATGACCGCACAGGCCAACGACGAACGCAACCCGTATGAGAACAGAGGATTATTGACCTTATAACACGATACAATTATGAGCAGCAGAAAAATGAACATTTGCGATGAGCGAGAGCAGAGGCGGCTCGCAGACTATGCCGAGCGTAGCAAATGTGCGTCGAAGATGAACCGAAAGCAATATAAACGTTATCATTCGCCGGTGATTACGGCCGAGCGCGAGAAAGTCGAAGCTGAACTGTCGGCGATGAATCCGCTCGAACCCGAAGTGCGGCATTTTCTCTCGTTCGAGGGCTTCGCGGAACTCTACCTCCGTATGCGCGACCTCTATCCGACGCAGTTAGAGGCTTACGAACGGTTGGAGGATTTCTACATCACTATCACCGGCAAGCGCAGATACTCCGAATTCAGTTCATTCAGGAGGGTGTTGAATAGGTTATTACACAAGACTTAAATTTGGATATTCAGAATTTTGTAGTATATTTACATTCTAATTTTCTTAATTGGCATGGATTGGTACGAGAATTTACCCAAAAGTTGCCCTCCAAAAGACGCAAAGGAGCCTTCTGGTGGTTCGTACTATCGTATCCTCAATTCTGAACATCCTTCCAATACTGATTTTTTATCATATAGGGCTTTAGATCCCAATAAACGGTTTGCTGTCAGTGAATGCCAAGCTATGGCTATATCTTTGTTTACAGATATTGCGAGTTGCCAAGCGATAGCCAAACTTCCAAAATTCAAAGGAAAAGATCTACATATTGGAGAATTAACATTAACTAAATCAGACGGATTAATAGCGCATACGCCAAATAAAAATTCAACCAACCATTATTCATGGTGGCGCTCGAAATGTTTTGACATAAAATCAGTAAGACTGGTAAATGAATAAAGCAATATACATAGATCAAATTTTACTGTATTACGATACAATACAGTTATTTGTAGGTTTGGATGCTGTCCAAACTCGTTATCTATGTATGTTATATGCAGATAATGATCAAGATAAGTATTTGGCAATACGAACTTCTACGAATAAACTTGCCTCATTATTTTCTGGCCAGATTGATTTACGTTCATTATACTTAAATCCTGAAATATCTAACGAATATTATTCTTTGACCATAGTTAAAGAACAAGAATTTGAGATCATTGATAAATTTGAGAATGTGGAAGAGTACATGCTTCCAGAAGAAGATGCATTTGTGATTCCACAATCAGGATATGCAGATATAATACAAGAACGTATTAATTGTCGGAAACCCATTATTCATTTAGGGTTTATTGATGCTAATAACTCACATGATATAAAAGCAAGTATACTATCCCCCTTAATAGCAAGTTACCAAGAGTTTGTCATTAACACCCATAAAAAAATATCTAATACGCCTGAAAGCCGTCAAATCAATCCGGAATTATATATTTTTAATACTTCGGCAGCCTCTTTTAACTTACATATGTATATTCAAGATAATCTCGACTTATTTGGCGGGTCAAATATGGATCATACATTAAATTATATTGATGAAATACTTAATTTTAAAGATGAACAATCTTTGACTAATCACCTAAATGATATAAAAGGGTACGCTATTACACACTATAAACGATTTATAAAAGGCTTAATAGATAATAATATTAGTATTAAAACAGCTTGGACTACTTCCGATATTGATAATCCTGTTGCGCATAATCATGTTTCAACTGAAAAATTGCAACAGGCGTATAATGTTATTCAGCAATCTATAGAGTTAGAAAAAGAGACACAAGAACTCACAGGCTATTTCTTGAAAGTAGACAGTACAAATGGTGATTGGAAATTATATGATGAAATTAATGAACAACTTTATAAAGGAAAGTGTTTAGATCCAGGTATTTTGTCCGGTATTAGAATTCGATTAACATACTATAAGATATATTGCTCAAAAACTGCCGAGAAACAAAATGTTACAAACAAACTGATCGAAACTCTTTATATTGAGCAAATTGAAGAGTTAAAAAAAGATTAGGACAGTGTCTAACTAAAAACGAGAATCACTTCATTAAGTTTGCCACAAAGCAAGTTTGATGAAGTGGTTTTCATTTTTGCATAGAGATGAGCGGCGCGACATTTCATCGGCCGAGTTCGAGGCGGCGGTGAATAAAGTCATTACCGCCGACACGGTCGTCGATGCCACGCACCAGCCATATATCACCGAGGAGGGTGCATTGAATCTCACGGCGGTTTGGGCTTGCGTGCGAATCCTCTCAGAGACGGTCGGAACGCTCCCGTTGCATCTCTATCGCCGTACTGCTTGCGGTCGTGAACGGCAGTACGACCACCTATGCCACCGACTCGTGCAAGCCCCCAACTCCTATTCCACACGTTTCGACCTGATGCATCACCTGATGGTTTCGTGCGCTCTGTGGGGCAACGGCTATGCCCGCATCTTTCGGGATAAACGCTATCGTCCCGCTCGGCTGAAGTTCATCCATCCTGCCCGTATCGAGCCGATCCTTACCGACAACGACGAACTTTTCTACCGATCGGACACGGGCGAACTGCTCCCGAACGAAAACGTCATCCACCTGCGCGGGCTCTCGACCAACGGCTACAAGGGTAAAAGTCCGATCGCCGTCCATCGCGACAACCTCGCACTCTCCGTCTCTGCGCAACTCTACGGCAAACGGTTCTTCGATCAGGGCGGCAATATGTCGGGCGTCTTCAAATATCCCTCGACACTCAAGCCCGAAGCCTACCAGCGTCTCAAAAAAGACCTCATCGCTCAATCGGTCGGTTTGCACAACGCCCACGTCCCGCTGCTGTTGGAGGGCGGTATGACCTACGAACGTATCTCCATTCCTCCCGAAGATGCCCAGTTCATCGCTACGCGCAAGTTCCAAAAGACCGAGATCGCCACTATCTACGGTATCCCGCCGCATATGATCGCCGACTTGGAGCGTGCCACGAACAATAACATCGAGCATCAGGGTATGGAGTTCGTGCAGTATTGCCTGATGCCGTACCTCGTCCGCATCGAGGAGGAGTTCAACCGCAAACTGCTACGCGAGGACGAGTTCGGGGAGTGTTACTTCCTCTTCGGTCTGAACGGACTGCTGCGCGGCGATGCCAAGACCCGCTCGGAATACTACAAGAATATGAATATCGTCGGCGCGATGTCTGCCAACGAGATCCGCTCCCTCGAAGATATGAACTCCTACGATGGCGGCGACGAATACTTCGTACAAATGAACATGCAGTCGGTAACGGCTGCCGTAAAACCTGAAACGAATGGAACCGAATAATGAAATAGAGATCCGGAGCCTTATCGGCGATCTGCATATCGAGAGCCGCGAAGCGGGAACCGTCAGCCGAACGATCGTCGGTTATGCCGCGAAGTTCGAGAGTTGGAGCGAGCCTATTATGGGGTGGTTCCGGGAGAAGATCGCACGGGGAGCGTTCGACGGGTGCGATCTGTCGGACGTCATCATGTGTTTCAACCACAACACCGATTCGATCCTCGCCCGCACGACGAGCGGGACGCTGCGATTGGAAGTGGACGACGTAGGTCTGCGCTTCGCGTTCGAGGCTCCGAATACGACTTTAGGGAGCGATATGCTGGAGCTGGTACGCCGGGGCGACGTCTCGAAATGTTCGTTCCGCTTCGGCGTCGAGCAGGACGAGTGGCAGTATGTCGACGAGCAAAACTGTCTCGTGATGGACGAGCGGACGATACTCCGGTTCTCGCGTGTGGTAGATGTGTCGCTCGTGGTATTTCCTGCCTATCCCGAAACCGAAGCCTCGGTGCGGTATCTCGAAGAGCGGAAAGCCGAGTATTTGCGCTCGTTACAGGATGGCGCTCTGGTAGAAGAAATATCTGCGGAGCCTACTGTTCCGCAATCTGACAATAACGATACGATGGTACGATGCCTGTCGCGGGATCGACTTGTGAGAGTCATGAGGCTCAAACACTGATGCCTCTCGAAACACACCTTAAAATCCCGCCTGCTTCCGAAACTGTTATATAAAAGGAGGTGGTTTTTGTTTGTTATTTTTCATCTTGTTATATTTTGCACAATGGTAAAATGGAAGACTAAATTTAAATCACTATCTTTGTTGTGTGAAAATTGACTTATTACATAATCAAGACAATGAATCTCCCACATCTTTCGCTCAAAGATTGGGAGCACAATACATGTCTACGACTTCGAATGAAGCAAAAAAAGAGAAAGGTCAATTTTTTACACCGGTTGAGATAGCTCGCTTTATGAGCGAGCAACTATCCACCGAGAAAGAGGATATATCAGTATTAGATCCGGGTTGTGGCACTTGCGTATTGTCTTGCGCTTTAATCGAGAGGTTAGTACAACTTTGTACTGTGCGTAGTATTCGGCTGGTCGTATATGAAACTGATTCAGGCGTTATCGCATATACGAAGCAAGCATTAATTTATTTAGCAGAGACACTAAAGAATCAGGGGATTAATTTTGATTATGTTATATGCGAAGATGATTTTATTCTGCAAAATTATCAAGCGCTGAGTTCTTCTCCATCACTACTTCAGAAGGACGCGGATAAATTCGACTTCATCATATCGAATCCGCCGTATTTCAAACTGCCAAAAGACGATAGCCGAGTCAAGGTTACACAACAAATAGTTGACGGGCAACCGAACATATATTCGTTGTTTATGGCGATCTCTGCGGGGTTGTTGAATAAAAGCGGAGAATTGATTTTCATTGTTCCTCGTAGCTTTGCATCCGGTCGGTACTTTCGGCTGTTCAGAGAATATTTTTTAGGGGCAATAGATATTTCGTTCATTCATCTATTCAATACTCGGAAAGATACGTTCGCCAAAGACGATGTATTGCAAGAAACGGTTATAGTCAAAGGCTTCCGGCGGGACGAAATGATAAATGATCGTAGAATTTGCATTTCATATAGCGAAGGGATAACGGATTTGAATGCCGCGAGGCAGAAGGTATACCCATATGCTGATATAGTTGATACGACATCGAAAGATAAGATCATTCATTTGCCGGTCAATGCACGCGAAGAGTCCATTATTAGACTGTTTAAGTCATGGAATGGTAGTCTCAATAAATACGACATCCAAATATCCACAGGGCCGGTCGTGGCGTTTCGAATGGAAAATAGCCTGTGTGATAAACCTGCCGCTTTTGATGTTGCACCGTTATTTTGGTTGCATAATGTCGTAAAGATGTTGGTGGATCACCCTGTTGAATATAAAGGGAAAAAGCAATACATCAGGATTTCTGCACAGACGCAACGAGTACTTATACCTAATCGCAATTATGTATTTTTAAGACGATTCAGTGCAAAGGATGATAAAAGCAGATTGATTGCAGCCCCCTACTTTTGCAATAAGACCAATGCCCGCTATATCGGTGTGGAAAATAAATTGAATTATATTTATAGGCCCAAGGGCCATTTGGATCGAACCGAAGTCATCGGAATATCGGCTCTATTGGATAGCGATTTATTCGATGACTATTTCAGAACATTCAACGGCAACGTGAATGTGAGTGCCACAGAATTGCGAAGTATGCCTTTACCGGATTTGGAAATAATCAGATCTATTGGCAAAAAATTGATATTGAAAAATAACTTCTCAATAGAGAATGTAAATGAGATTGTAAATAACTATTTTCAAATAAACTGATATGGGCAAAATCAAGGAAGCGCAAGCCATATTGAAAGCATTGGGATTGCCGGATGCTCAACAAAACGAAATGTCTGCTTTGACTCTTCTTGCCTTATGTAATATAACCGAGAAGAAAAACTGGAGCGAAGCAACTCATGAAAGTATGGGGGTAAGTAAAGGTATCATGTCGTTTGTAAACGAGTATTACAAACAAGATCAGCCATACGCTCCCAATACGAGAGAGACATTTCGCAGACAGGTTTTACACCAGTTTGTACAGGCAGGAGTCGTGTATTATAATCCGGACATTCCGGATCTGCCTGTCAATAGTCCGCGAGCCCATTATGCCGTGAGTACCGAGGCGTTGGAGGTAATCCGAGCATATGGACAAAAAGAGTGGGATGACAAGCTGTCGGCTTTCATAAAGTTGTTGGGTAAATTGAAAGACAGGTATGACAAAGAGCGTGATTTAGCGAAAATACCTGTTGTTATTGAAGGTGAAGAATATAAGTTGTCGGCAGGAAAACATAATCTTGTTCAAGCAGCAGTCATAGAGGAATTTGCCCCTCGATTTGCCCCCGGAGCAAAAGTATTATATATCGGAGATACAGAGAATAAAGATTTATATGTAGACAAGGTCGCGTTGGAAAAAATCGGCATTCCTATTACAGAGCATAGTAAGCTTCCTGATATCATTATCTATGATGAATGTAAGGAATGGTTATTCTTGATAGAAGTGGTTACATCTCACGGTCCCGTATCACCCAAGCGAATGCTTGAATTGGAGGATTTTTTGAAAGAGTCAGAAGTCGGTAAAATATATGTTACGGCATTCCCGGATCGGGCGGAATTCAGAAAACATATTGCGGATATCGCATGGGAGACTGAGGTTTGGATTGCCGATAATCCGGATCACATGATACATTTCAATGGAGACCGATTTATTGGTCCTCGATAATTCTTAATATCAAAAAGTAAAAGCAATGTTTCGGCATTGCTTTTATTTCTTATTACGCAAACAAAATTGTTTGCGTAATTTTTGTTGTCTCTCATTAATAGCTTTCTTTTCTTATATCGATAGAATAATCTCTTCAATCAGGACAAAGTTTCCCTATTACGGCTGATACGTGGATTAAGTTTGCTCCCGAACGAATCAATAACGAGATTTATGAGCAAACTGAAAACCCTTAAAGAGAGCCGCGCTGCCGTGTTCGCAAAGATCGACGAGTTGCGTACCGCGGCCGACGGGCGCGAGATGACCTCCGAGGAGCAGGAGCGGTGGAATACGTTGCTTGCGGAGTACGAGCAGGCCGACCGAGCTGTCGAAGCCGAGGAGCGCTACGTCGATATCGAGCGCCGGCAGGCCGAGCAGCAGTATGTCCGACAGACTTCCGGCGAGCAGACGGACGAACGTCGTGCCGAGGAGTACCGCACCGCTTTCCGCGACTACCTGTTGCGCGGCGCAGCGGATATCTCACCCGAGCACCGGACACTCTTCGAACAGCGTGCCGGCATCACGGGTTTGTCGGGCGGCGTGATCGTCCCTTCGTCGCTGGCCGACAGCATCGAGGTCGCACTGAAAGCCTACGGCGGGATGTTCGAGGCGGGTTCCATTCTCACCACGAGCAAGGGCGGCGACCTGATTATGCCGACGGTGAACGATACCGATGCGAAGGCTACGGTCGTTGCCGAATACCAGCAGTCGACCAAGTCCGCGCCATCGTTCGGCTCCGAAACGCTCAAAGCCTATACCTATCGCACGCCCATCGTCCCCGTGTCGTTGGAACTGCTGCAGGATTCGGCATTCGACCTCGAAGCGCTGCTCTCGGGGCTGTTGGCCGAGTCGTTCGGGCGGGGTATCAACTACGATCTTACACGCGGCGACGGCAAGGGCAAACCCAAGGGCATCGTCGAGTGGGCTACGGCCTCGGATGCTCAACCGGCCGCTGCCGCCATTACGTTGGATAATATCATCGACCTCGTGAAAGGCGTGGATTCTTCCTATGCCCGGCACGGGCGGTTCATGTTCAACCGCAATACGCTCTACTCGCTCGTCAAGATCAAGGATACGACGGGGCGCTACATCTGGCAGGAGGGTGCGAAGGACGGCACGCCGCCGACGTTGTTCGGTAAACCTTATATCCTGAACGACGACCTCGACGATGCCGTAGCGGGCAAGACTTCGGTGCTGTTCGGCGACTTCTCGAAGTTCAAGATCCGTATGGTCAAGTCGTTCCGCGTGATCCGCCTGAACGAACTGCTCGCCGAGTACCTTTCGATCGGACTGTTCGGCTTCGCCCGCGTGGACGGCATCCTGTTGGATGCCGGTACGCATCCCGTCCACAAGTTGGTGCATAAATCGGCGTAAGGTATGACGGTAATCGAGATGCGGGAGCCGCCGATCGCGTTGGAACTCGCCAAGCAGCACCTGCGGGTAGGCAGCGCCACCCATGACGATACTTTGATCGCTGCGAAACTCGACATGGCCGTTGCCGTGGCGGAGGATATGACAGGACGGACCATTCGGGAGAAGAGGGTACGGTTCGACGTGCCGATCCCCTCCGACGCTCCCATCGTCCGCCTGCCAGTCCCTACAACGCGCATCGAGCGGCTCTCCGTCTCTCGAACCATCGTTCCCGAATCCGATTATACGCTCTTGAAGGACGACTACGACCCGATGCTGGTTGCCGAACCGCAGTACGGCGGACAAACTGCAACGGTTACAGCCGTCGTCGGCTACGATAAGGAGAGCATTCCTCCGGCAATCGAGGCGGCTATTCTGCTGATTTTGGGTACGCTCTACGACAACGAATCGGACAACCTCGTCGGCCGCTCCGTCTCGGAGCTGTCGCTCACGGCCGAGAAACTCCTGCTTCCGTGGCGGATAACTCCTTATGGCGATGTTTGACACGCGAATCGAAATCCTCGAATACACCGAAGAGCGGGACGAGTACAACGACCTCACGAAATCGTTCCGGCGCGTCGCCGTCTGCTACGCCCAGCGCACCGAGAACGGTGGTCGGGAGAACCTCTACGCCGGACGCATCGTCCACGAGAACGAAGTGGTCTATACGATCCGCTGGCAACCCGACCTGCGCCCCGATATGGTCGTTCGCGACGAGGGGTATCTGCGGAAGATAATCTCGATCCACGAGGAAGGGCGCCGCTGGCGCCTGCACCTCAAATGCCGAAAGAGCGATGCTGACGATCGAGGTTGAAGGTTATGCCGAAGCCAAACGGATTATGGACGAGCTGCCGAACACGATGCAGAAGCGGATGCTGCTTGTGGCTCTGCGCGCCTCGGCCAAACCGATGTTGCAATCGGCACGGAGCAAAGTTCCCGTCCGCACAGGCAAACTGAAGAAACAGCTGCGCACGGTTCGCTACAAGGACCGCAATGCCTCGAAGTCGGAGGTGGCCATCGCCGTGAAGCCGGTCTTCGGGCGCACGAAGAAGAAAGGCGCCGTGAACGAATACTACGGCAAGTTCATCCACGAGGGGACTGCCGATCCGCGCACCTCGAAAAAGGGCAAACTGTTGGTCTTCGACGATGCGCAGGGCAAAAAGGTCTTTGTCCGCAGCGTCGAGGGCATCCGGCCGACGCCTTATTTGGAGCAGGCTTATACGGAGAACTCCGAGCGTACGGTGGCGATCTTCGGCGACGAGTTGGCCGCGGCGGTCGAGAAGTTCGTGAATAAGAATTTCAAACCGGTATCGAAATGAAAGATTTCAAGACACGGTTAATTTCGCTGTTGGAGCGGGATATTCCCGAATTGGCGGATAAAATCCAAGCCGGTGCGGTCGATGCCCGGACGCCTGCGCCTTTCGCCGCGTTCTCCGTACCGGAGGAGACGCCCGTAAGGACGCTGCACGGCATCGCCGGCTATCGGACGATGTTCGAGGTAGCGGTCTATGACAGCAGGTTCTCCGGTGCGGAACGCCTCAAGCATCGGGTGATCGCCGCCTTGGAGGGTGTGGAGTTCGACGGCAAGCGCAGCCGCTTCGTCTCTTCGGCGGCAGAATACTATGCCGATTATGACCTGTATGGTGCGACGATGACATTCAGAATTGTTTAACCCAATCCGTAAAATCGAGTTTTATGAGTTGCCAGATTTTATTTTCAAGACAAACAGGGTCGGGATCGCCATCCGCCTTTGTAAAATCGGTCAATCCCGCAAGGCATTCTTCGCGCGATGCTCCGTAGGGATATCGTGCTGCGTATAAAGCGAGCAGCTGCTCGATAGAATAGGCATTATGAAGGAGATGCAAATCCCAAAAGTCCTTTTTACGGCCACCGCGGGCGATAACATCCATCTTCATCGCAACGATGTCGTCTACGGACGCCATACGGATCGTATCGTGCTGCTCTGCCGGACGGATGAAGTCATCCGTATAGAACAGGTCGAGTTTTACGGACTCTTCCCTGCTCTGTCCGATGATATATGAGGCTCCGAAGCCGACGATCTCTCCGCAATCACCCTGACAATAAGGAAACTCTTTGCGCAGAATATCCTGCAATTTATGGAAATCCAAAGATCTATACTCGGCATCGGTAAATAGATCTATATCGTCGGACATACGATGTCCATAGCGCAAACTGAGCGAGGTGCCGCCGACAAGGCGGAACGGGGCGAATGCTTCGAGAGTCATCAGATGTTCGAGCGACGACCGCAGAATGGGTTTGACAGTATGGTATTGCAACGCTTTATGCTTCATAATCGAGATATTGCTTCAGGTTCTTTTTGATAACCGATGAGAACGGAGATGACGGCGATAATACGATCTTGCTTAAAATGGTTTCTCGACCATAAAAACGGATGGTTTCGATGATCTCTTCTTCATTGCCTCGCTCCATTACGCGATTGATAACGTAACTGCTATGGGCATCCCAATCGATATTGTCGAACGATGTGTCCCAAAACAGGGAAAGTCGGTATTTGTCGATATCCGGATGGTGAGCGGACGAAAGTTTTCGCTTCTCCTGCACAATGTCGTAGTGAACTTGCAGGGTCATAAGCATGCCTTCCTCCAATGCGAGCGCATGTTCGATTCGCAACGACAGCGGAATATTCATCGACCTGCGGCCGCGAATAATGGCGCTTATGGTTTGGGGATGCTCACCGATAGATTCAGCGAACCGGCCGCTTTTCAGGTTTCGATTATTCAGCTCTCGTTGTAAGAAGAGTCCCGGATGTACTCCTTTCAGTATGTCGATTAAATTGCTCATACAATGCAAAAGTAAACACATTTGTTTATTTTAACAAATTTTATGCCGAAATATTTTTACGCTTATGCCTGAAACTTACGGAAACAAACAGGTCGTCCAAGGCGAGGACATCATCCTCTTGGTGGACGATAAGACGACGCTCCACGCCACGACGCACACGCTGAAGGTGGACTTGGAGATGAAGGAGCTGCGCACGAAGGATACCGACGGTAAGGAGAAGTGGCCGGGCGATGTCTCGTGGTCGGTGGATGGCGACGGATTGGTGGTCGTCGACGATTCGATCGAGAACAGCCATACCGCCGAGGAGGTCCTCGACCTGGTACTTCGGAAGAAACTCGTCGAGGTGGTCGTCAAGTCGCCGCTCACGGGACTTGCGAAGATGTACACGGGCAAAGCCTACATCACGACCTTTTCGCTCTCGACGCCTGCGGGCGACAACGCCTCTTACAGTTATTCGCTTACCGGCAGCGGCAACCTGACGCCGGCAGACAAACCTGAATCCTGACCGCTATGAAAGAGATCATCATTCAAGGTACGCCGCATCCGATCCATTTCGGATTGCGCGCTATCGACGAGTTCGTCAGGCAGCGCGGTGCGGAGTTCGGGCAGACGGTCGCTTCGACCAATGCCCTCGGATCGTTGGACAGCATCGTCGCGCTGACCGCTACGGGACTCAACGAGGGCGCACGGCGTGCCGGCAGCGACCGCCGTTACACCGAAGACGAGGTGTGGGACATCTTCGACGAGGAGCCGTCGCTCATCCTCGCCGTCTCGGAACTCTTCGTCGAGAGCATCGCGCCGCTGACGGATAAGTTGGGCGACCTCTCAAAAAACGGGAAACGCCCGACGACGGGGAGCCGCAAGCGGTAACCTACGAGCGGTGGTTCGCCATCGCCGTCGGGCAGATGGGACTGGCGCCCGAAGCCTTCGAACGCCTGACGCCCGCAGAGTTCATCTACGCGTGGCTCGGCTGGGCGAAACGCGAGGGCGATAGACAGCGGCAGGCGTGGGAGCGCGAGCGGTGGGCAGTGTGGGTTGCGACCTGTATCCAACTCGACCGCAAAGACCGCCGCCCGATGACCGAGATGTTCCCGTTGCCGTGGGAGAAGACGACGGCTCCCGCAAAACAAGAACCGACCATGCAGGAACGCATGGAACGAATCGAAGAAATGAAACGATGTATCCGAAAATAACCCTGATTATCCTGACGATCGCCGCCAGCGGCTGCTCTCCGCTCCGAAGCACGCGATCCGAGCGGCACGAGACGCTCACTATCGCCGACTCGACCCTTACGATGCTGTTCCGGCAGGAGTTCGAGCGGCAGATCGAAACGCTCCGCCGAACCGTCGTGGAGTTTTATCCGCCGGCGGAATATCCGGAACCGAGCGACGATCGATTCCCGAATCCGACCGACACGCTCCGTGCCGTTCTTCCGCCTCCGAAGATTCCGGCGGCGAGTGTTTCCCGGCAGCCGGTCAAGCGCATCTCTTATACCGAGGTGTCGATGCAGAACGACCGCACGATCCTTACCGACAGCATTTCGCATAGCCGCATCAACACGGCAGCCCGCAACGACGTGCAGGAGCAGACCGACGAGCAGCCATCCTCCAGTGTCGCATGGCTCAAGTGGGCGACGGCGCTCGTCGCACTGACGCTTCTGCTGCTCTTATTCCTCAAACTCCGATAACCGAACCCTTATGGCCAGATTGAAAACACCGATTTCATACTATGGCGGCAAGCAGATGCTTCTGAAGCATATCCTGCCGCTGATTCCCGAACATACGCTCTATACGGAAGCCTTCTGCGGCGGCTGCGCCGTGCTGTTCGCCAAGCCGCCCGCGCAGTGCGAGGTCATCAACGACACGAACACCGAATTGGTGAACTTCTACCGCGTGGCGCAGACGCAGTATGCGGCACTCAAGGCGATGATCGACGCGACGCTCCACAGCCGCGAGATACACGCGCACGCACGGCATATCAACGAGCATCCGTCGTTCTTCACGCCCGTCGAGCGGGCTTGGGCGGTGTGGGTCTGCACGAAGTTGGGCTTCGCCTCGATGATCGACGGGACGTTCGGCTACGACCGCAGCGGCACGACGACGCTGAAACTCCGCAATGCGAAAGAAGCCTTCACGGAGGAGTTGTGCAGCCGCCTCGACCGCGTTACGGTCGAGTGCGAGGACGGCATCGATGTCATCCGCCGCTACGACTGTCCCGAAGCGTTCCACTTCGTCGATCCTCCTTATGTCGGCAGCGACTGCGGACACTACAACGGTACGTTCGACGAGGAGGATTTTTCGCGGCTGCTCGACACGCTCGCGACGGTCGAAGGGAAGTTCATGCTCACGATGTTTCCGCACGAGAAGATAGAACGCCTCGCCGCCCGGTACGGCTGGACGATCCATCGGCTCGACCGCACCATCACCGCCTCGAAAGTCTCCCGCCGCCGGCAGGAGGAGTGGATCACGACGAACTACTGATATCGCCCATATGGAACCGAATACTATCCATACCTGCGACGCTCTGACCGGTCTTCGGCTGCTTCCCGACGAGTCGGTGGACTGCATCGTCACTTCGCCTCCGTACTGGCAGATGCGCGACTACGGCATCGGCTCGATCGTATGGCCGGACGGTTGGTCGGGACAGTTGGGGTTGGAACCTACGCGCGAGGAGTTCATCGCGCATCTGTGCATGATCTTCGACGAGTGCCGCCGCGTACTGAAACCCTCCGGCACGCTGTGGGTGAACTTGGGCGATTCGTATAGCAAACCATACAAATACAACCGCCGACAAGATCCCAAGTGGAGCGAGAATTCGAAGAACAGCGATTGCCTTATAGACATCAAGGTCGATACGGTGCGTCACCGTATTCCATCCAAGTCGCTCTGCAATATTCCGAACAAGTTCGCTGACGAAATGATCCTGCGCGGCTGGGTGCTGCGCAACGAGATCATTTGGTACAAGCCCGCCTGTATGCCCGCCTCCGTGCGGGATCGTTTTACGGTGGACTTCGAGAAGATGTTCTTCTTTACCAAGTCGCAGCGATACTATTTCGAGCAGCAGTTCGAACCGTATGCCGCTTCATCTTTCGACCGCTATAAAAATCCGGTAACGCTCAACGGCAAAAGCGAAAAGTATCGCTGCATCAGCGGAAAACCTCACGGACGCCTCGAGATAAATCCTCGCGGTCGCAATATGCGGTGCGTGTGGCGTATCCCTTATGAACCGAGCCACGAGGCGCACTATGCCATGTATCCTTCGCGATTGGTCGAGACGCCGATCGAAGCCGGATGTCCCGAAGGGGGACTCGTTCTCGATCCCTTTATGGGCAGCGGAACGACGGCAGTCGTCGCCCGACGATTAGGACGCCATTACATCGGCTTCGAACCCAATCCGGAGTATGTCGCAATTTGCGAGAAGAGACTCGAACAGCAAACCCTCTCCCTTTGATATGTCTTCGCATACTTACGACAATCCCGCCTATATCGCTTCGTGCTCGTTCGGCAAGGATTCGATCGCTACGATCCTCCTTGCCCTCGAGCACGGCGAGCCGCTCGATGCCGCCGTCTTCTCGGAGGTGATGTTCGACCACTGGCGCAATATCAGCGGCGAGATACCCGAACACATCGAGTGGATCTACTCGACGGCTATTCCGCGTCTTGCAGCCTTGGGCGTACGGGTCGATGTCGTCCGTTCGGAGAAAGACTATCTTACGTTATTCCATACGGTCATAGGGAGCGGTACGCATAAGGGTATGCTGCGCGGCTGGCTCATCGGCGGCAAGTGCTGCGCCAACCGCGACCTCAAAATCCGGCCCATACATCATTATTACGGTCGTTTCCGCAAGCAGGGCGTCGTGCAGTACGTCGGCATCGCGGCCGACGAACCGAGACGCCTCGCGCGGATGCAGGACAAAGGGTATATCCGTAAAACAAGTCTGCTCGCCAAGTACGGGTACACCGAGGCGGATGCCCGACGCAAGTGCGAAGAATACGGTCTGCTGTCGCCTCTCTACCGAACCTCGCATCGGGGCGGTTGCTGGTTCTGCCCCAACTGCCGCATACCGGTCTTCGCCGAACTGCGCCGCCGACATCCCGAACTGTGGCGCGAACTGCAACGGCTTTCGAAGGTCGGAAATAAGTCATCCGAAGGCTTCAAATACGGGCAGACTTTCGAGGAGATCGAGCGGAGGATGGATCTCTTCGAACACGCGCCGACGCTATTCTAAATAACTGAAAATAAATATGATAATAGTTGCCGGATAACTTGCGTGTTCCGAATAACGATGTTATGTTTGCAGTACGATAAACAACTGAATAATAAACGATTAAAACACCCGAACATGACAAGTGCACAGGCAAAACAGATCGCATCGAACTATATGCGGCAGCAGAGCGATTACGTATTTTCGGCGGTAACGGTTAAAAGCCTCGCTCCGGCGAACGGACCAGTTAAGGTGTGGCTCACCACCGAAGACGACTACGGGGACGAACTGAGCGTCGAGGTCGAGATGAATCCGCAGTCGAATGAGATCCGCTGGAAGAAGATCTGCAACACGGGACGCCTATCCGAATATCTGAAGCCGGCTACTCGGATCGATAAACTTTCGGCCGGACAACGCTTCCGGCTGCAAGGCGACTGCGTGGTTTATGAGTTCGTGGACAATGTAAAGGACCGCAGCAGTATTCCCTATATCATCCGACGGGCGGACCGGTCCGGTTGCGTATCGAGAGTCGGATGGCAAGAGGTCTTTCCTATCGAGTAACCGATAACCGCGCACCTTGCCTAAAGGCAGGGTGCGCATAAAACGATACGACGATGAAACTCCGCCGAACGAAAACCGGAACTTACACGATTGCGGGTATTACCGCAACTCAATATCGCGCCCTTGCTGCCGTGCTTATGACCGCCGATGAGCGTTGCTTCGACGAGCTGGACGAGGACGGCAACTACTACAGCAACGACGATTTCGTCTGCTCGCTCGATGGCGATGAACGCGAGGCATTGCGACAGGTGTGCGACGCACTTCGGGAACGTGTAAAATATTGAAAATAAGCGTAATAATACTTGCAGAAAAACTTGCTTGTCCCGAATTATGATGCCATCTTTGCAGTGTAATAAACAACTAATATATAGCGTATTATGAGTACAAGAGCAAGAATCGGAGTAAGACTTCCCGACGGAAAAATCAAAAGCATTCATATATGGCGGGACGGACATCCCGATACGTTGGGCGAAACGTTGTCAGCGCACTACAATACATTGGAATCGGCAATGGCACTGGTCGAACGAGGCAACATAATCGATGTGGAGACACGTCTCGAAGAGTGCCGGTTCGAGAAATCGAATGAACGGTACGATACCGAGCCTCGGATTTATAAATCGGTTGCCGCCTACGAACGAGAAATCGAGGAGGATATATGTTACAAATATCTCTATCGGGACGGCAAGTGGGAATATCTGGCGGTCGATTAGTAACCGACTTCCGATCGTAAGGAGCGAATGCTCCGAGCCTCCGACGGGAGGCTTTCCCTCGTTTCGTCCATTCAGTTGTTTATTGCGACCGGAGCCGTACACGATGTACGGCTCCGGTTTCCGTTCGAAGGCGGGACATTGTTTCTGCAACGAATCTTCGGCAGCATGTATATTTACCATATGAAAAATGCTTGATAAATAGTTGATATTCTTTGAATTAAGTTGCCGACAAACTTGCGCATTCCGAATAATGATGTTATGTTTGCAGTGCAATAAACAATTGAACTACAATCTATTAAACGACTCGATTATGAATACTGCGAATCGAAAAAGAACGGAAATCGACGCCGAACTCGACCGGTTGGAGGTCGAATTCGAAAAGAACCGCAAGGAGATGCAACGCCTTGCCGACGAGAACAGACGTGCCGGTAACCGCTACGGCGAATTATCGAATGCGAATCACGACATCAACAACCGGATCCTCACATTGCTCGCTGAGCGTTGGGAATCGGAAGAGACGGCTGATTGACGAAACGAGAGACGACCCCGCCGAGAAATCTTCCTCGGCGGGGTTAAGACCCGAAACCGGAAAACACATAAAGAGATGAAAACGATGAATGCAAATGCAACGGTAGGCGACAAGATTCGCATTATCCATCTTCGCGACGAGGATAGCCGTTACGACGGCAAGGAGGGAACGATCGAGTTCATCGACTCGCTCGGACAACTGCACGGCACGTGGGGTGGCTTGGCAGTCATTCCCGAAGTCGATCGGTTCGTAATTATCGAGAAAACGGAATAATCGCCGGCAACGATAATGCTCGGTTCCGCCATCTTTTCGGAACATCTAATTTACTGAAAATAAATACGATAATAGTCGCCTAACAACTTGCGTGTTCCGAATAACGATATTATGTTTGCAGTACGATAAACAACTAAAAAAGAGCGAATTATGAGAACGAACATCGAACGGTTTTTAGAGAGATTCCCGAAGAATGCCACGAATTGGGCGCAGGCGACGGACGAGGTGCGAGACATGGCTCGCAAAGCTCGCGAATTGTTGGAAGAGTACGAAGGCGTAATCGTCGAACCGGTAAATTTCCGGGCTATCGAGACCCCAGCCGAGTGGAATACCGAAGGTCGCGAATTCATCCTGACGAATTTCGATCGCATGGCGGATAGGACCAAAGAGCGCTTCTACGACTACTTCCGCGAGTGGTTCGAAGGCGAAGAGGAATAGACCGACGCACGGATGCTCCCCGCAGCTCGAACGGGGAGCATCCGTCCTAACCCCGGAGTAGGGTTGCACACGTCGTCTCTTTCGATAGGAAATCTATCGTGCTCCATCAGTTGTTTATTGCAGCCGGAGCCGCATCATGTGCGGCTCCGGCAATCTCATTATAGAGGGACTTTGTTTCAGCGATGAGGCCTTTTGCCATTTTACCTTTATTCCCGCGACAAAGGTATGGCGATTTTCGGTCTAAAATATTACGCTGAACTTCGCTCGAAGTACAAGGGCGTTTTGTGGCGCGTGGAGATTTCGGAGCGGGGGTACGCAGGTCCGTCGGAGGAGATGGCCTTCGACGGCGGTACGCCGTTGCAGATTACGTGGGAGAAACGGGGCGACGAGTTCTACGTGCCGGTCAAGGCTTCGGAGGCGACCATCAATATCCTCTGCAAGGAGAATTTCCATTACCTGGCTCTGTTCACCTCCGATCCCCGTTATTTTCGCGTCTCGATTTTCCGCAATCGGCAGCTCTATTGGCGGGGCTACGTCACCTCCGACCTCTACTCCGAGAACTTCACCGCTCCGCCCTATACCGTTACGATCAAGGCCGTGGACGGCTTCAACCTCTTGTCGAGCATTCCGTTCCGCGACCTCGTACATATCGGCATCGCGGGCAGGCGGTCGCTATGGGAACTGCTCTCCTCCTGCATCGACTTGTTGGAGTTGGATCTCGATACGGCGGACTGGATGGATCTGTATGTCGAGGGCATGGACGAGAACGCCTCTTCGCTCCGTCAAACCTATATCGACCTCGAACGGCTCTACTACGTCTACGAGGAGCCTACCTATCGCGACATCCTCGAACTGTGCCTGCGTCCGTTCGCCGGACAGATCTTCCAGTCGAACGGTGCCCTGCATATCCGCCGCGCCGTATCGCTCTACCGAACTGCCCGTCCCGTGAATTTCTATCGCGTCGGCACGGAGCATCCCGTCGGGCGGATCGTTACGGGCAGCGGACTGCGGCTCGTGATCCATACCGGTGCGCAGGTCGTCACATCGGCTGCACGCGAGCGCATCGACGGCATGTGGACGGGCGACCTGCACATCGAGGGAAGTTCGACGCTCGACATCGTCCCTGCGCTGCGCAAGGTCTCGGTCGATGTAAAGAACAAGAGCCTCGACAACCTGATCGCCCGCATCGGGTTCTACGATCCCGACGCTTGGACGGATCCGCACGGCTTCGTCTCCGTGAAGAGCGGAGAGGAACTCTATTTCAGCGGCGAGGATGCCTATCGGGGTGCGGAAGTCGTAACTCGGGGCTTTCCCGTCGAGCAGTGCAACTTCCCGCTCGTATGGGAGTTCGGGTTGCAGACCTACCATCGGGAGTGGGGACTGGGCATTTACCGCCCGAACGAAAGCGTCGATGTCGCGGTGCATTACGGCGTCCGCATCGTCGGCGAAAAGGCGACATACAGCCTCGCCGAGAGCGGTTCGTGGGTGCAGTCCTCCGACGGGGAGATCGCGAGTACGGTCAAGACCGGCAACGAGCAGAACATGAAGATCGAGATCGACGGCATCCCCTGCGACGGCGAGTGGCGGTTCTTCGTCCGGCAGACGCTCATCGGCAAGATCACGACCTATACCGACCGCTTCGGCAATCCGAGCGGCCGCACTTCGGGCTATATGGAGAGCGCCGCGTTCCGCAAGATGACGCTCTCGATCGATGCGGGCGACAGCTACGACAAGGGTTTGCGCTACGAGTCGCTCGTCGATCCCGCGAACAATGTCGATATGTCCGTAACGCTTCCCGTGAGCGATATTCCCGCCATTCCGAACGACCGGCTGCTCTATGCGCTCTACTACCTCGATGCCGCCGGCAATCCCACGCGCATCTGGCATACGAAAGGTCGGAACGACTACGACACGCTGGTCGGTCATATCGTGCAGGGAGCATTGCGGTACAAGCAGCTGCCGAGCCGGCGCATCACGGGCGAGATCTTCACGGGGCAGCATATCGATATGAATACGGTGGTTCGGGACGACAAGTTCCTGAACGCCGCCTATTACCTGAACTCCATCGAACTGAATGCCCTCGACGACTCCTACAACAGCGAACTCACGGAGATGCCGCGCCTGCTCGCAACGGAGAGACCGCCGGAGGGCGACGACTGCATAGCGGTCGCGACGCTCTCCTTCACGGTCGGCAAGGCGATCCGCTGCCTGAACCGTCTGCTGCTCCAGTCCGTCGATAAAAAGACGGTCTATGCCTTCGACACCGCCACGCGGCAGGTACGGGAGATCTACCGCAGCACGGCATCCTTCGAGATGTACGAGGCGGACGAGGGTTTCGTCGCGGTGGACGGGAAAGGGGTCCGCTACCTCGACTATCGCGGTACGGTCGAACGGATATATACCCCGCCGGAGGAGTACCGCAACGTCGCGACCTACATGGACGGATATATCCATATCCTGAAATCCTACCGGCAATATATCGGTCCGCGGGGCGGCGATGCCGGCGGACGCAGCGCCCGCACGGCAGAGGACGAGGATCCGAACTATCGCACCTATCGTTACCTCTCGCGCCCGGAGTGCAAGTACATTTCGCCCGATGCCTCGACCGGATATCGCGGACGGGGATATGCCTACGAGGGTACGCCGATGTCGGGTGCGATCCTCGCCCTGCGGCGTACGGAAAATACGATCGTCGTGAATACCTCGCATGGCGCCTATCTGCACGACAAGCGGTTCCACCAGCCCTGTAAGATGCTGCAATTCGCTGCGGGCGAGCAGATCGTCACCGTCTCCGACAACTATATCGGCATCAACGCCGACGATATGCTGTGGTTCTATCGGCGGGATTCGATTACCGAGCGGACGCTGCTCCGGCGGTTGGGACGCTGGGCGGATCACGCCGACCATACGATGAGCGAGGTCGTACACTCCTACGACGACGGCATCTTCATCCGGAACTTCCGCGACGACACGACGACCGACGTTCGGAACGCCGCCGGCTGGGGCGAGAACATCATGGGGCTGTTTTTCATCTGCGGCGACCTCTATATCGTGCGCGAACGGGCGATTTACAAATACATTCCTGAATAAGTGCGAAACTATGGAAACACTATCCATCATTCTGAACTTCATTCTTGCCAGCGGGTTGGCGGGAACGATCCTCTTTTTCAACGCGAAGAAGCGCAAGGAGAACGCGGCCGCCGACTCCGCCGAATTAGCGAACACGGAGAAGGTCGTGGCGATCCAATCCGAGCAGATCACGCGGCTGGACGGGCGCGTGGAGAAACTCGAAGAGAAGGTCGGCAAACTCGAAATCATCATCGAGCACAAGGACGTGGAGATCGACCGCAGCCGCATCGTCATCCGACAGGCCTACAAGTGCGAAACGCCGCCCGAACATTGCCCGGTCTTGCTCAAAAGAGCCGAGTTGGAGCGCAAGCGCAAAGAGACCGACGAAAATAACCGAAAATCATAAAGCGATGAGCAGAGGACTGAATAATTGTAACCGACGCCGCGGAGCGAGAGCAGAACCCGCTTGCGGGCTCTGCCGAGCCTCAAGGAGGAAACGATTGCTACAATGACATTCCGGAACGAATAACACAGATATTATGAACGAGAAAACTTTGCCGAGAGGGATGCGCAATCGTAATCCCGGCAATATCCGCCGGTCGGCGACGAAGTATCTGGGCGAAGTTGCGCCCTCGCGCGATGCCGCATTCAAGCAGTTCGAGACGATGGCGTGGGGCTACCGCGCGATGTTCGTGCTGCTGGACTCCTACTCCCGCAAGGGCTACCGGACAATCCGGCAGATGATCTCGCGCTACGCTCCGCCCATCGAGAACCATACCGAAAACTATATCCGTTGTGTGGCCGAATGGTCGGGTATCGGCGCCGACGAGCCGGTCGATACGCAGGCGGGCGAGACGATGATTCCTATCGTGGCGGCTATGTCGCAGGTGGAAAACGGGCAACCGGCGGTACTATCGGACGTCGAGGCGGGCTGGACGCTCTATCTGCAACACAAACCCTAAACAGCCATGTCCCGGAGAATCGCCGATTTACTTATAAAGATCGGAGCCGACTCGTATGAGTTCCAACAGAAGGCGCAACAGGTCGAGAAAGGACTCGGCTCGCTCGAAAAGAAGCTGACCTCCGTCGGCAAGTCGCTCTCGCTGAAGCTCACCGCACCCCTTGCTGCATTGGGCGGCGTGTCGCTGCACCTGGCCGATGTGCAGGCCAAAGCCGAGGCGAAGGTGCAGCAGGCGCTCAAGGTTACGAATCAGGCCGTCGGTTACAACTTCCGGCAGTTGGCCGACTACGCTTCGGAGTTGCAGGGCAAGACACTCTTCGGCGACGAGACGATCCTCGACAAATCCACCGCCCGCCTGTTGGCTTTTACTAACATCACGGGCGAGAACTTCAAGCGTACGCAGGCGTTGGCATTGGACCTCGCCACGGCGTTGGAGATGGATTTGGGTTCGGCGTCGTTGCAGTTGGGCAAGGCGCTCTCCGATCCCGCGACGAAGCTCTCGTCGCTGTCGCGTGCCGGTATCGCCTTTTCCAAGGAGCAGACGGAGGTAATCAAGAAGCTCGCCGAGACGGGCGACATAGCCAAAGCGCAGGCGATGATCCTCGACGAGTTGGAGCGCAAGTTCGGCGGGCAGGCCGAAGCCGCCGCACGGACGGGACTCGGCACCGTGCAGCAGCTCAAGAATGCGTGGGGCGACTTCCTCGAACGGATCGGTGCGGCCATCATGCCTTTCGCGACGAAGATAGCGGGTGCGCTCTCGACGGTCGTGCAGATGCTGCAATCGATGTCGCCGGCGATGATGCAGACGATCGTCGTCGTGGCGGGGCTGGTGGCTGCGATCGGTCCCCTTTCGCTCGGAATCGGCGCCGTGATCAAGGTGCTGCCGATGCTGGCGGCGGGATTTACGGCTCTGTTGTCGCCCGTCGGATTGATTATGGCGGCGGTCCTCGCGCTCGGTGCGGCATTCGCCTACGCCCGCCTCCAGAAGCAGAAGATGATCGACGAGATGGCCGAAACCGAATCGCTCGACGAGCTCGAACGCAAGTTGCAGGAGAATATCGCCGAGCAGAAAGAGATCATCGCCACGACGACCAAGACGCGGATGGTTCCGAATTTCGGTGGATTGGTCGCCGGATTTATCTTGCAGAAAGTCCCCGACGAATCGAAACTCGCACCCCTGCGCAAGGAGTACGATCTGCTGACGGCAGCGATCGAAAAGAAACGCGAAACGGAGAAGAAGGCGGCCGAGGCGCAGGCCGAACTGGACAAGGTAACGGACGAGGCTCGCAAGCAAACCGAGGAGTTGATGAAGTCCATCGCCGGAACCAACGCGCAGACGGAGCAGAGCACGGGCATCATCGGTAAATTGCAGGCGCGGATCGAGGCCCTCGAAAAGAAGAAACTGCTGCCCGAATCGACCGTCGAGGATATCGCTGCGGCGAATGCCGAGATCGGGAAGCTACAAAAAGAGCTGGAGCGGATCCGAAATATCAAGCCCGAAGACCTGAAGCCCGTCGTCAAGATGGACGGTATTCTGCCCGCGGGCTTCGAGTTGGAACTGCCGGCTCCGAAACTCAAAATGGGCGATCTGAAACCCGTAACATCGCAATATGCGCAGCAGATGCAGGCGATATTCGGTGCGGTGCGCGAAGGGCTTTACGGCTGGGCGGACGACAACAGCGCATACTTGCAAAATAACCTCGCCGATACGGTCTCGATGGTCGAGAACTACACGACAGCGCTGACGGCGAAGGGCTGGTCGTTCTCGGCGGCATTGGAGCATGTCCACGCCACGATTGCGGAGGTGATGACACGCTTCGATCAGCAGGTGTCGAAGTTTATGGCCGACAGCATCGTCGCTGCGGCGGAGGCTATCGGGCAGATCATCGCCGGCGATTTGGGATTCGGAGGGCTGATGAAAGCGATTCTGACGCAGTTCGCCAATTTTCTGAAAAATATCGGCTCGCAGCTCATCGAGTTCGGCGTGATGATCATCGCCTTCAAATCGGCGTTGAGATCCGTCCTCGCTAACCCGTGGGCGGCGATCGCCATCGGTGCAGCAATGGTCGCGGCAGCAGCCGTGATGACGGCGCTCATCAACAAGAATGCGCAGGAGAGCGTGCCGGCATTGGCCAACGGCGGTCTGGTATACGGTCCTACCTATGCGATGGTCGGCGACAATCCCAATGCCGGTACGGATCCCGAAGTCATCGCTCCGCTGTCGAAGTTGCAGGCGATGCTCCCGACAGGCGGCAGCGCGCAGAACCTACGAATAACCCTCGGCGGTCAATTGACTGCCAAGGGTCGGGATTTGGTGTATGTTCTCGGAAAAGAGAACTTCAAGTCAGAGGTGCTGGGTGGGTGATTTTTAAGTCTGTAGCATAAGAAAACAACTCGACTTCGAAACAGATGTTTGTTTCAGTTTTATCATAAAGTTCTTTGCCGATAATTAATTTTGAATTATAACCCCTTTTCAATAGTCATTACTAATGATAATAATTCAGTTCCAAAGTCTTGTGTGAGCTGTATTTTATCAGTTCCCCATTGAAGAGCACCTAATGTTTTACCTCCGTTATTAGTAATTGGCAAGTCATAAATATCGACATACTCTCGGGCTAAATTCGTAATATAAAGATTTTTATCGAACCATACTTTCGCGAATTTAGGAGTAAGATTCTTTACCTCTACAGACCATGGCCAACGAGAATTTTTGTCCCCTGAATTGCTGGGAGTATTGCTCAATACTTGAAATACCGAGATAATTTTTCTTGAACCAACCCCATAAGATATCAATAAGTCATCATTACGGACAATCTTGGGACGTTTCGCAAAATATTGTTTTGTCTCTTCAGAGTAATTTCCATCAAAAACAGGATCTTCTGTATGACCGATGGGCTTGAGAAAGATTCGAGTGTTTGGAGTTATATTAAGATTGAATCTACTTGAAGCAATGATGTCATTAATATTTATGACTGGCGGCAAAATTTGCGGTGCTGTAGGATATTGCTGTTTATGTGAATCTACTCGATGTTTTACATCATTAAGCATATTGTCTGTCAATTCATATTCAGCCGTGTGGATAATCGTTTTTTCGAGATTATCAATTTGATCTTTATCATCGAAACAACAACCCCATTCATGATTCCTGAAAAATCCATTGTGGGTAGCATTTGCAGACGTCACAAGGGCATTAAGTGGTACACCATTGGATTTGAAGATATAAATTTTACCGTGTAAAGAGTTGTTTATTAAGATAGAATTTTGAATTCCATATTTAGTTGCCATTCGTTTGAATGAAAGCAAAGACTGTGTTTTATCTGCAATCTCACTCCTTTTCAGGGTGGTCATAAAAGTCATGGATTTAATCGATTCGGAGTTTACTACCCGGTCTAAAAAATTATCAAAATCAGAAACGCAAAACGGACTGATAAGAATAATCTCATCGGCAGAAGATGCCAAATTCTCTATTACGGAATAGTGATTATTTTTAGTTGTGTTATCAACAATATACATAGTGTAGCAAATTGAGACTTTGTTTCCATAAAGATAGTAAAAATCCATTTATTTTCACTGTCAAAGAGTAAAAATTATGGACGAAGTACGCATCAAAGACCTCGCGAGCGCTTCGGGACAGTTGGCGGAGTTCGACGCATTCGAGTTCATCGTCGACGTCCCGACTGCCGCCGCATCGATGAAGGTTTCCGGTAAGGAGATCAAAGGCGTGATGGCTCCGAAGAAGCATACGCACGCCGTCTCCGACATCACGGGGCTATCGGGCGAACTCGACAAGAAATTGGACAAGAAAGGCGGTTCGATCTCGGGCGACTTGTCGGTCATGGGCGATACGTACCTGCGGCGGCTTCATTTGGAGGAGTTCTTGGAGATTCCCGAATACCGCTACAACCGCATCGAAACGATCGTCGGCGATCGGTGGTCCGCTCCGGGCGGCGGCATCGTCGAGGTCGTCTCGTCGGAGAAACGGACGTTGGTCGTCAAGTTGGAAGATGGTGAAATAAGCACCCTACGCGAGAACGACCTCTGTATGGGCATCTTCCTGAACTCGGCAATGGACGCTTCGAGCGGCAATACCGTCAATTCGGACGACTCGTTCGGCAACCGCACCTATGCCGGCTTCACGACCTGCTACTTCCGCCTTACCGAGTGCCTCGACCGCGATACCTACGCCGAATGGCGGTACGAGCTGCGCGAGGGTTACCCCTACCACCCGCAGGCGGCGATGCAGTTCGTGGCATTCGGCAATACGACCGACAAAGAGCGACAAACATCCCGCTACGAAACCCGTACCTACCTGCGGTTCCTCACGGGTATGGACGACTGGACGATCCGCACGGAGAACATCGCAGCGCAGTTCGGCGACTTGTCGAATCTCAAGGCGCACGGTCTGGATATGACCGGTTATTCGGCCTATCTGAAGAACATCTACCTCACGGGCTTCCTCTCGGATAAGTCGGGCGACTCGTGGTTCGACTCCGCTACGGGCGATATGCAGCTCTTCAACCGTACGACGGGTTATGGCGTAAGTTTCCGCAACGGCATCCTGCGCTTCGGTCGCATCGACCCCGCGAAGCCCGATACTGGAACGGATTTCGACGAGTTGATGCAGACGATCTCCTCGACGCTGGAGACGCTCGGCCGTATCAACTCCGACGAATATGTTTCGCCCGTGGAGAAGTCGTTCCTGAAAGAGCGCTTGCAGGATATCCGAACCGAGTACGAACAACTTCGCACCAATGCCCTGCGGCTGCTCTCTGTATTCCGTTATCGCAGTGTAAACGGCAAGACGCTTATGGTATATGGCAAGCGACGCGCCGTCCGGTTGCTCGCCGACGAATGGACACCCTACGAAGATGCCTATCAACGGGCCGTTGCCACTATCGGAAAATACACGCAGTCGGAACCGGAGTTCATCCCGATCGAAGCGGATTTCGCCGACATCGAGGCTTACTATACGGCTCGCCGGACGATCGGAGCACTCTTGGACGAGGCTGCGAAGAATGATAATGGCGATCTGGAGTATCTGCGCGAGAACTTTCAAGACATTTCGACAGAGATCGATGCCGGTAGCGGCGTTGTATTGTCGGGGTTCGTCGGCGTAAAGGACGATACGGACAAGAAGGTCGTGGCGGGGATGGCGGGCTGCGCATTGAAAGGCGCTCCGACGTCGAAGCACGGCAAGTTGATGTTCTTCGCCGGCGCGGACGGTATCGAGAACGCTGCGACGGCTGCCACACGCATCTACGAAGACGGACACGTCGAAATGGCGAGCGGCATCTTCAGCGGATATTCGAAAGTGCAGTTCAAATACTTCACGGACGAAGGCACGGACTACAACGCCTCGACCCGCAAATATACATTGAACCGCAACTTCAACCTGATCGCCAACGGCGCGGATTTCGGCAGTTTCATCGTCTGGCTGAACTTGCCCGTATCGGCCGAATATATCGGCAGCGTGGTGAACCTCTACGACTGTCCGATCCGCACGCGCTCTTCGCCGAACATCGTGCTTGCGGCGGACGACACGCAGTCGGGCATCGTGACGACACTGAAGAAAGATGCCTACGGAATGGGCTATCTGCCGGTTCCTCGCATCGAAACTTACGGAGGGCTACTGCAACTGTTGGCTGTGCCGTCGCCCTATTCCTCCGTTAAATGCATGTGGCACGTAACCTATCAGATGATGTCCGAATTCAGGATTTACGAAGAATAGAATTATGGCAACAGAACAAACAGGGTCGATTATAGGACGACCTGCAACCGGATCGGATACCGATACGATCACGCTCTCTCAACTCCCGAAGGTGACGGCTTTGGCCACCACCGACCTTATCGAAATCGACCGCAACGGTACTGGTGCTGCCGTGACTTATGCGACGTTGGTCGATGCAATGACCGCTTCGCTCGGACTGACGGGCATCGAGGAGGCCCTGAACCATATTATCGGATAGCGTATGGCAGACTTTACCTCACTCGTTTTGCGGCTCGATTCTTTACGGCAGGTCCTTACAGGAACACTCCGTGCAAAAGGCGTGGCGACAACCGACGAAGAGACGTTGGCATCGCTCGTCGATAAAGTCGCATTGGTGGACAGCACCAGCGGAATGAATCAGATCCGCAACGGCTACCAGCTCTTTCGGGGCAATACGACGATGTCGGTATTTCCGGCACTCGACACGGCGTCGTTCGATTCGATGTATCAGATGTGCTACGGCTGTACGGCGCTGGAGCGCGTGCCGACACTCGACACCTCGAACGTCGCGAATATGATGTATGCCTTCTACGGCTGTACGAACTTGCAGGAGATCGGCGGACTGAACACCTCGCGCATTACCTCCGCCTCGGAGATGTTCCATGGCTGCAAGAGCCTGCGCAAAATCGGCGGAAGACTCGACTTCAGCAAGGTAACATCGAAGGTCGACACGACATTCGTTTCCTGCTCCGCACTCGAAACGGTAATCATCGACGGACCCGTCGATGTGGACATCGCCGTGAACGGTTGTCCGAAACTCACGGTCGAGAGTTTGGTATTCCTGCTGAACGCGCTATCCGATACCGGTAATGGCAAAACCTGCAATATCGGGGCGAAAAACCTCGCGAAACTGAATGCTATCCAAAAAGCGATCGCGACAGACAAAGGGTGGGTGCTGACGTAAAAACGGCAGTCGAAGCTGCCGTTTCCCGTTTTTGAACCGTTGCAATATCAGATTCTCGCAGCGACTCGTCTGTCGACTTTCGATAATGTGCTGTGTGCAGCGAGCTGAACCACTTTCGTTTCTCGTATTGGCGGCAGGGACGGCATCGTACTGTTTAACCTCTCGGCCAGCGCATCCATATCAGCCGAAACCTTGTCGTGAATAACTTTTGCATAGATTTGCGTCGTGCGGATATTACGGTGTCCGAGCATTTTCGAGACCGTTTCGATGGGGACGCCATTCGAGAGCGTTACGGTCGTCGAAAAGGTGTGCCGGGCCATGTGAAAGGTCAATTCTTTATCGATGCCGCAGATCGCCGCGATCTCTTTGAGGTAATCGTTGCATTTCTGGTTCGATGGTACGGGCAGCAATTTGCCTGCGGTAAGTTGACCTTTGTATTTTTGAAGAATCATCAAGGGAATTTCCAGCAGGGGAACATCGACCGACGTGTCGGTTTTCTGTCTCCGAGTCCGTAACCACACCTTTCCGTCATCGCCTTCGACGAGATTCTCCTCGGTCAGTCCCGCGACGTCGCAGTAGGCCAGTCCGCAGAAACAGCAGAACACGAATACGTCGCGCACCTGATCGAGCCGTTTCGAGGTCATCGGTTTCTGTATGATGGCTACCAGTTCCTGCTTGGAAAGGAATCCCCTGTCTACGATGTCGAAGTGAATTTTTACCGAGGCGAAGGGGTTTTTCTGCACCCATCCGTTATCGATGGCCGTCTGATAAATCGTTCGGAACTTCTGCATCATTTTCATGGCATGGTTATTCGCAACCTGATAGGTCGTGCGAAGGAACGTGTCGAATCCGGATATGAACTTCGGGGAGATGTCCCGCAGCGGAATGTCCGAAAGATTGTAGGATTCTCGGAGATATTGTGCCAGTCGGTTGCGTACCAGCGCATATTTATCATAGGTACGTTTGCTCGTTTTGTGACCGACGAGTTGAGCATAATCGCTCAGGAAGTCGTCGTAAAGATCGAGTAATGAGATACATTTCTCGCCTTTTGAAGAGATCGCCTGCTTGAGCTTGTCTGCGGTGATGACTTCGCCCAGTAGCAGCAGTTCGTTGTACTTGGAGTAGATCAGACCTTTGAAATCTTCGAGAAAACGGTTGATCTGTTTCTCCTCTTTAGTAAGTCCGATGGTTTTACACTCCTTCGGCAGCCATCGCTGCGGAGGAACGGATTGCCGGGTCGAGATGTGCACCATCTGTTTGTTGATCGTGATTCGAGCCAAGATAGGAGCCTTGCCTTCCTGATTGGTTTTTCCCTTTTGAATGATGAAGAGGATCGAGAATGTACTGATATCCATTTTTTGCATGGGTTATAGGTTCTACTCCTTACATTTTCAGCAAAAATAACCGGTTCGTCTTACTTGTCGAAATAATCGGTACGACAACCTGCGACACGTTTTGCGTCATTGTGCGACTTGGTTATAATATGCTTTATATTAGTTGTTTGCGATGCAAACATAATCCTAATATTTGCCAAAGTCAAGTCTTTTAGCAAGAATCTGAGAGGGGTGTCGAAACTATTTTCGGGCGAGGGAAAAATCCGCTGAATTCAGGAAAAGTAACCTTTTGTCGCAGTTTGTCGCGGGGTGGTCACGTATAGGTTACGCGGATTTGCCGCAGTTTGCCGTATTCGGGATAGTTGAACGGCGACAAGCTGCGACACGGATTGCGGCATCGCCGCCACAGGCGGCGTGCAAGGGGATGATATACAACGAAAAAGCGGAAGACGAAAGTCTTCCGCTTTCGTACCCCCTCAGGGGCTCGAACCCTGGACCCCAACATTAAGAGTGTCGTGCTCTACCAACTGAGCTAAAGAGGCATCAATCGTTATCCGATTGCGAGTGCAAAATTAGTGATAATTTTTATTATTGCAAAAAAATCCCGAAAATTTTTCAGGATTTTTTTTCGCATATCCACAGACGGACCTGTTGCAGAGGGTGTTTTCAGGGTGTTGCGGATCATTCCAGTTTCAAACCGTCGCTGTTCCATTCGCCTGCGACGTCGGGATAAATGAAAGGGCGGGTGTCGCCGAACTTCTTCATATTCAGATAACTTTCGTAGAGATTAATACCGTTGGCCGATTTCGTCGCCAGCGAGAAAGCGATTACCGACGGATGGCGCTTCGAGGTGTGATAGCTGTTTTCAGCCCGTTCGACGTAGGCGCCCTGCCAAGCGGGATCGTTCGACGGATTGCCCCCGATGCGGCGCGATTCGCCGCTGCTGCGGGTGTCGATCGGAGCCTGCGGAATCACGTACATCCCCATTGTGTCGCAAACTGCATACAGCGTCGGCGACACGGGTCCCGGCAGAAGCCTGAGGGTGTTGAATCCCTGCTCGCGGAGTTTCGCTATCTCCTCCGCCGGGAAATGGGGCGGAACCTCGCGCGTGCGGAGTGCGACGGGATTGCCGTTTACCGCCAGCTGTCCGTTGTGCAGTTCGACGGTGCGGAATCCGAGCGGCAGTTCGATGTATTCCATGTAGCGGCCTTCGTGCTGGGTTTTTACGCGCAGCGTGTATTGCGTCGGCCGGCCGGGGTTCCACAACATGCTGTCCGGAATGCGGGCCAGAAAACGCACGGTGTCCTCGCGGCGCATGTCGAGCGTGACGTCCTTGTATCCGATGGCGGCATTGGAGCCTGCCGGAGTGAGCAGTTCATAGTGGATGCGCGAAGTGCGCGGATTGAGGGACTCGGTTTTAACGACGAGGGCGATTTCAGCCATGACCTTGTCGTTCTCCTCGCTGCTGCGCCACGATTTGGTCAGTACGTCGCGTACGCGCAGCGTGGGCTGGCTCATGACCCATGCGGGACCTATTGCCGGGGCCGGATCGCTTTTCCAGCTTTCGAGACGCGCCACCTGCGACGGAGCGCTGACGACGATTTCCAGCCTGTTGCGGCCCTCCTGCGCATGGCGCGTGAGATTGAATTCCGCCGGAGTGCTGCAGTCGCTGTCATAGGCCACGGTTTTGCCGTTCACGCGCACTTCGTAATCGGCCGAAGCCCATCCCAAATGGAAGAATACCTGCCGGTTGGCCCATGCGAACGGCACGGTGAACTCGGTCGAGAAAACGTTGTCTTTTTGCGTCCAGTCCGCCAGACGGGTGAAGTAACGGGTGTCGCCCGCAGAGGCTGCGGCCGCTTCCTGCGCCGTGGGGTAGGCGATCACTTCGCCGCGCGGAAGTTCACGGCCGTAGGTCGGAATATACTCCTGCGCCGCCAGCGTGCAGCACGAGAAGAGTGCTATGATCGAAAGAATACTCCTCATATATTCGCTTTTTTAACCTTCATTTTCGCCGCCCGGCGAAACGAGTTTCTCTGCTCGGCTCCCGCATAACGAAAATGTTCGTATATTTGTGCAGGTAAAGATAGTAAATTTTCCGGAACTAGAGATGTCAGAATTTCCCAAACTCAATTTTCCTGCCATCCGGCTGCGCGCCCGCCGCCGTGGCGGGCAGGTCGAAGTATGGGACGACCTGCGGGGAATTTACCTCGTGCTGACGCCTGAGGAGTGGGTGCGGCGTCATCTGATCGCCTACCTCGTGTCGCACTGCGGGGTGCTGCCCAAACGCATCGTTCAGGAATATGCCGTGCCGGTCAACGGGCAGCCGCAGCGTGCCGACGTCGTTGTGGTGGGCGACAGCGCCGAACCGCTGGTGCTGGCCGAATGCAAGGCCCCGGAGATCCGGATCGACGAGCGGACCCTTTCGCAGGCCGTGCGTTACAATTCGGTGCTGGGGGCGCGCTTCGTCATCCTGACCAACGGCCGGAAACACTATTGCTGCGAGTACCGCGGCGGCCGCTATGTCCAGCTGGCGGGATTCCCGGACTTCGCGGCTTTATAGATTCTTGAAATTGGCGTCGATATAACGCTGAAAGCTCTCCTTGTAATTTTCTCCGATGGGCACGTACTCCGTGTCGCTCAGAAACACGCGGCCGCGGACATAGCCTTTGATGCAGCGCAGATTCACGATGTAGGAGCGGTGTACGCGCATGAACATCTCCGACGGGAGCGCCGTCTCCATGTTCTTGAGACGGAACAGGGTGGTGATCGTCGAGCCGTCGGCCAGATGCATGCGCACGTATTCGCCTTCGCTTTCGAGATAGACGATGTCGCTGATTTTCACCAGCGATACCTTGTAGTCCGCCTTCACCGAGATATACTCCTTGTCTTTGGGCAGCGCTTCCGGAACGGGTTCCGAGGCGTCGGCCGGACGCTGGTTGTGGCGCAGTTCGTAGAGCGAGTTGGCCTTGCCCGCCGAACGGCTGAAGTCGGCGAAGCTGAACGGCTTGAGCAGGTAATCCACTGCGTCGAGCTTGAACCCTTCGACGGCGTATTCCGAGTAGGCGGTGGTGAAGATCACCATCGGCCTTTCGACCAGCGAACGGACGAACTCCACGCCGCTCAGGTCAGGCATGTTGATATCTACGAAGATCAGGTCGGCATGCTGTCCGGCGAGAAACTGCTGGGCTTCGAGTGCGTTGTTGCACGAAGCGGTAAGCTCCAGATAAGGAATCTTCCGTATGTAACTTTCGATCTGACGCAGAGCCAGCGGCTCGTCGTCAATGGCGATACACTTAAGCATTGAGGGTCGGTATTACGAGTTTTACGGTGTATGTCGTAGTGTTTTCTTCTATGTCGAGCGTGTAGTTCCGGGGGCCGTAGATCAGTTCCAGACGCTTGCGGACATTGTCCAGTCCGATCCCGGCGCTGTGTCTTTCGCCTTTCTGCGTGTGGCGGCTGTTGCTGATCGTGCCGGTGACCTTGCCGTCGGCGTAATCGACGTGCATGTGGATGAACGACGGGTTGTTGTAGCTCACGCCGTGCTTGAATGCGTTCTCCACGAAGACGATCAGCAGCAGCGGCGGAATGGAGACCTGCGTCGGCAGGTCGTGCGGATACTCCACCCGGATGTCCACGTCGTTGGTGTAGCGGATGCGCATCAGCCCGATATAATTCTGGATGAACTGAATGTCCTTGTTGAGCGAGATGATTTCGCGTCCCGAATCGTAGAGCACGTAGCGCATCATTTTCGAAAGCTCGATCACGGCGTTTTTGGCATATTCCGTGTCGATGTCGATCAGCGCATGGATGTTGTTGAGCGTGTTCATGAAGAAGTGGGGATTGATCTGGTACTTCAGATAATCCATTTCGGCCTGCATGTTCTGCTGTTTCAGCTCCTCCATCTGCTGTTCGTCGCGTATCGACTGGTACATGAGCTTGATGCCCGTATTGGCGCCCGACATGAAAAATCCGAGTATCACGTTCCAATACATTTCCAGATCGGTGAACGACGCCTTGCGGTGTTCGATGAACTGGTCCTCGGAGAGGTCCGAAAAGAGCAGGCTGTCGGTGATGTGCTGTTCATAGAAGTCCACGAACCAGAACGTGCCGATGATCAGCGTCAGATTGGTTATCAGATACTTCCAATACTTGTGCTTGAGCATGAACCGCGGCGCGATGACGCTGTTGTGGACGATGAATATGATGAGGTAGGGCGCGATCTTGCGCCATGCGATCAATACGTTTTCCCAGCTGACGTGAAGCTCGGACATCATCAGCGAGTTGAGCACCGGCACCAGAATGATGGCCGACCAGACCATCACGTAGAGCAGGTTTTCGCCGATCGTCTGTTTCTTGGTGATTTTCATGCCGTAAAGATAGAGTTTTGAATGATAATATGAAAATTCAATCTAAAAAGAAATATGTGGGTATATTTCAAGAATATTTTTTAGATGAAAATATTGATGAAGAAATTATTTTCATATTTTTGTAAAAAAGTGGTATATGATTTATGTAGTATTTATCGTTTTTGCTGTAATCGTAATTTTTATCATTAATATTAATAATACGAAGAGTAAGGAAGATGCGAATAAGCAATATTTTAGTGAGTCGATAAAGTCATATGAAAATTTTAATCCAACTTATATAAAATATGGGTTAGATAGTGAGTATATTTTTGCAATTGATGAGCATGCTAAGATGTTATTATATCATAGGGTAAATACAGAACCTGTTTTTTTAAGATATGAAGATATAATTGATGCCGAGTTATTAGTTGAAGGGAAGGTTGTATCTAAATTGTCGTCTGTTGGTATTGGGAGTGCAATAGGAAGTTTTGGAGTGGAATATGGAATAGGTGCAATCAAAGATAAGGCAAAAATAGATGCTCTAGGAGTTAATATACTTGTGAATAATATTACTATGCCTCGTCTATTAGTGGTGTGTTATTCTGGGTATACAATTTCTAGTAGCGGAATTACTGCCATTACATTTAATCAAGTACTTGATGATGCAAATTGCATATTGGACCGTTTGAAGATTATAGTTGCTCGACACCAAATTTACCAACAAAAGGAGTTAAGTCCAGAGTTCAGATCATCGACTGTAGATCAAATATTAAAATTAGTGCAATTGAAAGAATTAAAAGTAATAACAGAAGAGGAATTCCAAGTCGAGAAGCGAAAGGTGTTGAAAAATAGTTAACAAAGATAGATGTCTGCAAAAAATAAAACCTTCGGGATTTACCCCGAAGGTTTTATTTTAAAAAGCAGGTAACCGAACTATTAGTGACGCCTCATTGTTGGAATTGGATTCAGTGACTATGAAGAATTTGGGATAGAGAATCCAAAGTATGCGGTTACCTGCTGAGACTTGTTTTATTTGGTCAATAGCGACGGACTGTATAGATAACGTTTGATACTGCGTTTTGGTGTTTTTTCGAACTCGGTCGGATAGATCGCCAGCTCCGAGACGCGTTCGTACGCCGCCAGCAGCGAGTTCAGCTCCGCGAGGTTGTTCTGCATGATCTGCGGCAGGTCGTTCTTGTCCACGCCTTCCAGCTCGGCCTGTTCGTAATCGGGGACGACCAGCGCCTTGAGCTTTCCGTTTTCGGTTTCCAGTATGAGCGACTCCAGCACGAGATACATGTTGTTGAGCTTGTCCTCGATCTCCTCCGGGTAGATGTTCTGTCCGCTGCCGGAAAGGATCATCGTCTTCGAACGGCCCCGGATGTAGAGCGTGCCGTCGGGATCCATCGTGGCCATGTCGCCCGTATGAAGCCATCCGTCGGGTTCGAGAACCTTCTCGGTGTCCTTTTCGTTCTTGTAATATCCCTTCATCACATGCTCGCCGCGGACGATGATTTCGCCCGCTTCGTGCTGCGGGTCGGGCGAGTCGATCTTCACTTCGAGCAGTTCGTGCAGGTAGCGCCCGCACGATCCGGCCTTGAACTCGTTGTCGGGCGTGAAGCTGATGAGCGGCGCGCACTCGGTCATGCCGTAGCCGATGGTGATCGGGAACTTGATCTTCATCAGGAACGCTTCGGTCTCCTGATTCATCGGGGCGCCGCCGACGATGAATATGTCTACGTTGTTGCCGAAAGCCTCCAGCAGTTTTTTGCGGATCACCGAGTAGATGGCCGTGTTGAGCAGCGGAATCTTCACGGCGATCGACATGGGGCCTTTTTCGAGCATCGGCATCACCTGCTTGCGGTAGACTTTTTCGAGAATCATCGGCACGCAGCAGATGACCGTCGGTCTTACGACGCCCATGGCTTCGAGCAGAATCTTGGGCGACGGAATCTTACCCAGCAGGGTGATGTGTCCGCCCACGGCCAGCGGCGAAAGGAAGTCGAACGCGCAGCCGTAGGCGTGCGCCAGCGGCAGGAATGACAGCGTGCGCCCGCCTTTGCGGAAATAGAAGGTGCCGGTCTGGGTGTTGATCATCCGCTGGGCGAAAATCACGTTGCCCGTCAGGTTGTTCACCGTGAGCATGACGCCCTTCGAATATCCCGTGGTTCCCGACGTGTAATTGAGCAGGATGACCCGGTCGTTGGGGATTTCGGGGTATTTGATGTCGTTTATGCTGAATCCGCGCGGATATTTCGAGCGGTAATTCTTCAGGATGTCGCGCTGGAACTTGGTGAGCGCCTTGCCGTCGCGTTCGTAAATGGTATGGAAGTCGGTCAGCGAAAAGACGGCTTCGATCTGCCGGATCTGGTCCTCTTCGATATTGTCCCAGAAGTTGTCGCCCAAGAAGAGCATGCGGCTCTCCGAGTGGTTGATGATGTGGATGATGTCGGCGGGGGTGAAATCCTGCAGGATCGGGACGATGACCGCTCCGTATGTGATCGTGGCTATGTAGGTGATGCACCAGCGGGGGTTGTTGCGGCCTATGAGGGCGATTTTGTCGCCCTGCTTGATGCCGGCCTTTTTGAAGAGGAGGTGCAGCTTGGCGATCTCCTTGGCCATCTCGTAATACGAAAAAGTTTCGCCCTTGAAATAATCGGTCAGGGCGGGCATTTCACGATTGTCTCGGAAACTGGTTTCGTATATTTTGATCAGATTCTCCTGTAACATGGTCGCGTCCTAATTGCTGAGCAAAGATAGGCTAAAAAAACGATTTTACCGCCAAATCGCGGCATTTTTTATCCCATATTGCCGATGTTTTGAACCATAGGCCCTGCCGCAGAGCTTTTTGTGCCGTTTTTATTCCTCCTTTTTTTCCGGCTTGGGGGGCTGCTGTTTCACGTGGCGGGGTTTCCAGATGTAGATTTTCGATTCCGTGCCCGCCTTGAGCCTTTCGATGTTCTTGCGGTGCGTGTAGATCAGCAGCACGGCGATGATGAACGAGAACACGACGAACGGAACCAGATGGTTCACTTTCGGCGAAATGAGCGTGAAAATGGGGAAGCTGCACCCTGCGACCATCGAGGCCAGCGATACGTAGTGCGTAATCATCAGCACGAGGAACCAGACGCCGAAGCAGAGCAGCACCAGCGGGGCGTTTACGCCCATGATGGCGCCGACGAGCGTCGCCACGCCCTTGCCGCCGCGGAATCCGGCGAAGATCGGGAAGATATGCCCCAGAACGGCGGCGAATACGGCGATGAAGCGCAGGATGTAGAACCACGTTTCGTTTGCGCCGTCGGCGAAAACGCTGTCGTATTTCATCAGGTCGATGATCGTCACGGCGACGAATCCCTTCAGCACGTCCAGTCCGAAAACGGGCAGGGCCGCGCGTTTGCCCAATACGCGCAGCATGTTGGTCGTGCCGGCGTTTTTGCTGCCGTGTTCGCGGATGTCGATGCCGTAATATTTTTTGCCGATCCATACGGCGCTCGGAATCGAACCCAGCAGATAGGCGATGATAATCAGGGTCGTGGCGGTGTAATATGTCAGAATCATAGTGACTTTTCAGGGGTTTGTATAATGCAAATATAATAAAATCTCCCGGATAAACGAATAAAACGCAATAAATGACATGCAGGAGGGCGGGGAACGGGGGCAAAAAATATCCGCAGAGGGGACGGTGCGTCTCTCTGCGGATATTTCACGTGCGGGGGCGTTTTCAGAATGCGGCCTTGGGAATTCCTCCGTCGGGCAGCAGGGCCGGCCGCTGCCGCAGCAGCTTTGCGAATTCCGGTGCTCCGGGGAGGGGGCGTTCGGACCGGGCGGCGGCCGCGGAACCTGCGCTTGGAGTCGTGAAATCGCACCTGAACAGCTTGGTGGTGACCTGCTGCGACTGATAACCCATGGCTACGCAGACATAACTCGTATTCGGTTCCCGGTTGTAGTATTTCACCGTCGTGTCGCCTTCGCGCAAATGGGCGTATTTCTTTTTCTGCAGCGTCTTCTCGATAATCGCCTCTTCGGAGAGGTTTGCCACCTCGCTCTGCAGGAATATGTAGACGAGGTAGGGATCCTTGTTGGTCGTCGTGATCCGGAGGTCTACCGTGGTGGGCGTCAGATTCGCGGCCTCGATCGTGATCCGGTTGTCGGAGGGGTCTACCGGTGCGGGAGAGCCGGTCGTGAACTCCGCCTGCACGAGATCCGACATGACGTAGCCTTCGTTATTGACGGCGATCCCGACCACAAGATAAACCGTATTGGGTTCCAGCTCGGTTCCCGTCAGTTGGAAGTCGCCTTTCTGGCAAAGTGCCATTACGGCCTGATCGGCCGGGAGTCCGTAGGTGTAATACAGCTCTACGATTTCGGAAAGGGAGCGCTGCACCTCGGCGGCCGGATTCACGCCCTGCTGCGTGACTTCGCTCTTTTCGAGGTAGTAGCTGTAATAATACTGCTCCTTGTCGCCGGGCAGCACGTCGATCGTTACGCTCGTGCCGTCTATCTGCGTGCGGAAGTCGAACGTCATGTCGGTGGTCTCCACCGACTCGGTGCTGAACTCCTTGACGCATACCCGTGTGGTGACCTTGCCGTCGAGATCCACGCCGGCTATCAGCACGAGGGTTTCCGAGCCGGGCAGTAGGCCCGTGATCTTTTCGCCGCTGAAATTGCCGGCCTTTAGCGCCTGTTGCAGCACTTCGCGGTAGGTCTGCCCGATGGCGGGCGCCACGGCTTCGTAATATTCCAGCTGTTTCCGGATGACCTCGTCCGGGGTCAGCTTGCCGAGCTGGTCTTTCGGCGAATAGAGTATGAGGTAGGGCTGCCGGGGATCGGATACCGTTAAGCTTATGGTCGCGCTCACCGGCGTCACCGCGTCTACCGAGACCTTGAAGGGAGCGTCGTAGGCCTCCTGAACTACCTTGAACGACTTTTCGATCGGGTCTGTTCCGTCCGCTTCGTACACGGCCGTCACGGTCGCCTCCCGCGTCTGCTCTTCACTGCTCAGCTCCACCGTGAACGTTATCTTGCCGTCGGCGGCCTGCGGGTCGAGTATCCACTCCTTGTCGGCAGTCACTTTGATCGTTGCGTTTTTCAGCCCGTTTTCGACGGTATAGTTTACCGACTGTTCGTCTCCGTCGCACGATACGAATACGGTTTTGCTTTCCAGCTTGAATTCCACGGGGAGGGGCTGCGGTTCCGGTATCTCTTCGTTGTCGCTGCAGCCGGTGCTTCCTGCCAGAATCAGACCTAATGCCATGCAGAGATGGAGTGCCCGTTCAGATAGATGTTTTCTCATAATCTAACAATTAAAAAAGTGTATATACGATATTCGAAAACAAATGTAGGCACTAAAAAAAAGAAAGTTTTTGTACTATGTCAAAAACGGCTTTTTTTCAAGGCTTCATGACCGCTTTTTTCAGCCGGCTCAGGTACGACTGCGTGATTCCCAGATAGGAAGCCACGAATTTCAGCGGCACCTTTTCCATGATTTCGGGGCGGTTTTTCACCAGCGAGAGAAAGCGCTCCTTGGCATCGCCGTTGATGACGCTGTTTTTCATTTCGAAGAAGAAAAGCTGTCCGTGAGCCATCTGCAGCGCCCACCGGGCGAAGTCGTGCGACTGCGCTGTCAGCGTGTCGTACCGCTGCCGGGTTATCCTGACCACGGTCGATTCGCAGCAGGCTTCTATCTGGTAGAACGTGGGCAGGTGGAAATAGTAGGAGAACATCGAGATGATCATGGTGCCGGGCAGCGAAAACGCGTAGGTTACTTCCCGCAGTCCGTTCATGTAGCTGTAGCGCATGATACCCTCTTTGACGACATAGATGTTGGCGTCTACCTTGCCGCTCATGATCAGTATTTCGTTCCGTTTCAGGTGAAGTTCCTCCGCAGATTCCAGAAATCGGTCCATGACTTCGCCCGACAGCGGATAGTCGCACTCCTTCAGCAGAAGTTCTTTTACAGTATTCATTATATCTGTACGGGTATTTTTTTGAGATTTACAAAAATAATAAAAAAATCGTATTTGCAGCTTCGGGATGAAAAATCCGGCGCGGGGGCGCCGGGTTTTCGGAGAATTGCGTTATCTTTGCCTAAAAATATACCTTTATGAATACAAAGGCTTTGCTGGAGCCGATGGGTTCGTGGGCGTGGTGGCGCTCGTGGTTCCTGATTTTCCTCGGCTGTTCGATCATGGGCGCGGGTTTCGTGCTGTTCGTCAATCCCTACAATTTCGTGCCGGGAGGCGTCTACGGTATGGGTATCGTACTCCACAACATCTTCCCGTCGATTCAGGTCGGTACGTTCGGCTATATGTTCGACGTGCCGCTGATGCTTACCGCGATGCTGGTTTTCGGCGGGCAGTTCGGTACGCGCACGGTGCTGGCGGCGCTCTATACGCCCGGTTTCATGAACGTGCTGACGCGGCTGGTCTATCCCGACGCCGCGGCCGTCGAGAGTCTCGATCCGGCGTTGCTGCTGGGCGGGCGGCTCGACTTGTCGAACGATCTGCTGCTGACGTGTATCATCGGCGCCGTGGTCATCGGTATCGGGCAGGGCGTCGTTGTGCGTCAGCAGGCGACTACGGGCGGCACGGACATCGTGGCGATGCTGCTGCAGAAGTTTGCCGGCATCAAGTTCTCGACCGGCATCCTGCTCGCCGACGGTTTCGTCGTGCTGTCAGGTCTGGCCGTCATCGGTTTCGGACTGGGTACGGGCGACGCTGCTTCCAACGGCTGGATGCTGACGCTCTATTCGCTCATCACGATCTATATCACCTCGCGCGTGATCGCCTATCTGCTGAACGGCGCGTCGTACGACAAACTGCTGTTCATCATCAGCGACCATCACGAGCAGCTCAAGCGCTTCATCATCGAGGACCTCGACCGCAGCGCCACTTATATCAAGTCGAAAGGCATGTACACCGATGCGCTGCGCGACATGATCTTTCTGGTGGTCAGCCGCAAGGAGGTGCGGCTCGTGCAGCACAAGATCAAGGAGATCGACCCTTCGGCGTTCGTGGTGGTGACCGACGCCTACGAGACTTTCGGCGAGGGCTTCAAGCAGTTCCCCGACAAGAACGAGATTCATGCCGAATAACAGAAACGAAAAAGTGGAATTAAGACTCGATACGAATACATTGCGCCCCCTGTCGGGCGCCGGACGCAAACTTTTTGTCGAAACCTACGGCTGCCAGATGAATGTCGGCGACACCGAGATCGTGGTCTCCGTGATGCAGCGCGAGGGGTACGTATATACCGACCGGATCGACGAGGCGGACGTTATCCTGATCAACACCTGCTCGATCCGCGACAATGCCGAACAGCGCATCTGGGGCCGTCTGGCCGAGATGAAACGCTACCGCCGGGCCAACCCCGGATTAGTCGTGGGCGTCATCGGCTGTATGGCCGAGCGCCTGAAGGAGAAGCTGGTCGAAGGACCGCACGGCGTCGATGTCGTGGCCGGGCCTGACGCCTACCGCGACCTGCCCCGGCTTGTGCGCGAAGCCGAAGCGGGCGGCAAGGGCGTCAATGTCCTGCTCTCGACCGAGGAGACCTATGCCGAGATCGCTCCCGTGCGGCTCGACCGCAACGGCGTGAGCGCCT
>ERZ1026941.14-NODE-14-length-81612-cov-30.539586_pt1 | contig 81612 bp, 56 predicted proteins | sample MGYA00519305_ERZ1026941 | MGnify/ENA primary metagenome ERZ1026941 (study PRJEB26926, sample SAMN06164614) | human gut metagenome | biome: ENVO:00009003; feature: ENVO:2100002; material: ENVO:00002003 | host: Homo sapiens | place: USA | collected 2012 ...
CGTCTGCGGACGCGACCAAAGGGCTTTCCGATCGCCCTTTGGAAACCTTCGGCGCCACCCAAGTTAATTGGTTTTTATTGAAAGTTTTTAGTTAGTGTACCTTTCGTCCCCATGCAACATGCAAAACCAAGAAACACGGGTGTGCACTGCGAAGGGGTCAAGGGGGCGACCGCAGACTTCGTCTGTTTTCATTGCCCCTCCTCGCCTCCGCAGAGGCGAAACCCCTGCATCGCAAAAAACAAATTGCGAATCATAAACTGTCAACAACACAAACCAACAAAACATCCACCTAAAAAACAGGGATGCGCTTCTCACGCACCCCTGCTTTTTATTGCTTGTGTTGGCTTACTCCTGCCCAACCGCGTTGAGTTCCTGCGTCAGGCGCCACTTGGTCGCCGCTTCGCCCTTGCTCCATTCGAGGCAGTCCGCATAGCCGTAGTTGTTGCACTGCGTAATCATGTTGCGGATGTGCATGTTGAACTCGCCGTCCGCCTTCGCATAAATCGCCAGCCAGCTGTTGTTCTTGATGCTCTTGGCGCACTGCTCCCACTTCACCTTCAGTTCGTCATCCTTCACGGACTCGGAGTAAGGCAGGTCGGGCATGATGGTGTACTTGCCGATGGACTCGAAGTACGGGTCAGCCAGCACCGCGCCGGACCAGTTGCGCCAGTCCTCCTGAATCGGGTAGGAAACCGCGTTCAGGATGGACACCCACGTATCCCTGTTGAACGTCTCGCCCAGCTTGCCGTCGGGGTTGATGGCGTCCTTGCTGTAGGTGGTGTTGTTCGCCTGAATGCAGCCGTCGTTGAAGTTGCCAGACAGCGTGTACTGCTTGCCCGTGTAGGGGGACGTCCACACAACGCCGTTCAAGTCATGCTTGGTGTCCTTGTTGCAGATGTCGCCCAGTTCGGTGAAGTACATGCCGCCGTTTTCGTCATAGTCCCACATCAGACCGCGCGGGCCGTACCACATGGTCATCGAGCCTTCGGGGGTCGCGAAGAAGTCCAGAATCGCAAGGCACAGTTCCGGATACGCCGCCTTCGAGCCGACAGACCAGATGCGGTTGCCGCCCAGCGTGGACAGACCGTAGACGATGGGGTTCGCTTCGTCCGGCACACGCGCATACATCATCTTGCCTTCACCCAGATGCTTGTCCGTGTTGTAGACCATGGAGGAGGCATAGTTGAAGATACCCCAGAACACGCCGCCGTTCTTGACTTTCTGGCTCATTTCGTCGTAGGTCTGCGTCATGGAGTTCGGGTCAAGCAGGCCGGCGCGATAGAGCTGGTTGAAGAAGCGCAGCATCTCGATGTACGGGCCGTTTTCATCCAGCGCATCGTAGAATTCGCCATTCGTGGGGTTGTACAGACCGAAGCCGAGTTCGTCATAGCCATAGTACGCCGTCGCCATCGCCTTGACGTACATGACCATGTTGCCGTCCCAGTCAGGCCACAGGGACGCCGCGTAGGTTTCGTTGCCCAGCTCGTCCGTGGGGCAGATTTCCTTCATCTTTTTGAAGACCTCAAGCAGGTCATCCAAATTCTTGATTTCCGGGTAGCCGAGCTGAGAATACAAATCCCAGCGCAGATCCCAGGAGTACATGAAGGACTTATGTCCCTGACGGGAGGTCGCCACGTCCATGCCGAAGCCGTACAGCTTGTCGCCGTCTTCGGACACCAGACGATTGGACGCCAGCGCATCCTGATAGTTCGCCCAGACGTAGGGCGCATACGTCTCCGCAAGGTCGTCTTCGTCCCACTCCAGCAGCAGACCGTTCTTAATCGCCTGCTTGTAGTCCTCGCCATTCGCGCCCCAGACGACGATGTCGCCGAGGTTGCCGGACTGCGTGCGGGTCTGGTACGTGCCATCCTGATCGGGGATGATGACCAGCTCGACGTTGAACAGATCCTTCATCAGCGCCGCGCCCCAGCCGGTCTGACGGCCGGAGTAGTTCGCCAGCTGGCTGTAAATTTCAATCTGGATGGGCGCGCCGTCCATGTCGATGAAATCGTACAGGTCGCTGGTCACCTTGTAGTACGGGATGCCAGAGGGGTTGTCGGGTTCTTCTGCCAGCGCAGGCAGAGCGCCCAGAAGCATGGTCAGCGCCAGCATCAGGGCGAAGAGTCGGGTCAATTTGCGCATTTGCAAGATTCTCCTTTCCGTATTTGAAGTAACTATCACCAGCCGGGTTAGCCCTTCACGGCACCCAGCATGATTCCCTTAACAAAGAAGCGCTGCATGAACGGGTACACCAGCAGAATCGGGATAATCGACACCATGGCGACCGTGTACTTGATGACGCGGGTGTTGAGCATGTTCGCCGCCGCCTGCGTGGACATGCCGCCCGAACCGTTGACCAGCGCCGACAGGTTCGAGGACTGGTTCAGGTAGACGTACAGGCGGTGCTGCAGGGTGTACAGCTCCGGCCGGGAGGACATCAGCAGCAGCGAATCCTGGAAGGAGTTCCAGTTGCCGACCGCGCCGAAGATGGAAATCGTCGCCAGAATCGGAATGGAGAGCGGCAGGATAATCTTCAGGAACACCGTCGGCGTATTCGCGCCGTCAATGACCGCGGATTCCTCCAGCGACGCCGGAATCGACTCAATGTACGTCTTCACCAGAATGATGTTGTACGGCGCAATCATGCCCGGCAGGATGTAGGCAAGGAAGTTGTTCGTCAGACCCAGCATCAGCATGTTCATGTACCACGGAATCAGGCCCGCGTTGAAGTACATCGTGATGACCAGTGCGCGGTACATCAGCGACCGATGCCACATCTTCTGCTTCGTGACCAGATAGCCCGCCCACGCGCTGACAATCACCATCAGCGCCGTACCCAGAATCGTTCGCGCCACCGTCACGATGACCGACGAACCCAAGTCCGCCACGTCGCGCAGGGCAAGGTAGTTCTGGAAGTGGATGCCGACCGGCCAGAAGTTGACCAAGCCGCCCGCCACCGCGTCATTGCTGGAAATGGTGTTGATAAACAGGTAATAGAATGGGAAAACGCACAGAATTGTGAAAGCCACAAAGAGGATGTACAGGAAAACATCAAACGCGATGTCGCCCGCTGTGCGGTGAATCTTGTTCTTCGGGTGCTTGCCCGCCAGTTTGACGGCGGATTGCTTCATGACTTCGGTGTTGCTCATTGCTTCTCCGCCTCCTTAAATGATGCTTTCGCCGCGCACGCCCTTGGAGATGCCGTTCGCGCCGAAGAGCAGCAGCACGCCAATCAGGCTCTTGAACACGCCGACGACCGTGGAAAGCGGAATCAAGCCGCTCTTAATGCCGCTGTGATAGACATACAAGTCCAGCACCTCGATGGTTGCACTGTTCTGCGGATTCTCGAAGACGAGGTACTGCTCCATGCCGTTGGAAAGCATACCCGCAATCGCCATCAGCAGCATGACCATGTAAGTGGGCATCAAGCCGGGAATCGTGATGTGGCGGATGCACTGGAAGCGGTTCGCGCCGTCCACCTTCGCGGCTTCGTACAGCTGCTGGTCAATGCCCGCAATGCCCGCGATGTAGACGATAGCACTCCAGCCCAGACCCTTCCACGTGCCCCACAGCAGCATCTTGAGCCAGATGAAATCCGCGCTGGCAAGATAGTCCGTCGTCGCGGTCTGTCCCATGACGTTGCGCAGGAAGGAGTTGATGAAGCCGTCGGTGGAGAAAATCGCGAACGCAATCGCGTACACCAGAACCCACGAGATGAAGTTCGGAATCGTCGTCAGGGTCTGCACAACGCGCTGGAACTTCGTCGAACGCAGCTCCGCCAGCAAAACGGCAAAAGCAATCGGCAGCCAGCTCGTCGCAATGCCCAAGCCGGACATAATCAGCGTATTGCGCAGCACGCGCACAAGGTCATTGCGCGTCGCGCCGTTGGAGAACAGGTAGCTGAACCACTTGAAGCCCGCAAAGTTTTCGCTGCTCAGCGCGTCGCCGACCTTGTAATCAAAGAACGCATAGCGCCAGCCGTACAGCGGCAGGTAGCAGAAGATGACCGTCAGGATCAGAACAGGCAGGAACATCAGGAACAGGCGGTATTTCTCCTCCATCTCCATCTTTTCTTCCATGTTCTTAGGAATTGTGACCATGCTCACAATGCTGAATACGAGCAGCAGCCCTCCCAGCACCGCCCAGAAGACGATTGCGCCGGTCGGCGTCATCAGCTTCAGGCGGTCTGCCTTTTCCAGCGCCGGCAGGATGCTGTTCAGGTACACCAGCGTTCCGATGCCGCCAAGCATCAGCACCGAGCCGATCAGCGGCAGTTTGACTGCTGCGCGCTTCATGCGGTGATTGCCCAGCGACATGCACGCGCCGACCGCACTCAGGATGATGCCAAGCATCAGCAGCGCACAGCCGCCCATGATGAGGTAGAAGTGCCACGGCTGCACCCAGCCCATACGCAGCGGACGGGCAAAGCTGTCCGTCAGCGTGCTGTACGAAATCGCGGCGGTGAACAGCGAAGTATTCGCGTTGATGTCCGACATCAGTCGACCGGGATTGACCTCCGGGAAGAAGATCATCAGCCCGGCAAACGCGGTCAGGATGCGGATGATGATCAGCGCCCAGTTCGTCTTTTCCCGGACGCAAGTCGCCTGTCCGCCGGATTTGGCTGAAATCGTCGCCTGCATGGTATCCCCTCGTTTCTTTCTTCGTGACGCTCGTATCCTATTTTCGGATGAAAATGCACCAAGATGCGAAGCGAATTTTTGTATTCTGGCTAACGCGAATGAAACGCAGCGTAGCAGTGCTACGCTAAGTGGAATGAGCGGACGCCAGAATCAAAAAGGCGCAAGCAGATGGCGCAGGTGAATCCGAAAAGAGGATTAGTCTGCTTTGACCAGCCGCGCGTTGATGGATGAGCGCTGGCGGATGATGTCCAGCGTTCATCCATCAGCGCGACTAAGCCATATACTATTTCCAAATGAGAATGCGCCAAGATGCGAAGTGAATTTTTCATTCTGGCTAACGGGAGTGAAACGCAGCGTAGCAGCGCTACGCTAAGTGGAACGACCGAACGCCAGAAGGGAAAAGGCACGAGCAGATGGTGCAGGTGAATTTGAAAATAGTATCAGACAGGAATCCCCTTGGCGCGCTCCTCAGCCGAAGCCGAAGAGCGCGCCAGAGGAAAGTAGTGCAGGATTACTCCGCCAGACCGGAGACCGTGAAGGTGATGACCGTCGTGGTGTTCGGGGCGGGCACGGCCAGCACAACGCCATCCGCCTTGATGTTGTTGTAGTTGTCCTCGACAATCAGCTTCACCCAATCGCCGGAGGTATCCACCACAACGCCGGACTGCGTCTTGCCTTCGCCAATCTTGATGGTCACATCAGAAATGGTGACGTAGCCTTCCTTGACCAGCTTGGACGGAATGTCGGTGGAGACGCGGAAGAAGTGGAACGCCGTATCCTCGCCGAAGCCCATGTCGCCCGTGGTCATGGAGCAGGTGTAGGTGCCGTTGCCGGTGATGACCGCATCCGCGAACGTCGCGCCGTAATCGGTGATGGTGCCGTCGCTGTTGGTCTTCGCCAGCTTGGAGAAGGTGTCGTTGTCCGCGTCACGGCCGTAGGAGGGTTCCTCCCAGTCGTTGCGGAAGATGTAGTTCGGGTCAGACTGCACGGCGATGTACGCGCCGTAGGTCTTGGAGATCAGTTCCTTCACTTCATCTTCGGTCAGGGGCTGTTCGGTTTCCGCAACCGGCGGCACACCGTAGATGTAGTCGAAGGTCACGTCGATGGTCTTGATGCCGGAGAGCGCTTCCGCCGTCGCGATCTTCGCGGTCACGCCTTCGAGGTCGCCGTCCGCCACGCGGGCTTCCGCCGGGATGTCCGTCACCCATTCGTTCCAGATGTTGGAGCGGGTCACGATGCCGTCGTCGGTCGTGGTGAAGTCCTTGCCGAGTTCGATTGCTTCGCCGTTAACCTTGACTTCGGTGATGTCGATGAAGTAGCCGGGGAAAGTCGCTTCGCCGTTCGCAATGCCGACCGCCATGAACGCAACACCGGGGATTTCGCCGTCCTTAACGCCGGAGAAGTCAAGGGACAGGGTGTAGGTGCCGGGGCCGTCCACGGTCACAGCGTTGCCCTCTGCAAATTCGCCGGGATTCCACGCGGAGGTCGCCCAGTTGCTGTCGGCGAACATCAGGAACGCCGTGTCCGTCTTGGGCACAAGGGTAAAGTCGATTTCGTAGGTCTTGACGGATTCAAACGCCGCCTTGTCCACGATGATAGGAGACACGCCCGTCAGATCCTTGTCGTAGGAGCGGACAGAAGCGTCGGTGGGAACTTCGGCAACCCATTCGTTCATGATGTTCATGCGGGTTTCCACGCCATCGTCAGAGGAGGTGTAGCCCTTGGTGAACGCAACGGATTCGCCGTTGATACGGATATCGTTGAGCTTAATGGACATGCCGGGGAAGAGCTTTTCGCCGTGCTTGATGCCCAGCGCGGTAAAGGCAACGCCGGAAGCCGCGCCCGCTTCGGTCGCGGTGAAGTCCAGACCCACGGTGTAGTCGCCCGCGCCGGTCACGGTCGCGTTGGTCGCCTTCACAGCGGAGTCGTCCGTGCCCCAGTACTGGCTCGTCCAAGAAGAGTCGGCGAACATGATGTACGCCATGTCAGCGCCGTAGCGGAAGAGCGTGAAATCAACCTCGACGTTTTCCACGCGCTCGAATGCCGCCTTGTCCACGGTTATCCAGTTCGCGTCCTCGGTCACGCCGTCCCAGGAACGCGCGTCGGCGGGCAGCTCGCTGACCCATTCGTTGTAGATGTTGGAGCGGGTAATGATGCCGTCGTCGGAAGAGGTGTAGCCCTTCTTCGCTTCGATGGGCTGACCGTTCACGCGAATTTCGTCCACGCGAATCGTCCAGCCGGGCAGCGCCTTTTCGCCGTTCTCCAGACCGATGGCCGCGAACGCAATGCCGCTCGCCGCGCCTTCGGGCGTACCGGTGAAGTCAAGACCCACGGTGTAGGAGCCTTCGCCGGTAATCGCCGCCTCGGTCACCTTCATGCCCTCCGCCGGCTCAGAGCCGTCGTGCCACCACTGGTACTTCCAGTTGGCGTCGGCATACATCAGGAACGCCGTAGAGAGCGGTTCGACTTCGCCCGCCACGGGAGATGCCACAGGAGATGCCACAGGAGACGCCACCGGAGATTCCGCCACAGCGGTCATGCCCAGCGCCATCGCCAGCACCATCAGCAGTGCAAGAAACTTCTTGGTGCAATTCATGATGATTCCTCCTTAGAGAAGCTGATTGTGCCTGATGCCTGTCGGCGAAACATTTTCGTAAGTTTCCGAGGTTTACGAAAGCGTTTTCGTCTTTGCCCGGATTAAGGGCAGACATTTCCGCACTTGTAAATTCATTATAGCTTTTGGCGCGTCATTTGTCAAGTTCAAACCATATGATATACAAGATTTGTGCAAGTTTTTGCCGCACTTCTTTATTGAAACTGCCTAAATCAATCAGAAATTGATCTGCAAGTTCCTTACACGGCAATTTTCGTCAGACAACGTTTTCGTTGGTGTATTCGGTCTGTTGCTGCTCTTTTTCCGACATGAAAACAGTTGTTTCCCTTTGATATTGTCTGTTTCAGATGCAGTTTTACGTCATTTCCCGATTTTTCAGCATTTTCAGCAGGTTCCAGCGTCGCCGCGCAGCTTCCTCCGCCATTTTGCAGAGTGTTTCGCTCTTCGCCGGATCGCTCCGGCGCAATGCCGCAAACCGCCCCTGCCGCATCAGGAACGCCTGAAAATCCCCGTCCGGCGCTTTGCTGTCCAGCATCAGCCCATTCGCCGGATGATAGCGGTACAGCGGGAAATACCCGCACTGCACGGCGTCCTTCTCGATTTCCTGCACGTCGCGCATGTCAATCCCGTGCGCAATGCAGGGCGCATAGGCAATGATGAGCGCCGCGCCGTCCCACGCTTCTGCCTCGCGCATGGCCTTCAGCAGCTGATTCGGATTCGCGCCCATCGCCACCTGCGCAACGTACACATGCCCGTAGGTCATTGCCATCAGCCCCAAATCCTTCTCCGCGCCGGATTTCCCGCCGGACATGAGCCGTGCCGCCGCACCCGCCGGGGTCGCCTTCGATGCCTGTCCGCCCGTGTTGGAGTACACCTGCGTGTTCAGCACAAGCACCCGCACCTTCTCGCCCGATGCCAGCACATGGTCAAGCCCGCCGAAGCCAATATCAAACGCCCATCCATCGCCGCCGATGAGCCATACACTCTTGGCCGCCAGCAAGTCCGCCGAATCCGCAATTTCCTTCACCAGCGGATGTGAAAGCGTCTCGCACGCCGCCAGCAGCGCTTTCCCCGCCTGTGCCGAAAGCGCCGTATCCTCGCGACTGCCCAGCCACGCGCGGCAGCTTTCCGCCGCCTCCGGGCACTGTGCCGCCAGCATCTCGACCTGCTCCGCCAGATGCGCCCGGCGGTGCTTCATCGCCAGATACAGCCCGAAGCCAAATTCCGCGTTATCCTCAAACAGGCTGTTGCCCCACGCCACGCCCTGCCCTTTCTGATTGACGGTATAGGGGCAGCTGGGCGCGCTCCCGGCGTAGATGGACGAGCAGCCCGTGGCATTGGCAATCATCAAGTGCGAACCGAACAATTGTGTCAGCAGCTTGATATACGGCGTTTCGCCGCACCCCGCGCACGCGCCGGAGAACTCAAACAGCGGCGTTTTTGCCTGTGCGAGCGGAATAGTGTCCGCCTCCCCCACCGCTGTTTCCGGCAGCGACACGGCGAAATTCCAGTTTGCCTGCTCCTGCGCCATTTCCGCCGCGGGGCGCATCACCAGCGCCTTGTCCTTCGCAGGGCACACCCGCGCACAGTTTTCGCATCCTGTGCAGTCCAGCGGCGACACCTGCACGCGGAAATTCCGCCCGGAAAACGCCTTGCCCTTCGCCCGAACCGTGTGAAAATCCGCCGGGAGCCCCGTTTCCGCCAGCGGGTAGAACGTGCGGATGCACCCATGCGGGCAGACAAGGCTGCACAGCCCGCACTGGATGCACGCTTCCGCCCGCCACTGCGGAATCTGCCGCGCAATGCCGCGCTTTTCGAGCCGACTCGTGCCCAGCGGCGCAAACCCGCGCGCGTCCATGGCGGACACCGGCAGCATGTCTCCTTGCTGGCGCAGCATCGGGTGCATGAAGGCTTCGACTGCTGATTGCGGCGTATCCTCCGGCGTATCAGGCAGTTCCGCCCATTCCGGCGGCACGTCCACGCAACGCAGCGCATTCGCCGTCTTCGCAATTGCATTCAGATTCGCCGCGACGACCTGCTCGCCCTTCTTCGCATATGCCGCCTGAACCGATTCGGTCAGCAGCTGCTGCCGCTGCTTTTCCGGCAAAAAGGCATTTAATTGGAAGAAAGCCGTCTGCATGACCGTGTTGATGCGCCCGCCCAAGCCGCACTGCGCCGCGATTGCGTCCGCGTCGATGGCGTACAGCAGCGCATGGCGTTTCGCAATGCTCCGGCGCAGCTTCGCGGGAATCTCCATGCCGTCCGGGAGATTCAGCAGCACCGTGCCGCCCGGCTTGACGCTCTGCGCCACCACACCCAAATTCATCAGCGTCGGCTGATGGCACGCGAGAAAATCCGCCTGCCTAATCAGGTACGGCGCGCGAATTGGCGCTGCCCCTATCCGCAGATGACTGACCGTGTACCCGCCGGATTTCTTGGAGTCATACGCAAAATACGCTTGCACCTGCCGATCCGTCTGCGCGCTCATCATTTTTATGGCGCTCTTGTTTGCTCCAACCGTGCCATCCGAGCCCAGCCCAAAGAACTTGCAGCTGATAACGCCCTCGTCCGGCAAGGCAAAATGCGCGTCTATCGGCAGGGACAAGTGCGTCACATCGTCGTCGATGCCGACGGTGAAGTGCTGCCCGTTTTCCATCGTGTCCAGCGCGTCGAACACAGCCTTAACCATTGCGGGTGTGAACTCCTTGCTGCCCAGCCCATACCGTCCGCCGCAGACCTTTGCCGTCCGCCCAGCGGCAAACAGCGCCGCGCTCACGTCCAAATACAGCGGTTCACCGAGTGCGCCGGACTCCTTCGTGCGGTCAAGCACAGCGATTCTCTCCGCGCTCTCCGGGATAGCCGTCAGCAGCGCTTCTGCTGAGAACGGACGGAACAGCCGAACCCGCACCACGCCGACTTTCTCCCCCGTCCGCATGAGTGCCCGCGCGGTTTCCTCCGCCGTCTCCGCGCCCGACCCCATCAGCACCAGCACCTTCTTCGCGTCCGGCACGCCGGTGTAGGAGAACAGCCGCAGTGGGCGCCCCGTCAGCGTCGCGACGCGGTTCATCGTGTCCTGCACGATTTCCGGCAGGGCGAAGTAGTATGGGTTCGCTGCCTCCCGCCCCTGAAAATACACATCCGGATTCTGGCTCGTCCCCTGCTGATGCGGATGCTCCGGGTTCATGGCGCGCGCCCGGAACTGCCGGATTTGCGTCTGCGGCAGCAGTCCGCGTAATTCATCCTCGTCAAGCGCCTCGAACCGCTGGATTTCATGGCTCGTGCGGAAGCCGTCAAAGAAATGCAGCATTGGCACACTGCCCGCCATCGCGCTCAGATGCGCCACGACCGCCAAATCCGCCGCTTCCTGCACCGATGCCGCGCAGAGCATCCCCCAGCCCGCACTGCGCACCGCCATCACATCGCTGTGGTCGCCGAAGATGGACAGCGCGTGGTACGCCAGCGCCCGCGCCGCGACGTGCATCACCCCCGGCAGCAGCTCGCCCGAAATTTTGCACATATCCGGCAGCATCAGCAGCAGGCCCTGCGACGCGGTGAAGGTCGTTGCCAGCGCTCCCGCCGAGAGCATCCCGTGCAGCGCGCCCGCCGCGCCGCCCTCGCTCTGCATCTCCGTCAGCCGCATTTTCTGCCCGAACACGTTGCGTTTGCCCGCGCGCGCCCACTCGTCACAGTTCTCTGCCATCGGCGTAGACGGCGTAATCGGGTAAACCGCTGCCGTTTCGCTGAGCGCGTATGCCACCTGTGCCGCTGCCAAATTGCCGTCGCCCACCATCGTTTTCATCCGCTTTTTGCACCTCCATGCGCCTGTTTCCGCGTATTGTATCCGCGCGGATGCGTTTCCATGCAAAAGCACGCAGAAATTGCGAAAAAAAGTGAATTTCCCTCTTGACAGGCGGGGTAAAGCGTGGTATAATCATTTTCGCAGTCAGCGAGTGGCGCAAGTCAATCGTTGAAGTGCCAATGGGGAATGGTGTAATGGCAGCACCTACGACTCTGACTCGTATTGTCTAGGTTCAAATCCTAGTTCCCCAGCGTTTGCCTCCGTTGTCTAGTGGCCTAGGACGCCGCCCTCTCAAGGCGAAAACACGGGTTCGAATCCCGTCGGAGGTGCATCATCCTTCGCTCTAACAGCGGAGGATTTTTTTGTGTTTCTTTATACGCTTGCCAGATTTGCGGCGTATCTTGGCGCATTCTTGTATTGCATTTTTCGTCGTCTTCTTGCCTGTTCCCTGCTTTTATGGTATACTGAAGAAAATGACGTAGGAGGGCACCCGACGATGAACACAGACGTGCTGTTTGACCGCGCATTTGCCATCCGTGCCGCAAAGCCGTGGCAATATTTGTTTGATACGCATATTTTTGCAGTTCGCTTTTCTGATGGTGAAATTGCGTGCTGCTCCGTCATGGGGCGCAACGGCACACATCTGGCGCTGGCGCTTTATTCCCTCACGGACGGTCTGTACGCGCTTGACAAACTCATGACCACAGACATGCGCGTTCTGCCGCGCCATCGAGCGGAGGAATGTATGCTCGGGCAGGACTGCATTCAGGTATCCTTCGAGAATGCGCAGGAAATCCTCGCGAAGGAGGCAAAGGCCGTCCGCGCCTACGCCAAGGCACACGGCATTTCCCTGCGCGGGCAGCACAATTTTCCGGTTTTCCATCGCTATCGTCCAACGCGCATGCCGTGGGCGCTGACTGACGAAACCGAGCAGCAGCATCTATTGGAAGCAATGGATGCCCTGCTGGAAATATCGCGTCGGCTCAACACAGAAGAACCTCTTGCCTTGGGGCTGATTGAGGGCGACCCATTCACGCACCCGATTCCCCTGCTGACCGCGACCCCCGACGGCTATCGCTGGGATTCCTACACGCTGCAAAAGCCCGACGCGCCGGCACTCCCGGCGGGCAAAATTGAGGATGAACTGGCGCTGGCGCGGCTGAAGAAGCGCAAGAATCCCTGTGCACCGTGGGCGCTGGCGGTGTTTATGTCCCCCACCCCTGTTCAGGCCAAACCAGCCCAAGTGCCATATTTTCCTTATTTGCTCTGTGTTGTCGATACCGGCAGCGGCAAAGTGCTGACGCTCACACCGCCGCGCAAAATCGACGAATACGCTCCCCACTTCTCCGCTGATTTCCTTCCCCTGCTCCAGCAGCACGGTCTTCCCCGTGAGTTTTGGTCAGCGGATGACCGCACAACGGCATTCATTACACCGATTGCCAAGCAATTGGGTATTCCCGTTAATGTGCAGGCGGACATGACGCCGATGGATGAACTGCTGGACGAACTTTACGACCATCTGAACGATGCTTCATTCGAAGGTGCAGATGAAATGAGCAATGCGCCGGATGATGCCGAGGTGCTTCGGCTTCTTGCCGCACACATTGCCGACGCGCCGGAAACACTCCGCGCCATACCGGATTACATGCTGACCGAGATACGCGCCGCAATTGCCGCACTCCCTAACTCGCGGGACGCCTTGCGCGCACTGGACAAAGAAATGAAGCGCCGCCGTCTCCCGCCGCATCAATGAGGTGAAGCATGTCGCAGACCACAAAACGCGCCTTAGCGCAAAGCCTGAAAAAGCTCCTGCAAACGAAGCCGCTAAGCAAAATCACCATCAACGATATTGCTGAGGACTGCGGTGTCAGCCGGATGACGTTCTACTACCATTTTGCAGATATATACGACTTGGTGGAGTGGACGTGTCAAGAGGATGCGAGCGTCGCGCTTGCCGGCAACAAGACGTACAGCACATGGCAGCAAGGCTTCCTGAACATCTTCCATCTTGTCTTGGATAACAAAACGTTCGTCCTGAACGTCTACCACTCTATCAGCCGCGAGCACTTGGAGCGCTATCTCTATCAGCTGACGTACGACCTGCTGATTGGCGTGGTTGAGGAAAAAGCCGTCGGGCTGTCCGTCAGTGACCGTGACAAGGCGTTCATTGCCGACTTCTACAAATACGCGTTTGTCGGCTTGATGCTGAACTGGATTCGCGAGGGCATGAAGGAAGATCCAACGGCGATTATTGACCGGCTCAGCGTGCTGATTCACGGTGATATCACCCGTGCGCTGCACAAATACAGCGCAAGCTGACATGTAATACTATTTCCAGATGAAAATGCGCCAAGATGCGCCGCGAATTTTTCATTCTGGCTAACGTGAATGAAACGCAGCGTAGCAGCGCTACGCTAAGTGGAATGAACGGACGCCAGAAGGGAAAAGGCGCAAGCAGATGGCGCGGGTGAATCTGGAAATAGTATAAACAGGCATCCGAAGCGAAAGCACATGCTTCAGATGCCTGTTTTTGCTTGATGAAAACTATTCGTCCCCTGCTGCATCCACCTCATCCAGGAATGAACAGAGGTTTTCCTCCGAGTATTCGATTTCTGATGAGTACATCCGCGCCGCTTCGTTTTCACCCAGCAGCGTCGACAAGCGCAGGAACAGCATCCCCGATACCGCACAAAACAGCACCCGTCCCGGCAGATCGCCATCCAGCAGCGCCCCCGGCACATGCCGATGCAGCAGGTATACCGTGAACTGCTCCGCCGCCAGCGGGGAAAAATCCGGCAAATCGTCCGGCGCATTCGTCAGCCGCGTCAGCACCGCGTCCCACGTCGGATCAAGGCGCTCCAGCGTCCGCAGAAAGTCCGCCCATTCCGCTGTCGTACGCGTTGGCATAACCGTGCCTGCCGCTTCGCACAAAGCATTCAGCCGGACAGGAATACCGCGTGTTCTGTCCTGCATGATGCGGATGAGCGCCGCCCGCGCCTGCAGCAGCGCTTCTTCCTCCGGCGACCCCTGCGGGCGTGTGCCGCCACCCTGCGTATACCACGTCATCGGCTGTGGCCAGTGCAGGGTCAAATCCGCCGCCGCTTCGCAGCAGAGCCCGAAGCCAACTTCGGTGAATGTCGAAAACTCGTTGCGGTAGCGCGGATGGTCGGCGCAGATTTGGCACAGCGCCCCTTCGCCGCAAGCGGTGATGATGTCGCATAAGCCGCTGTCGTTCAGCATCGGGCAGCGTTCATCCTCCCGCAGGCGGAAAGAAGCGCCGTCCGGCGTGTCCGCAATCGCGTCGCGCAGCCGCTGCCCGATTTCGCCCGTCATGGCGGCATACTTCGCCCGCGTGTCCGGGTCAATGTCGATTTCCCAGCCCTTGCAGCAGGTGTGGCGGCAAGCGTCCGCAATGCAGCGGAACGCATCCGCCGTCGCAGGGTAAATCAGCGTCATTTCAGCGCCTCCCACAGCGACCACGCCAGCGCGCGCACCGCCGGGTCATTCGGCTTTTCCCACAAACGCGCCGTCAAGTGCCACACGTCATCCTGCTGATAGAGGATGCCCAGCCGCGCACAGCGTTCCGTATTGTCAATCATCTGCACCGCGGGGTGAATGTCCGCCGGAAGGCGCTGCACATGCGCCGTTTGCAGGATAGCGTACCACGCGGGGGTGGTGTAATCCTCCTGTGCGAACCGCTTCAGCAGCGGCGACGCGGTGTCGATGGACAGCCCCATCGTCCCGACCGGCACAGGCTTGCCCATGCTCTCGCTGATTGAACGGAACATCGGGTAGCACCAGAAATCCGTGCAGTATTCCGCCGGAAGCTGCCCTTCCGCGCTCGGCACAACAATCGCCGCGCCGTCCGCCTTCTCTTCTGCGGATACAAACGCCACCATCCGCCCGTCCTTCTCGATGCCCTCGCGGGTGATGCGGATGTCAATTGGCGGTATCAGCCAAATCGGGTAATGATTGCGCGTGCCGTCCTCCAGTGTCAGCACGACGGTCAAGCCCGTGATGCGCTCCTGCATGGCGTCCCGATAGCACTCCGCCGGGAACGTGACGGACACTGCGTCCGTCAGCCGTCCATGCCGCGCACCCGGCGTCACGTCGCAAGCGTACAATTCGCGCTCACCGTCCATAAGGGTACAGCGGATGCAGGTATGCTGCTTCTCCGGGTCGCATTCGCTGATTTGCACATCAAAACGGATGTCCTCGCCCATCATGCCCGTGAACGACGCAAATTCGCCCAGCACAACCGTTCCGGCGCAGAACTCGCGCCACTCCTCGGCGGAAATCAGCCCCTTGTTCTCCATCAGTGCGTTCAGCACGCCGACAAGCGCCGTCCCCTGCCCGGTGTAGTCCTGCAAATCCAGCAGCTGAAAGCCAGATAGCTCCCGCGACCGCAGCAGCGTTTCGATTTCCCGCTTGTAGCAGTCCACCGCCAGATGCCCCGTCTGCCGGAAAAAGGCTTCATGCTCGCCGTACAAGCCTGCACGCTCCAGCTTTTCGCGCATGGCTTCGATGTTGCGCGGCTTCAGCGGCCCGGTGTAGTGCGGAATCTCCGAGAAATCAGGATAGAACACATACTGCCCGACCTCGTGGCTGATGACGGGCACATCCGGGATGAGGGCATCCGCGGACTGCGCGTCCACTTCCTTCACGCCCGTACCGTACTGAATCTGCACCTTGCCGGCTTCACCCGACTGCCCCAGCGTTTCCGGAACGATGCTGGCATCATAATTGCTGACGGACTCCGGCGCGGTCGTCTGCACAATGCCCTGCGGCGCGTCGCACATGGCGTAGCTGCCGCGAATCAGCCGTTCGCGCCCCAGCCTGACGCCGACGAACACATTTTCCTCGTCCAGCACATCCGGCACAAACTGGTAGTTGTTCGCGCCGCTGCTGTACAGCTTGGTGTCGTCCGCCTCGCGGTAGGCGCGCATCATGCGGTTCAGCACGTCCTTGCTGCCCCACAGCTCATTGCCCAGCGAAAGCCACAGGAACGACGGATGATGCCCGTATTCGCGCAGAATACGGAAGCCCTCTTGGAAGAGGAAGTCGCGTTCGCGCTCGTCGTAGCCTTCTTCGCCTTCTTCCGCGACCGTCCCCCAGAACGGCAGCTCCGGCGCCATGTACACGCCAAGCAGATCCGCCGCCGTGAACGCCGCATCCGGCGGACAGGCTGTGTGGTAGCGGTAATGGTTGATGCCATATTCCTTGGCAATGCCCAAAATCGTCATCCACGACGCGACGTCAGTCGGCGTGTACCCGGTTTTGGGGTACAGCAGATTATCGACCTTGCCGCGGAGGAAGGTCTCGCGCCCGTTGATGAGCAGCCGCCGCCCGACCGTCCGCACATCGCGCAAGCCGAATGTCGTTTCGTACACATCGCCGTCGAGGTCAATGGAGATGGTGTGGATTTCGGGGTGCGCTTCGTCCCAGAAGGCTTCATTGCCCTTGAGCGGGCATTCCCCGTCCAGCACGCCCCGGCGGTACGGCAGCAGATGCTCCATCTGCCCCGGCAGCACGATGCCCGCCACACCGTCGGGCGCGCCGATGATATGCCCATGCACGCGCAGGCAGCCGCGCCGCAAGTCCGGGCGCACGGTGAGGTCGGTCAGCAGTGTATGAGCGACAGTCAGGCTGATTTCGCCGGTGATGCCATTCCAGTTGCTCTGCGTGTCCGGGCTGGTCAAATGCCCGCCGCGCGTGGGATAATCGGTATTATCCACACGGATGACAAGGGTATGCTCGCCAGCGTGCACAGGCGGCAGGAAGTAGCGGTGCGGCGTACAGAGGCTCTCCTGATGCCCGATGGGGCGACCGTCGAGGTAGACGGTGGTTTTGCGGGTGCGTTCCAGCGTGAGCATCGTCTGCTCGCCCGTCCAGTCGCCCGCGGTGAACGTGCGCATGAACCAAACCGCGCCTTCGAAGCGATACGCGTCGGTCAGGCAGCCCGTTTCCTTGGCGGAATTCGGCATTCCAATCCCCGCCGCCGATGTCGTCCCTGGCAGCATCATCGTCTCCGGGTACGCTTGCGGCATGGTCTCCTGTTTTTCCGCGTCCAGCTTCACCTGCCACTGTCCGCTCAAGTCGATTTTCATCATGGGTGTTGCAGCCTCCTTTCAAGCCAGAGGCTCTGCCTCTGGACTCCGCAAGGGGCATTGCCCCTTGACCCTTTCGCGCGATTGAGTTGGTGACTTCTTCATGCAATTTCCGCGTGTTTCGCTGGGATTTCGTCTCCGCAGAGGCGATTCCCCCTGTTCCAATCAAATTCAGCCAGAAAAAGAAAGACAAGTATGCCAAAACCCAAAATTTCCTTTACCCAAGGATTCCCTTCCAAGCGAAATCCTTCCCCCACCTTGTGAGGGGTGCGCCTGCCCCAACGCAAATCGTCCCGAACCCTGACGCGCCAATCGAACGTGCGGGACTCTCCGTGCAAATGCGCACAGCCGCTTCCGGCGTCTGCCCGTAGCGCACCATCAGGTTCTGGAACGCCTGCCGCATCAGCAGCACCGAGCCCGCCAGCGTGCCGTCGTGCAAACGTGCCTCGTGTCCGCGCACCGTGACCGCCTGCCCGCCTAAGGCGTATTCGCCGTCCGGCAAGCCCGCTGCTTCCATGCTGTCCGTAATCGCAACGGCTTTGTCCGCCCCCTTGCAGCGCAGAAGCACCTTCACCGCGTCGTCGTGCAGGTGAACGCCGTCGCCAATGAACTCCGCAAACAGGCGGTCATCCGTCAATGCTGCGCCGGGAACGCCGGGCGCGCGGTGCGTGAACGGCGTTTGCGCGTTGTAGGTGTGGGTGACGCGGGTCGCGCCCCATTCCGCCGCCTGATGCACCTGTTCGTCGGTCGCAGCCGTGTGACCAATGGAAACGTGGATGCCGTTCTCCGCCGCCTTACGGATGAATGCTTCCGCGCCGGGCAGCTCCGGCGCCATCGTAATGACGCGCACTGCCTGAATGTCGCCGCCTGTCAGATCAAGGAACGCCTCCCAGTTCGGATGCAGAAAAAACTCCTTCCGCTGCGCCCCTGCCTTCTCCGGCGATAGGAACGGCGCTTCCATATGCGCCCCCAGCACCCGTGCTGCGCGCTGCTCCGGCGTATCCATCACGCGGCGGACGGCGGCAATCACCCGGCGCGTATCCTCCACGCTGGCGGACATGGTCGTCGGCAGGAACGCCGCAACGCCCTCCCGATACAATTCCCGTGCCATCTGGCGAATCGCGTCCTCGCCCTGCATCGTGTCATGCCCGCGGAAGGCGTGGATGTGTGCATCGACAAACCCCGGCAGGACAAAATCCCCCTGCAGGTCTATCACAGCTTCGCCATCCAACGGCGCTAAGCCCTCGCCCATCGCTGTCACGCGCCCGGTCTCCACCCTGACGCACAGATTTTCCCAAAAATGACCATCCGCAAAGAACAGCCCATTCCGCAGCAGCACCGTCAACGCACCTCGCATTCAGTTTCTCATGAAACTCTCATGCAATTATCATACCACAAAGAAGGGTTTTTTTCAATCGGCGCAGAATTTCTTATAGGTTGAAACCATGCGATTTTCGGATGAAAATGCGCCAGGACGCAGGCAGCGGACGCAGGTGAATCCGAAAATTGCAAAAATGCGGGTATCCGCCGAATTTGTTGCGGTTTCTTCTTCATTTGTTCACATTAGGCTCAAATTCGGGGTGTATACTATGCTCCGAAAGCAAAGGAGGAAATCACCGATGTCCTTTTTCTCGAAGATGCAGAACGCCGTCGCGAACTGGATGCAGGGGCGCAACGGGCCGGATAATCTCGGCTTCACGGCGCTCGTCGCCGCTATCGTTTTCAGCCTGCTCTCGCTGTTCCGCCTGCCGCTGGCGAGTCTCCTGTCCATGCTGTGCTATGTATACGCTCTGTGGCGGATGCTGAGCCGCAACGTCGCCAAGCGGCAGGAGGAAAATCGCCAGTTCATGGACAAGACGGGACACGCGCAGACGGAAATCCGGCAGTTTTTCCTGCGGCTCAGGGGCATAAAGACCTACAAGTATTTCCGCTGCCCGCAGTGCAAAACGCGCCTGCGCCTCAAGCGCGGCTGCGGTGAAAAGCACGTCACCTGCCCCAAATGCCAGCACAAGTTCGACGAAAGGGCGTAAACAATGTTCGGCTATGTCAGACCCTGTCTGGAATCGCTCGATGAGGCGCAGAAAAAGCGCTATCGGGCATGGTACTGCGGATTATGCCAATCACTGGGCGACCGCCACGGCTTTCGCGGCCGCATGACGCTCACCTACGACATGACGTTTCTGGCGATTTTCCTCTCTGCGCTCTATGAGCCGGCGGAAGCGCACGGGCAGATGCGCTGTCTGCCGCACCCGAAGGAAGCGCACGATTTCGTCCGCACGTCGATGACGGATTACGCTGCCGATATGACCATCGCGCTGGCGTACTTCAAGGCGCTGGACGACTGGCAGGACGACCGCTCCCTGCCGGGTGGGCTGACCGCGCAGCTGCTGAAAAAGCGTTACGAGGCGGTCAGCGCGGATTATCCCCGCCAGTGCGCCGATTTGGAGAAGAACCTGCGGGCGCTGAGCGAGGTGGAAGCGGCGCACAGCGATTCCCCCGATGCGGCGGCAAACTGCTTCGGGGCGCTGATGGCGTCGCTGTTCGTGCGCGAGGAGGATTACTGGTCGCGCACACTGCGGCTGTTCGGTGCGTCGCTGGGGCGGTTCATCTACATGGTGGATGCCGCCTGTGATTACGATGCCGACACGCGCAAGCACAGCTACAATCCCGTGCTGCTGATGGGGCGTCAGCCAGAGGATATGCGCGACGTGCTGACGCTGCTGCTTGGCGACGCCTCAGCGGCGTTTGAGTCGCTGCCTATCGTCTCCGATGCGGATATTCTGCGCAACATTCTCTATGAGGGTGTCTGGCAGAGCTACAACGAGTCCCTCCACCGCCGCGCCGAAAAGCAGAAGAAGCACAGCGGCAACACAACCAAAGAGAATGGGGACGATTCCCCGGTGAAAGGAGGCTGACGAGCATGGTCACAGACCCGCGGAAAGTGCTGGGTGTATCCGAAACCGCCAGCCAAGATGAAATCAAGCGCGCGTATCGCCGTAAAGCCAAGGAGTGTCATCCGGATTTGCATCCGAACGACCCCGACGCGGCGAAAAAGATGAACGAGCTCAACGAAGCCTACGACATGCTGATGAACCCGGAGAAGTACGCCAACCGCCAGCAGCAGCAGAATCCGTATGGCGGCAGCAGTTACGGCGGAAATCCATACGGCTCTTACGGCGGCAATCCCTACGGCGGACAGCAGGGCAATCCGTATGGTCAGCAGGGCGGCTATGACCCGTTCAGCGACTTCTTCGGCGGATTCGGCTACGGCAGCTACGGCGGCTATCAGACGCAGGTCAACCCGCCGCAGGAGCAGGCGGGTGATTCCGAGCCGGTTCGCGCTGCCATCCGCGATATTCTCGCCGGACGGTACGCGTCGGCGTGTTCCATTTTGCAGAACGTCCCCAGCACGGGGCGGAATGCGCGCTGGTACTACCTGTCCGGCGTGGCGAACCACGGCGCGGGAAATCAGATTCAGGCACTGGAACACATGAAGCGCGCAGTGCAGCTCAGCCCGAACAATGCGACCTATCAGGCGCTTTTGCGGCAGTATCAGCAGGCAGGGCAGACGTATCAGACGAATGCGTCCGGGTACAACACTTGGGCGATGGATCCGTCGAAGCTGTGCATGAGTTTGTGCTTTTTGCAGATGTTCTGTCCGCTTTGCTGCCGGTGCTATTGAGTTGGGGTGGTCTTAGCGCAGCAGTCTTTTTCCATGTTTATTGAACCGTATTGTCGCCGCAGCGACGGGTTAGGTCGGATAAACGCGCGGGCATTGTATGCAGATTCGCACAACTCAATTGCGCGAAAAAGTCAAGGGGCAGCGCCCCTTGCGCCTCTTATTAAAGAAGGTGTAGGTTATGGGCAAAATCATCGGTATCGACTTGGGTACCACCAACAGCTGCGTCGCCGTGGTTGAGGGCGGTAACGCAACCATCATTCCGAACGATAAGGGCGAGCGCACAACGCCGTCCGTCGTGGCATTCACCGACAGCGGCGAGCGGCTCATCGGCAGCGCGGCGAAGCGTCAGGCAGCAGTCAACGCCGACCGCACGATTGCATCCGTCAAGCGCCATATGGGCACGGACTGGCGCAAGACCATCGCCGGGAAAAGCTATACGCCGCAGGAAATCAGCGCCATGATTCTCCGTAAGCTGAAGCAGGACGCGGAAAGTTACCTCAGCGAACCCATCACCGACGCGGTGATTACCGTCCCGGCGTATTTCGGGGATATTCAGCGTCAAGCGACGAAGGACGCGGGGCGCATTGCGGGTTTGAACGTCCGCCGCATCATCAACGAGCCGACCAGCGCCGCCCTTGCCTACGGGCTGAACAACGGCGCACCGCAGAAAATCATGGTCTACGACCTTGGCGGCGGCACGTTTGACGTATCCATCATCGAGATTGGCGAGGGCGTTATCGAAGTGCTGGCGACGTGCGGCGACAACCACCTCGGCGGCGATGACTTCGACGAGCGCATCGTGAATTTCGTCTGCGATGCTTTCCAGCGGGAACATCACGCTGACCTTCACCGCGATTTGGCGGCCATGGTGCGCGTGAAGGAAGCCGCAGAGCAGGCAAAAAAGGAGCTGTCCGTCACCGAGATGACCACCATCAGCCTGCCGTTCATCAGCACAGTCGGCAGTCAGGCGGTGCATTTGGAGCAGACGCTGACCCGCGCGAAATTCAATGAATTGACGGCGGATTTGGTTGCGCGGACGGAAGGTCCTGTCCGCAGTGCCCTCAGCGACGCGGGCATTGCCGCCAGCGAGCTGGGCAAGGTGCTGCTGGTCGGCGGTTCGACGCGCATTCCCGCCGTGCAGGAAAAGGTGCGCCAGCTGACCGGCATCATGCCGAGCAAGAGCATCAACCCCGACGAATGCGTGGCGCAGGGCGCGGCGATTCAGGGCGACACGCTGAATGAACACACGACGCTGACAAACTCCACGGGCTTGCTGCTGCTGGACGTGACCCCGCTTTCGCTGGCGATTGAGACGGTCGGCGGCGTCGCGACCCGCGTCATCGAGCGCAACTCCACCCTGCCTGTGCACTATCAGCAAGTGTTCACCACGGCGGGCATGTTCCAGTCATCAGTAGAAATCAACGTCCTGCAGGGTGAGCGCCCGATGGCGCGGGACAACAAGAGCATCGGCAAGTTCCGTCTGAAGGGCATCCGCCGCGCAATGGCAGGCGTACCGAAAATTGAGGTCACGTTCGATATTGACACCAACGGCATCCTGACCGTCTCCGCGCGCGACCAAGACACTGGACGCGCCCAATCCATCACCATCACCGCCGACAACAAAATGAGCGAGGATGAAATTCAGCAGGCGATTCGCGATGCGGAGCAGTACGCCGCGCAGGACGCTTTCCGCCGCGACCTGATGGACACCATCAATCAGGCGCAGCACCTTTTGGCGCAGGTAAGCGCTGCCTTGAACCAGTGCAGCAAGCAGCTGGACAAGGACGAGAAGAAGCGCGTCAAGGACGATGAAGCTGCCCTTCGCCATCTGATTGGGCGCGCCAAGCCCGACAAAATGACGGCGGATGACCTGTCCGCCATCAAGAGCGCCATGGCAACCCTCGAAAGCAGCAGCGCCCACCTGATGAGCCTCTTCGACCCGAACGCGCAGAGCGGCGGGCAGTCATGACGAAGCCGCACCACGTCCGGCGTGCGCTGCTGATTGCCCCGATCATCGTGGCGGCGCTTGTCGCAGGGTGCATGGTTTACCTGACAAGCTGTGCCGCGGCGGAGCAGACCGTCACGACGATTCTGCCGCCGCTGGGCAGTCTGGAATAAAAATCAAGGGGATTGCGTCCACAATTTCGGACACAATCCCCTTTTTCGTTGCAATGATCATCAGAACAGCAGCAGAATCCCCTGCGCCGCCAGCACCGCCGCACACGCCGCAAGCGCCACCGTCAGCAGGCTCTTCCCCTTCCACGCGAGGAACACCGCTGCCACCAAACCAACCGCCGCCGTGCGCATATCCCCCGTGGAATACAATACGTCGGGAATCGTCATTGCCCCCAGCACCGCGAACGGCACATAGTGCAGGAACGACTTGATGAACGTTGATTTGATTTCCTTGCGGAAAATCGTCAGCGGCAGCATCCGAATCAGGTACGTCACACCCGCCATCACAAGCAGGTAAATCGGAAAATTTGCCGTCATTGCGCATCACCCGCTTTCGTTTCTTCCTCCTGCACGGGGAAGAGCCACGCGCCCAGCGCCGAGGCGGCAATAGCACAGATGATGATGACAAACCCGCTGGACACCTGCGAGAGCATCGGCACATAACGGAAGCACAGGCTCATCGCGATAGCCATCAGCACGACGATGCGCACGGGCTTCTCCTTGCGCGCGGGCGGCAGGATGATGGCGAGGAACATGCCGAAAATCGCGATACCGAGCGCATTGCGGAGGAAAACCGGCAGCAGCGTGCCCGCGACCGCGCCCAGAATCGTACCGACCGACCAGCCGAGGTACGGCGCGGTCATCAACCCATACAAATACCAGTGACTGACCTTCCCCGGCTGACTGGATGCGACAGCGAATATCTCGTCCGTATTCATGAAAGAGAAGAACAGGCGACGCGGTGTGTTCATATCCGAATCCATCTTCTGGGAGATGGATAGACTCATCAGCGCATAGCGGAGGTTGATAATCAGCTGCGTCAGCGCGACTTCGAGGTACGACGCCTGTGCGAGAATCAGCGGCAGTCCGGCGAACTGCCCCGCACTGGTGACGTTCGTCATAGAAATCAGCAGCGCTTCGAGCGGCGACAAGCCATCCGCCACTGCCTTCATGCCGAACGTGAACGCAACGGATAAGTAGCCCAGCCCAATCGGGATTCCATGCCGGAAGCCCTTCGCAAAGAGTTTACGATTCATCGTCATTGATGCCTTCTTGTCGAAAAAAGTCGGAACACAGCGTTTATGATAGCACGAAGTCCGTCCCTTCGTCAACGTCTATGCAGCAAAAGAACAGCAGGGGACTTCGTCCCGTTTCATTTGTCCCTGCACCCATTTCGCGATTGGCTGATGGCGGAAAAGACATCACCCGACGCGCCGCCGAGTTGTGCGGTATTGCCCATGCAAAACCGGCAGCTGATGACACTTCATCGACTGCCGGTTTGCGTCTGTTTCTTTTGCAAACATAAGCAGCCACACACCGTAGCGCATGGCTGCTATGGATATTGATTCAGTTCGACAAACTGGAACTTTCAAATTAGTCTTTGCAAACAATCTTTGAACCTTCACCATCAATTACAATTCCCTGACGGTTGTTAATTGGGCATAGATTCAAATCCGAAAACTCAGTCATTATTTTCTCGGTAACTTTCTTAAATGGTGCTGTAAGATAATGCGGAAGAACATAGAAATCAATCAAATCAAGCCCTGCATCATCTTCTTGTGAGTAGTCCTCCGGCTTTTCATCCATTTGTTCAATATATTGGATAGTTGGAGCGCATATAATCGCACCTGCCGATTCACCGATCATCAGTTTTTCCTTTTCCAATTCCTTCTTCAATGGCTCATCCGTTCCCGTTTTACGGAGCTGGTCCATAAGGAAGAAAGAATTTCCACCAGTAAAATATATCACATCCGCATCTTCAAAAACAGATTGTATCGTTAAATAAGCCTCCGTTGAAATATCAATTTCAGTTACGATTGCTCCCAACTTTTTGAATAATTTTCGAGCCGAGCCGACATAACCGGTGTAGCCTTCACGCAGCGAAGCTGTTGGAATAAATGCGACTTTCTTATTTTCAATTTCTTCCTTTATCAGACTTCCTACACTTGAAAAGTGCGAACATAAAAACAGTTTCATCCATATCCTCCTTAATTTGAAATTTCTTTTTGAACATTCTGAATCATTTTATTAAAATCTTCCTTCATTAAACACTGATCCTCCGGTGAATAATAAAAATGTCCAGAAGTTTGCAAAGACTTGACACATATACAAGGGTTATCCTTAAATAATTTACTACATTTAGGGGAAACCATTTCATCTAACATAGATAAATATATATGCGACGGTGTTCGTAATTTCCCTATGATTTTTCTTGTCTTTCGTATTTCAGAAAACAACTCAAGGTATCTTGGAATCCAACCAAAGTATCTTAAAATATGATTATCTCTTTCTATGCTATACGCATTTTGTGCTGCGAGAGACCATTTATCATCAGGTTTAATATTTCCTGTAAAAACTCGCCATGATGTTCTAAATAAACGAAGGGTAACTCTCACTTTTAACGGAACATTTAGAAGAAATAATTCTTCCACTGGTTTTTCTATCGCTTCTTGTATAGCAAACAGTGTCCCCATGGAATGAGCGACAATAATGATTTTATTGTTGGTTTCTGATAGTTCTTCAAGAGCATTCTTTACTTGCTGCTTCCATTCAGTCATAGAGGCTTGCGAAAAGTCCTTTACACTTCCTCCATGACCTTTTAACGATAGATTGCATATTGACCAATTTGGAGGAACAAGCGATAAAAAAGGTTCAAAATGACTTGTAGTTCCAAGAATGCCATGTATAAATAAAATTGCTATTCTCTCTTGGTCACTCGCCATAAAATCACCTCACCAAATCCGATTTGTCGCTTTGTTTATGATGCAGATTCTATCATATTGGTTTTTTCTTTATGGAACGGAAGCCCGAAGGCTGCCCCACACGTCAAGCTGCTCCTTTTTCCATAGGTTCATTATCACCTTCGTCTGCGGAGCTATCCGCATCATCAACATCCAGATTAGGCTCTGCCGCTTCCTGTTCTTTTTATGCCAGCTGAAGCTCATACAGCTTCTTGTAAATGCCGTCCTGCTTCAGCAGTTCCTGATGCGTGCCGGATTCGCGAATCTGCCCGTGGTGCATCACGATAATGCGGTCGGCGTGCTGAATGGTCGAAAGGCGGTGCGCGACCATAATCGACGTGCGGCCCTGCATCAGCCGCTCCAGCGCTTCCTGAATCCACTGTTCCGTCTCCGTGTCGATATTCGCCGTCGCTTCGTCCAATATCAGAATTTTCGGGTCATGCGCCAGCGTCCGGGCAAACGACAGCAATTGCCGCTGCCCCGCAGAGAACGTCGCGCCGCGCTCCGTCACATGCTCATCGTAGCCGTTCGGCAGCCGCTCAATGAACCGCGACGCATTGGTGTATTCCGCCGCCTGACGTACCTGCTCATCAGTGATTTCCTCGTCGCGCAGGCGGATGTTGCTCTTGATGTCGCCCGTGAAGATGAACACATCCTGTTGTACCTGCCCGATTGCGGCACGAAGCTGGTCGCGGGTCAGGTCGCGCACATCCACGCCATCGACGCGGATGCTGCCCTTCTGCACGTCATAGTAACGCCCAATCAGATTCAGGATGGAGGATTTGCCCGCGCCCGTCGCGCCGACGAACGCCACCTTCTGCCCCGGCTCGATGGTGAAGGACACGTCCTTCAGCACCCAGTTCACGTTATCATACGCGAACCAGACGTGGTCGAACTCGATTTTGCCGCGCACAGCGGGCAGCTTCTTCGCGTCCGCTTTGTCGGACAGCAGGGGCTTTTCGTCCAGCAGGGTGAAGATTTTCTCGGCGGAAGCAATGGCACTTTGCAGCGTCGTGAACTGCTCCGCCAGCTCCTGCACGGGCGTGAACAGCTGGGAAATGTACTCCGTGAAGGTGTACAGCATACCGATGGAAATCACGCCATCCAGCACCAGCGCGCTGCCGCCGCCCAAAATAATCGCCATTGCGATAACGGACAGGAAGTAAATCGACGGGCGGAAGATAGCGAACACCATCATTTCGCGCACGCCCGCGCGGTAGAGGGATTCGTTCTTTTCCTCAAATTCGGCGCATTTTTCCTTCTCACGCGCAAAAATCTGGATGACCCGCATCCCCGACAAATGCTCGCTCAAAAAGGTATTCAGCGTCGTGATGCGCGTCTTGACGATTTGGTACGTCTTGCGGCTCAATTTACGGAACACCACCGTCAGCGCTGCCATCACCGGTACCAGCACGAACGACAGCATTGCCATGCGGAAGTTCATCACCATCATAATAATGGCAAGTCCGATGATTTTGACGACGTTGCGGAACAGGCGGACAATCGTGTTGGCATACAGGTCATTGACCGCCTCGGTGTCGTTGGTGATGCGCGTGACGATTCTGCCCACAGGCGTCAGGTCGAAGAAGCGCATGGAGAGGCTCTCGACATGCGCCATCAGCTCATTGCGCAGGGTATAAACGATGTTCTGCCCGGTTTCCTGAATCTTCAGGTACTGCAGGCGGTTGCAGACGAATTGCAGCAGCAGAATCGCCACATACAGCCCCGCCGCAATCAGGATGCCCTGAAAGCGCGTTTCCGGCGGCAGATCCTGCGCGCTCTGCTGGGTGATGTACTTGTCAATCGCGTCGCCGATGATGCGCGGGCGGGCAATGTCGAACACCGTCAGCAGCCCCACCAGCACACAGCACAGCGCAACCGTTTTCCAGTAGGGCTTGATGTAGCCCATCAGGCGCAGGAAGGCGTTGCCGTGATACGAAACGTCCTGCGGCTCGTTATCCCCGAACTTACTCCGCATGTGCAGCGCCTCCTTCCTCGTGAAGTTCCTTTTCCAGCTGCTGCTTGCGGTACAGGCTTGCGTACAGCTTGCCGTTGTTCAGCAGCTCCTCGTGCGTGCCGTACTCCTCCACCTTGCCTTCGTCCAGCACAAGAATATGGTCGGCGTCCTGAATGGTAGAAATGCGGTGCGCTACGATGATGGTCGTGCGATCCTTGCGCAAGCGGTGCAGGTTATCCAGTATTTGCCGTTCCGTGTCCGTATCGACAGCAGAGAGCGCATCGTCCAGCAGCAGAATCGGCGCATCCTTCATCAGCGCGCGGGCAATGGAGGAACGCTGCTTCTGGCCGCCGGAAATCGTCACGCCGCGTTCACCCACCAGCGTCTGGTACTGCTTGGGGAACTCCATGATGTTATCGTGGATGCAGGCGTTTTTCGCCGCCTCCTGCACCGCGTCCAGCGACTTGTTGTCTGAGCCGAACGCGATGTTGTTCTGCAGCGTGTCAGAAAAGAGGAAGTTATCCTGCGGCACACAGGCGATATTCCTGCGCAGCGCCGCCAGCGGGATTTCGCGCAGATTGTGTCCGTCGATGGTAATCATGCCGTCCGGTACGTCGTACAGGCGCATGAGCAGGCTCGGCAGCGTGCTTTTGCCCGAACCGGTGCGCCCCAGTACCGCCAGCGTCTCGCCCGCCTTCACATGCACCGACACATCTTCCAGCACCGGCACGGTCGGCTGGTCGGGATAGGCAAAGGACAGGTGTTCAATGTCGATATCGCCCTTGAGCGTCTGAATCGAAGGGTCCACCATGTCGCCGTCCACGATTTCCGGCTTCGCGTCAAAAATCTCCTGAATGCGACGCAGGCTCGCCAGCCCCTGGCTGACGCTCGTGATGCACTCGCCCACCGCCATCATCGGCCACACCAGCATCGTCACATACGAGTTGAAGCTGATAAACTGCCCGATGTTGATTTCGCCGTAAATCGCCAGATAGCCGCCGTAAGCCAGCGTCAGCAGACTCGCTATACCGACAATCAAATCCAGCAGCGGCATCACCAGCGCCTGCAGGCGCACAACGCCGAGGTTCTTTTCCTTCGTGAACAGCGTCGTCTTCGCAAAAGCGTACAGCTCCTTGCGTTCCTGCACGAAGGATTTAATCACGCGGATGCCCGACACCGTTTCCTGCACTTGGTCCGTCAGCGTCGAAAACGCCTGCTGCTTGGCCAGAAAGCGCTTGTGCATCACCTTGCCGTAGAAGTAATCGCCGAAGATGATGAGAATCAGCGGCAGCACCGCCACACCCGTCAATTTCGGGCTGACATACGTCATCATCTGCCACAGCACCAGCAGCAGCATCACCGTCGCGTCGAATGTGCTGATGACGTTCATGCCCACCAGCGTGCGAACCGCCTGCAGGTCGTTGATGAAGCGCGCCATCAGGTCGCCGGTCTTGTGCTCGTTGTAATAGTGCGGCGAGAGTGAGGATAAGTGCGCGAACAAATCGCTGCGCAATTCCTTCTCAATCGACCGCGCCGACCCGAACAGGAAAAAGCGCCACGCAAAACGCCCCACCGCGATAATTACGCCAATCAGCACAATCTTCCAGACCAATCCCATCACGCCGCCCATATCCAGCGTGTGCTGATCCAGCCCGTTGGTAATTTCGCCTGTGAACCGCGGCACATAGGTATTCACCTCGTCCACAATGAACAGCGCCAGAATGCCCAGAATGTACTGCCACCAGTGACGGCGGACATATCGCCACGCCAGCTTCAGCTCCTTCATTGCTGCCTCCTTATGCTTCGTAACGACTCATTGTAGCACATTTCGGCGCAAAAAGACACACATTCGCCGAAAATTCCGCGCAGGTTTACAATCCGGGCGGGCGTTTGTTTCCTTGCGGGATGGAAAGGGAAAAAGATGCCCCCGGAACGGCGGGTTTCAGCGTTCCGGGGGACTCTATTTACTTCGCCACGTTGTTGCTCGGCGTCCCATTCAAGAAGTTTCGTACATTCTCCACCGCCGTATCCATCAGCCGCTGGCGCGCCTCGTGGCTTGCCCACGCGATGTGCGGCGTGATAATCATGTTGTCCAGCCCCAGCAGCGGGTTGTCCGCCCGAATCGGCTCGGTGGACACCACATCCGACGCAGCGGCGTACACCTTGCCGGACAGCAAAGCATCCCGCAAATCCGCTTCGTTGATGAGCCCACCGCGCGCGGTATTGAGCAAAATCACGCCGTCTTTCATCTTCGCCAGCGCGGTTTTGTCAATCATGCCGACGTTCTCCGGGGTCTGCGGGCAGTGCAGGGACACAATGTCGCTGCGGGCGTACAGTTCATCCAGCGGCACATAGCCTTCGCCCGATCCGTGGCGGCTGTAATAAATGACATTCATGCCGAACGCGCGGGCGAGTTCCGCCGTCGCCTGACCAATGCGCCCGTAGCCGACGATGCCGAACGTCTTGCCCGCCAGCTCCATCAGCGGATAATCCCAGAAGGAGAAGTCTCGGCAAGCCGTCCAGCGTCCCTGCTGCACCGCGTCGTTGTGATGGCCGATGCGGTGGCAGATTTCCAGCAGCTGCGCCATCACAAACTGCGCGACCGCCTGCGTGCCATAGGACGGGACGTTCGCGACGACGATGCCCTTTTCCTTCGCCGCCGCAATGTCAATGACGTTGAAGCCCGTCGCCAGCACACCGATGTAGCGCAGATTCGGGCATTCATCCATCGTTTGGCGGGTAATGGGCGTCTTATTGGTGAGGATGATCGGCGCGTCGCCGATGCGGGGGAGAATCTCCTCCGGCGCGGTGTAATCATAGACAGTCAAGTCGCCCAAGGCGGCGAGGGCTTCCCAGCTCAGGTCGCCGGGATTCTCCACAGCGCCGTCCAGAATGGTGATTTTCATGGGTGTGTACCTCCTGCGGTGGTTTGTTTCGGTTCCTATTATATAGCAGTGTGCGGCAGGATTGCAAGAGGATTTTGCGGATGCGCAAAGCAGACAAGGATATACAGCCGCCTCCTGTGGGGTAGAGGCACCATTCCAACGGTTCCTCGGCGACCCATTCAAAGGGAAAATTCAAACAGGTCGCGGCAGCGAAGCGTTCTGTGTTAAATGAGTGCTCCTCGATAGCCCGACCGCCGCCGTCCATCCACCTAATTCGCCTTTTTACGCGAAAAATACTGTTTTACGTCCATTTTTCCCGGACAAGCAGGGATTCCCATCATGCGCTCCTCCAAAGCCGGGCAGACTGCATCTCGGAAGGAGGAATGCCGCATGGACAGAAAACGGCCTTTGCACCCCAGTCCGCTGGTGAAAACGCTTGCGGACGCTCAGCGCCGCATGAGCCACACCGACGTGCTGGGCTCATGGACAGGCGTGCCGTGGGAGGACGCGGACGAAGAACCCGTGCAGGACGCTGATGACCTGTGACGTGCATTTGACGCGCGTGCTGGGGCTTCCCGCCGTGCTGCGCGGGCGCTCACAGGGGCATGTGGAACGCGCCGTGCTCGAAAACGACGGTCACGCGCTGCGCGGGCTGATTGTCCGGCGCGGGTTCGGCGGCGCAAAGTGGGTCGCGAGGGACAGCATCGCCCTGCTTGGCGACGTGTCCGTCATCCTACGCGCCTGCCCAACGCACCTGCCCCGCAAAACGGATTTCCGCCTGCGCACCGTCAAGGATACGCGCGGCTTGACCCTCGGCTGCGTGACGGATGTGCTCATCAGCGCGGACAATCTGCTCGTCAGTGAGCTGGAGGTCTCCCTCGGTTTGATTGACGATTTCCGCGACGGACGGCGGCGCATCCGCCACTTTTCCGCTTCACCCGACGGCGATGTTCTCGTTCCGGAAGGCGAAATTCTCTTGGAAGGGAGGGAAACGCAGTGAACAAGATGCTGATTGGCTCGGCGGTCGGTCTGGCAATGGGTATCGGGCTGATGATGCTGCCCGGCATTCGTCAGGATGTCCAGAAAGGCGCAAACAAAGTCAAGAAAGCCGTGCAGGACATGAGCGAAGGACAGCAATAATGGAGGCGGGCAGGATTGCACCATCATGCGTCCTGCCCGTTTTCCCATCCGCTGCGAAAGGAGGAAAAGCGCATGGAGAAAGCCGTCACGCGGCGCAAATGGACAGCGGGGCTGCTGATTGCGGGCACGGTCGCTCTGGTGGTCGCATTCTGGTCGCTGATCATGTCGATGCTGTCGCTGCTGGCAGTCGCAGGCGTTTTGACGCTGCTGTCCCTGCCGCTGTGCAAAGTACTGGAAAAGCGGCTGCCCGGCGGCGCGGCGGCGGCGATCGCCCTGCTGACGCTGCTCGGCGCAGTGCTGGGAATGCTCTGGGGGCTGATTCCGCCCCTCTTGCGGCAGAGTGCGCAGCTCATGTCGCACCTGCCCGCGCTGCTGGACAGCCTGCGGGAGCTGCTCACCCGATGGAGTGCTGCGCTCGAAGCGCGCGGTATCCCCCTCGGCGACATGCAGGCGGAGCTGTTCTCGCGCATCAGCGCTGCCGCGGGGCAGCTTGCCGCAACGCTCGTCAGCGGGATTCGCCGCCTGACCGGGAGCGTCAGCCAATGGCTGCTTGCACCGCTGCTGTCGTTTTACTTTTTGCGTGACCGCAAGCGTTTTTGCCTCCTGCTGTCGCTGGTTCTGCCCGTCAAATACCGTGCGCGCGGCATCCGTGCCGCCCGTGAAATGCGCCGCGAATCCGCCCTGTACCTGCGCGGACAGCTGATTCTCTCGCTGTTCGTCGCCGCCATGACCGCTCTTGCGCTGCTGCTCACGCGCACACCCGGCGCGCTGCTGCTGGGGCTGTTCATGGGCGTGATGGAGCTGATTCCGTACATCGGGCCGTTCATTGCGGGCGTTCCGGCGGTGCTGCTGGCGCTGCAAAGCGGCTGGACGGCAGCGCTGTGGACACTGCTGGCAATTTGCCTTGTGCAACAGGTGGAAGCGAACCTGCTCTCCCCGCGCTTGCTCTCCGGCGCGACGCGGCTGCATCCATTGGCGGTGCTGCTGGCGATTGCTTTCGGCGGCATGGCGGGCGGCGTGGTCGGAATGATGGCGGCGCTGCCGCTGGTTGTGTGCGTGCGCGGGGCGGTGAGAGGGTGGCGAGAGTGAGAAAAGCGCCTTGTATACAACCAGTCCGCAAAAAAATTGGTTCTTCACGGAAAGTTGGGGGAGCAAATAAGGGCTTAGGCGAAGCAACAAAAAGCTGCACGCGGAAGGAGCATGAAAGTGCGACCAACTCAATCGCGCGGAGGGGTCAAGGGGCAATTGCCCCTTGCAGGGTCAAGGGACAGCGTCCCTTGTGGGGTTTGGGGCAACGCCCCAACTGTTCCGCGTCAAACCTACTCAAAGGAAGAAGTCAACAAGGCGCAGGCAGCGAAGCGTCCCTGCCAGTAACTTTGCGCGTCCGCAGACGCGTCCCCAAGCTGCTCTTGCCCCAAGATTCCGTGAAGAACCAAAAAATTTCGCCGCAGGGAAATTTCTTTCTCTGCGGCGAATATTGTATGCAATCAGGTTACATCGTACAAGTTACTTCGCGATGAAGTTCACCAGACGACCCGGCACGAAGATGACCTTCGTCACGGTCTTGCCTGCAAGGATCTTCTGGATTTCCGGCAGCTGCTGGAGTTCCGTCTCCGCGCGTTCCTTCGTCATGTCGGCGGGAATCATCACGCGGCCGCGAACCTTGCCGCAAACCTGCACGGCGATTTCGATTTCCGACTTCACCAGCGCGTCTTCGTCCCACGTCGGCCACTTCTGATACGTCATCGTGCCCCCGAAGTCCTGATTCTCCCACATTTCTTCCGTGATGTGCGGCGCAACGGGGTTGAGCAGCAGGAGCAGGGTTTTGAGTTCCCCGCGCGTCACACTGCCGACGGAAACCATCTCATTCACCAGCGTCATCATCTGCGCGATGGCGGTGTTGTACTTCATGGCCTCGTAGTCCAGCGAAACCTTCTTAATCGTCTCATGCATGAGCGCGTTCAGCTTCTCGCTGTACCCTTCATCCGGCGTCACATTCTCCTGCAAGCGCCACACGCGGTCGAGGAAGCGGCGGCAGCCCTTCGCGCTCTGCGTGCTCCACGGAATCGCCTGATCGAACGCGCCCATGAACATCTCGTACACGCGGAAAGCGTCCGCGCCGATTTCATCAATAATGTCATCCGGATTGACGACGTTGCCGCGCGACTTGGACATCTTCTCGCCGTTCTCGCCCAGAATCATGCCGTGGCTGGTGCGCTTCTGGTAGGGTTCGGGCGCGGGAATCACGCCAATGTCATGCAGGAACAGATGCCAGAAGCGGCTGTACAGCAGGTGCAAGGTCGTGTGCTCCATGCCGCCGTTGTACCAGTCCACAGGCAGCCAATAGCGAAGCGCTTCGGGCGATGCAATGGCTGTTTCGCAGTGCGGGTCGCAGTAGCGCATGAAGTACCAGCTTGACCCTGCCCACTGGGGCATGGTGTCGGTTTCGCGCGTCGCCGGGCCGCCGCAGCACGGGCAGGTGGTGTTCACCCAGTCATGCATGACGGACAGGGGGGATTCGCCGGAATCGGTCGGCTCGTAGTTGTCCACCATCGGCAGCGTCACAGGAAGCTGATCTTCCGGCACAGCCACCATACCGCACTTGTCGCAGTGGACAATCGGGATGGGTTCGCCCCAGTAGCGCTGGCGGCTGAACACCCAGTCGCGGAGCTTGTAGTTGACCTTCTTCTCGCCCAGCCCGTTCTTCTCCAGATACTCAATGATCGCTTCCTTCGCCTGCGCGACCTTCATGCCATCAAGGAAGCCGGAATTGACCATCACGCCGTCCTGAATATCGGTATACGCCGCTTCCTCAATATTGCCGCCCGCGACGACCTCAATCATCGGGATGCCGAACTTATGCGCGAACTCCCAGTCACGGGTGTCGTGCGCCGGAACAGCCATGATTGCGCCCGTGCCGTAGGTCATCAGCACATAGTCGCTCAGCCAAATCGGGATTTCCTTGCCGTTGACGGGGTTGACGGCGCGGACGCCCTCAATCTGCACACCCGTCTTGTCCTTCGCCAGCTCGGCGCGCTCAAAGTCGCTCTTCTTCGCGGCTTCCGCGCGGTACGCCATGCACGCATCGTAGTTAGTGATTTGGTCTTTCAGCTTGTCAATCAGCGGATGCTCAGGGGACAAGACCATGTACGTCGCGCCGAAGAGCGTATCCGGGCGCGTGGTGAAAACGCGCACTTTCTCGCCCGGCACGGTCAGGGAAAAATCCACTTCCGCGCCGACACTGCGGCCAATCCAGTTGCGCTGCTGCACCTTCACCTTGTCGATGAAGTCCACCGTGTCCAAACCGTCGAGCAGCTTCTGGGCATAGGCGGTAATCTTCAGCATCCACTGCTTCTTGACCTTGCGGATGACCTGCGTGCCGCAGCGCTCGCACACGCCGCCCACAACTTCCTCATTCGCCAGACCGCACTTGCAGCTGGGGCACCAGTTGATGGGCATTTCGGACTTGTACGCCAGCCCGTGCTTGAACAGCTGAAGGAAAATCCACTGCGTCCAGCGGTAGTAGGAGGGGTCGGTGGTGTTGACCTCGCGGGAATAGTCGAAGGAGAAGCCGATTTTCTGCAATTGCTCGCGGAAGTGGTCGATGTTCTTCTTCGTTACGATGGCGGGATGAACCTTGTTCTTGATGGCGTAGTTCTCCGTCGGCAGACCGAAGGCGTCCCAGCCGATGGGGAAAAGGACATTGCAGCCCTCCATGCGGCGCTTGCGGGCGATGATGTCCATCGCGGTATTGGAGCGCGGATGCCCGACGTGCAGCCCCTGTCCCGACGGATACGGGAACTCAATCAGGCCGTAGAATTTCGGCATGGTGTAGTCGTTCTTCGCCTCGAAAACGTGACTGTCCGCCCAGCGCTTCTGCCACTTCGGTTCGATGGCTTTTGGGTCATAGGGTTTGAATTCCATGATGCTTCCTCCCTGCTTTTCTCGGACGGAACAAAAAAACGTTCCGCCCCTGCAAACTCTGCAAAGACGAAACGGATGTTTCGCGGTACCACTCTGCTTGTCCGGACGTGCCGAACCTCTCTTGCGCGTAACGTGCGCCATTCGCCGAACCCTTCGTCCGGTTTGCGCTCCGGGGCGAGCGGCTGACAGGCGTCTGACCGCGCTTCCACCAGCACGCGGCTCTCTGGAACAGACGGAACTTCCAGCGTTCCCCTTCATTGCGGGACAAGGTCAGTATAATGCTTTTTGCGGGTGTTGTCAAGGGTTTCGGTCTTTGCTTTTTCGGTGTTTTTACGCGCAGAATGGTTCGCTTCAGCCGAATTTTGTGCTATACTGTTAGCAATTATGCTGCGGCAAGGAGGAAAGGCGTTATGCACCTGATTATCCCCAAGAATTACAATCCCGTGCTGAACCTGCGGGATACGGAAATCGCCATCAAACTGGTCAAGGATTTTTTCGAGACGGAGTTAGCCCGCGCGCTGAACCTGACCCGTGTGTCCGCGCCGATTATGGTCACGCCCGGCAGCGGTCTGAACGACAACCTGAACGGCGTCGAACGACCGGTATCCTTTGACGTTCTTGAAACCGGTGAAACGGCGGAAATCGTCCATTCGCTGGCGAAATGGAAGCGTCAGGCGCTCAAAACCTACGGCTTCCAGCCCGGTGAAGGGCTGTACACGGACATGAACGCCATCCGCCGCGACGAAACGACCGACAACATCCACTCGATTTTCGTCGACCAGTGGGACTGGGAGAAAATCATCACCCCTAAGCAGCGCACGATGGAAACGCTGCAAGCGACCGTCCGCGCGATTTACCTCACCCTGCGCAAGACGGAGGGCTTCGTCTGCGCGCATTATCCGCACATCAAGCCCGAACTGCCCGACGACATCACGTTCGTCTCGTCGCAGGAATTGGAGGATTTGTATCCCGACCTGCCGCCGAAGGAACGCGAATACCGGGCGGTACGCGAATACGGCGCGGTGTTCCTGACGGGCATCGGCGGTGCGCTGCGTTCCGGACAGATGCACGACGGCCGCGCCCCGGACTACGACGACTGGTCACTCAACGGTGACATTCTGCTCTATGATCCGCTACTGGACATTGCGCTGGAAGTGTCGAGCATGGGCATCCGTGTTGACCCGGACGCGCTGCGCCGCCAGCTGGCGATTCGCGGCTGCGAGGAGCGCGCGGAGCTGCCATTCCAGAAGGCACTGCTGAACGGCGAGCTGCCCCAGACGATGGGCGGCGGCATCGGGCAGAGCCGCATGTGCGTCTACCTGCTGCGCAAAGCGCATGTGGGCGAGGTGCAGGCGAGCCTGTGGCCGCAGGACGTGCAGGACGCGTGCAGGAAGGCAAATATTCAGCTGCTGTAAGCAAAGCAATGAGGGCAAGCCTGAAATGCGGCTTGCCCCCTGTTTTATTATCCCGTATGAAATTGCCCCATCATGCAGAGACTCTCGCCGCTGCCCCATCTGCTTCATACTGCACGATCCACCGCCGAAATGTTTCCTGACTTACGTCTGCCTCTGCTGCTGCGTCACGCATGCTTTTCTTTCCGAATTTGCCTTTTGCTGATATCCCATAAAATGCTCCCTCCATGATTGACAGTTTGGTTTTTTACTGTCTCTCATAGAGGGAGCATATCACATTCCCCAGCAGTGTCTTCATGTCCGCGCAGGGAAGCGTTCACTCCCCTGCGCGTACGTTTTTTGACTGGCTTATACTATTCCCAAATGAGAATGTGCCAAGATGCGCCGCGAATTTTTTCGCTCTGGCTAACGGGAGTGGAATGCCGCGTAGCAGCGCTACGCTAAATGGAACGACCGGACGACAGAGCGAAAAAGGCGCAAGCAGATGGCGCGGGTGAATTTGGAAATAGTATTACTTCTTTTCCGACCCCATCGCGCCCGTCATCAGGACAGCACCCGAAATCACGGCGAGCAGCATCAGGATGAAGGAGAGGATGAACGGAACGCCCAGCGCACCGATGGTGGACGTGCCGCCGAAAATCAGCACGAGGTCATCCATGCGGAAGTTGATTTCCGTCACCAGATAACGGAACCATGCAACCAATGTGCATACCAGACCAGCCGCCGCCAGCAGACCAATCTTCTTCACGCCCGCAACGAAGTAGCACACCGCCGACACGAGGAGCAGCACCAGCACAACCGCGTCGAAGTTCATCTTCGTGGTCGCAGCCGTGTCAATGATGATGTAGAAGATAGCCGCCAGCACCGCAATCACCGCCGCGACAATCGAAACCGTCTTGCGGGCAGCGGGTGCCGCTTTCTTCTTGACGTCCATGAAGTAGGACACCAGCATCGCGAGACCGAAGAGCGCTGTCAGCACAATCAGCACGATGCGCGCAATCAGCATGTCCGTCTCGACCCAAGACGTCGTGTGGACAACGTGGCTGGTTTCGTTCATACCGTTCATGGCGGCGGAGTTCGCGTAGGCATAGAGGAAGTTCTTCGCCGAAGTGCGGAGGTTGTTCAGCAGCTTGCCGTCTGCCGCCGCCCAGTCTTCAATCTTCGACACCAGCCAGTCGCCGGAGGACAGCCAAGTGTCATTGCCCGCTTCCAGACCGATGGAAACGTCCATCCAGTTGCGGTTCGCCATAACAGCGTCCGTCAGCGTCACGCCGACGAAGCCCCATTCCTTGCGCAGAACTTCGTTGCAAAGTCCGCTGTGCGCGCCCGCCCAGCGCGTACCGATGCGGTTGAAGGATGTCATGGCGGCGTTCGCACCGCCCTCTTCCACCGCGTACTGGAAGCCCTTCAGGTAGATTTCACGAATCGCCTGTTCCGTCGCGAAGGTTGCAACCGACTGGCGGTACGTCTCAAAGTCATTGAGCGCGAAGTGCTTGATGTAGACGACCAGACCCTTCGAGCGAGCCGCTGCCACTTCCTGCGCCGCCATCTTGCCAGACAGGAAGCCGTCCTCAGAGTAATACTCGAAGTTGCGGCCGGAGTAAGGCGTACGGTGGATGTTCATCGCCGGGCCGTACCAGCCAACCACGCGGTTGTCGGAGCGCAGCGCGTCTTCGCCCATCGACAGACCGACATTGTAGAGGATTTCCGTGTTGAACGTCGCCGCCATGACCGGTTCGGAGGTATACGCCACCGTGGAGTTGTTGCCGGCATACGTCGCCTTGATGCCCTGCGGGCCGTCCGCTGCCACCGTCGCAGGCAGACCGATGGAGTCGATTGCCCGCGTGCCGTAGCCGGAGTGGCCAACCAGTTCCGCCAAATCCGTCAGCGTCAGCTGATTGAGCAGATCCACCCACATCGGGTCGTCGTAGTCCTTGCCAATCAGGTTCGCCAAGGTGTAGTTCGTCGCGGTTGAACCCGTGATGACCGTCTCGTCGGGCGCTTCCGCCGTGTAGTTGAATTGCAGACCGTTGATGATGGCATCGTTCGCCGTCAGGCTGGCATAAGAAACCGGCCAAGTGCCCTGCCAGTCGCTGCGGGACAGGTACGTCACGAGGTTCTCGCCGTAGCTGTTCAGATCCGCATCACCAAACTGGTTGGTAATCTTGTAGCCCGTGCCGGACACGCTGTACGTCGCATTGTCGTCGCTGTCGACCGTGAACTTATAGACCTTTGCCGCGTCGCCAGGGGCATCCATCGCCGCCGCGCCGTTCGCGGTCAGCGTTGCGGTTTCCGCCTCTTCTGCGCCTTCCGCAGCCGGCGTTTCCTGTGCGATGGGGGCATAGCCCTTCGCCGCGAGGATGTTGTTCACCGCGTCGTGTGCATCCAGACCAACGCTCAGGTAGTAGTCACCCGCTTCGAGAATGTAGGTTTTGTTGACATGTTCGTCGTAAACCGTCAATTCCTTGCGGTCAACCGTCACGGAGACGGTCTCGGATTCACCGGGCTGGAGGACATTCGTCTTGCCGAAGCCGACAAGCTGCACGGATGCCTTCTCAATCGCGTTCGCGCGGTCGAATTCGGTGTACGGCTGCTGACCGTAGACCTGCACGACTTCCTTGCCTGCGACGTTGCCCGTGTTCGTCACCTTCACCAGCACGGTGAAGCTGTCGGTTGCCGCGTCGTAGGTCACGCTTTCCAGCGCCTGCTCAAACGTGGTGTAAGACATGCCATAGCCGAAGGGATACGCGACTTCCTCGCCGTACACCCAGCTGTCGCCCTTGGACGCGAAGATGCCCGCATTGCCGGACGCGTTGCCCTGCTCCATGACCGCATCTTCATAGCGCGTTTCGTAGTACTTGTAGCCGACATAGATGCCTTCGGATTCCACCAGATAGTGAATCGCATAGCGCACCTTCGTCTTGTCGCCCGGCACGCCGTCAATCGTCACGCCGCCGACCGTGCCCGTCTCTTCATCCGCATTGGTGTAGACATAGGAGCCGAAGTTCTGAATCGCCGCGGAGGACAGGGAGGACACGGAGTAGGTGTCCACCAGTCGGCCAGAGGGGTTCACGTCGCCCACCAGAATCTGCGCCACCGCGTTCAGACCGTACTGACCGGGGCCGCCGATCCACAGGCAGGCATCCACGCCGTATTCCGGATTGTTCACCCAGTCCATCGCCATGGCGTTGGAGGAGTTAATCAGCACAATCGTCTTGCTGAAGCCCTGCGAAGCCACATACTTGAGCAGCTCGCGCTCGGAATCCTGCAATTCAAAGTACGACGTACCGTCGGTGAATTCGCCGGTGTACAGGTCAGCGCCTTCGCCGCCGGAGCGTCCGATAACGACAATCGCCGCATCCTTGTAGCCGTCCAGATTCACGCCGGAAGCTGCCACCGCGTCCGCCGAAACCTCGGCAATGCGGGTCGCCGCCGGAACGTCCGCATATTCGGTGAACATGCCGGGCGTGGAGCGGTTGGTCTTGTCTTCCTTCATCTGCGCAATCTGCGCGCTGTACCAGTCCATCATCGCGGTGTTGACGTTCAGACCCGCCGCCGTGAGCGCGCTGGTCATTGTCGCCGCCTTGCTGGTATCAACCTGACCAGAACCCGTGCCGCCATAGATGGTATCAACTGCGCCGCGGCCGAAAACGGTCACGCCCAGTCCTTTTTTCATCGGCAGCGCGCCGTTGTTCGTCAGCAGCACAGAGCCTTCGCCCTGAATCTGCTCACACAGCGCCTTCTGCCACGCGGTCAGCGCATCATCGTCACGCGTGCCGTCTTCCTTCAGGAAGCTGGAAGCGTAATAGGTAGCGTTCTTGCTGGGGTCATCCGTCACCACGCTCGTGGTCACGATGCCCAGTTCCTTGTTGATCATCATGGCGTAAGCAGCCGTGAAGTAACTGCCCACCAGAACAATCGTCAGGAGAATACAGGAGATGGATGTCAAGAGTGCCAAGAGTTTTGTGCGTTTCATGGACACCTTTCCCTTTCTATGAGGGCACAGCGCCCCCTTTGATGTGCTGATTCTATCATAAAAAAACGACACGAAACGCATTCGTGTCGAAACTGGTTTCTTTTTGTGCGTAAATCGTCATGCCGACTGCTGCGAACGCGGCAGCAGAAGCGAGAGGATGAACATCTGGTCTTTCGTGTCGATGCTCATATGCCCGTCGTACTTCTCGATGATATAGCGGATGGAGCGCAGTCCGAAGCCGTGGTACTGTGTGTCCTTCTCCGTCTTCGGCAGTCCCTCGTGCATTTCCGGCGGCTTGCTGCAAAAATTCTCGAAGACAATCTGCGTCATACCCACCACGTCGCTGACGCGGATATTGACGCTGCGGTTTTCGGGCGCTTCCGCCATCACCGCCTGAATCGCGTTGTCCAGCGCATTGCCGAAGATGGAATAGATATCGGACTTTTCAATGGGCGCGAGCAGCGATACATCCAGCATCGTCGTCAGCAGAATGTGATTTGCGCTGCAATACAGGCTCTTTTCAGACAGCACCGAATCCAGCGCCGCATTGCCCGTGTGGAACGTGTACTCATAGCGCTGAATCTCCTGCTCCACCTCGTCAAAAAACGCCGCGTGTTCATCCAGCTGCTGTGCCCGGCGGTAGGTGTCGATGTGGTAGCGCAGGTCGTGGCACTTCATGTTGATGCTGTCAATCGTCTTGCCCAGCAGCTGATGCCTGGATTCCTCCCGCGCCAGCAGACTCTCGATGATTTCCTTCTCGCGGCGCATTTCATCGGCGTACATGCACTGATAAATCAGCACCATCACCATAATGACCGAGAGAATCGAAAACAGGCGGTCAAGCAGCGAAATATCCGTCGGCAGCGACACAGAACGCACGAACACCGTCAGCAGCGTCACCAGCGTCAGGAACAGCACCTTCCAGTTGCCGAGCTTCAAATCGCCGTTCTCCGGAAAGCGCCGCACGAACATTAGGTAGCACACGGCGTACACCACCACAAACGATGCGCCGGAGAGCAGATAGAACAGCGGATCACGCGGCTTGGTCATCCAGCATGTCGCCAGTCCGCCGACCTTGAACGCCAGATTCTGAATCGCATAAGAGGAAATGCCGATACAAAGCGCATTCGTCGTCGGAATGTCCATCGTCAGGCACAGCACCAGCAGCGATTCGGCAAAAATCGCTGCCACGCGCGCAAAACGATGCCCCAGCAGCGGATGAAACCATGCCAGCACCAAGTAGCACAGCACCACCGGCAGCACAATTTTCAGCGGGCGCAGCCGCGACTTCATCCGCACAACGAACAGCCCCTCCGCCAGCAGAATCTGCACCGCGAAGAACATATGGAATGGAAAATCATTGTTCAGATAATTCGCCAAGTTCATCAGCATCTTCGTCACCTCACGCCGTAATAGCGGTTGACTGCATTCAGAAAGACCCTGCGCATCGCGCGCGACAGCGGAATCGCCTCGCCGTGAACCGTCACATCGTTCTTTCCGACCATCGTCACGAATCCCAGATTGACGATATAGGAATGTGAGCTTCGGCTGAATTCCGCGCCCAACTGTTCCTCCGCCTCCTGCAGAGAGGAGCGGACGGGGAATTCGCCCTGCGCCGTATGATAAATGACATGGTGATTGCTGCCCTCGGCATAGTAAATCTCGTTTTTCTCCAAAAACAGGATGCTGTCTTTTGTTTTCAGGCAGATTTTCGACTGCCGGTACTCCACCCGCTTGAACGCCTTGTTCAGCTTCACAGTCAGCCCCGGCAGCGTCACCGGCTTGACCAGAAAGCCGATGGCGTCCACCTCATAGCCGCGGATGGCGCACTGGCTGAGACGCGTGGTGAAAATCAGGATAGCGTCCGGGTGACTCCGCCGCAGCTGCTCCGCCGTCGAGAAGCCGTCCATGCCCGGCATGTCAATGTCCATCAGCACAATGTCCGGATGCTCGCACCCGACGAGAAACGACGCCCCGTCCGGGTAGAACACCAGCTGCGCCATGCGTCCCGTTTCCGCCAGATACTGCGCCACCAAGCCCTGCATATACTGGCGCGTCTCCAATTCATCATCCACAATGGCGATGGTCATAGGCTGCCCTCCGATTGTTTGGTTATTCTATTATAACAAACTGTGCAGCGGATGTAAAGCCGCCTTGCTGAATAAAAAACTGCCACTGACGTGAAGTTCGTCAGCGACAAAAGTGCTGCGCCAAACGGAACGACCAGACGCCTGTGCGGAAGCGGTGCAGGCAGACGGCGCAGGAGAATCCAAAACAGCTTTATTTTTCCTGCTGCAGCCCGTACTTCTTCATCCGCCGATACAGCGTCGCACGGCTGATGCCCAGCTGCTTCAGCACCGCGTCCCGGTCGTTCGGATGCTCACTGAGGGCACAGCGCAGTTCCCGCTCCTCGTCGCTGCTGATGACCAATACTTGCTGCTGCGGTGCGCTGCCCGTGCGCTCCGGGTACAGCAGCTGCTGCACAAAATCCGCGTCCATGCGGTTGGTGCGCGTCAGCAGAAACGCCTTCTCGAAGAAAATTGACATTTCCCGTTGATTGCTCGGCCACGAGTAGCTCATCAGCAGCTTCAGCGCATCGGGCGTGAAGGTCGCCTGTTTCCGCGTGTGCACACGCGCAAAGACAATGTTTTCCTCCACCAGCTGGGCAAAATCCTGCTGACATTCGCGCAGGGGCGGCAAATCAATGCGGTAGTCGTTCAGTTTGTCCGCCAGCGGCAGCAGAAATTCGCCTGCCTTCGCCATGGCCAGCAAATCCCGGTTCGTTGAGCAAATCACACGGATAGACGCCCAAATCGGCTTGGACTGCCCCGGCGCGTAGTACTGCTCATAGCGAATAACGTTCAGCAGCTGATGCTGGCTTTCGGGCGTAAGCAAATCCACATGCCGCAGGTACAGCGTTCCCTTGTGCGCATTGTATACAAGCCCGTTGCTCGTCGCGCGCCCAAAGAGCAGCTCGGTTTGATTCGCAATCGGCAGGGTGCTCACATCCGCCTGAATGAACTGCTTGTCGCGCCGCAGGCTCTCGTTGTGGATGCACTCTGCCAGACGCGTTTTCTCCGTGCCGGGCTCACCGCAAATCAGCAGCGGCAGCTCGTACTGCGCGTACATCGCGGCGTTTTCCAGCGCAAGGCGCATTTTCGGCGCGTGGGAGATGAACTTGCCGAATTTTCGCGTTGCGGCGTCGCCCTGCTGCACATGGTCTTTGCGGATGCTCTCCTGCATGTCATCCACCGAGCCGAACGCATACAGCGACAGAATTGTGCCGAAGTTCTGCCCGCTGACATCAATGCAGGCGATATTGAGCAGATACCGCTCCTTCTGTATCATCACGACGTGCGAATACAGGTTTTTCCGCTCCTTGAGCGACTCGAACACGGCACTGGTCAGCGTCAGACCCGGCAGTTCCGTGAAGCGCTTGCCGACCAGCTGTGCCTGTGTGCAGTGGAACGCGTTTTCCGCCACCGTGTTTGCAATTTCAATCACGCCGTCGGGATTCAGCTTCAAAATGGCATCAAAGGAGTAGTTCAGCAGGGAGGAGAACTCCGCCGTCCTGCGCTGCTCCACTTTGATGGCATCCATTGCCAGCCGTGCCCGGCGGAGCGCATCGCGGATGCACTCGTCCGAGCTGTCAACGAACACCGTCGTAATCCCCTGCGCCGCGGCATAGTTGCAGGCGTTTTCGCTGCCGATGATGGCTTCCGCGCCGTCCTGGATGGCATTCCGCGTCACCTGCGCGACCATGTCCGAGCTGACCGCATAATACACCTTCACATCCGCATTCGCCAGCGCACCGATGTTCTCCACGTCGGAATACATATGCCGGAAGCCGACGAAGGCGATTTTCGGATGCTTATGCGGTATCAAATCGCACGCCTGCTTGACAAAACCCGCCATTTCCTGCCCGGAAAAGGTGATCTCCGACACGGGGTACTCCACATGCTTTTTGAGCAGCTGCGCCTGATTGCCGCGCGCAACGACAATGCCTGTGCAGCCCTCCATGGCTTTGGATACGTCCTCCACCACCTGCCGCGACGTGGTCTGGATGACCTCGGCGTCGAACTTCGTCGTCTGCACAATGCGGACGGTTGCGTCATACACCGTAGGGTTCGGCGTGACAACCAGCAGCTTCAACATGGCGTTTTCTCCCCTTGATCGAGCTTGATGCTGTTATTGTATCACGCGCGTCAATACCTGTCAAACGTGCAGCTTCTGCCCGATGCGCACAGCGCGGAAAAGGCGCTTGGCAGCATCCAGATACAGCGTCCGCGCGTTTTCAATCGCTTCTGACAGCGCCATGGGTTTTGATACCGTCGTCTGAATCGTGCTTTCGCAAACGTCGAACAGCCCTTCCGCGCCCGCGCCGATGCCGCCGCAAATGCACAGCACCGGCACATTCGCCTTCGCGCACCGCCGTGCCACGCCAATCGGCACTTTGCCGAACTGCACGCTCTGTCCGTCTATTCTGCCCTCGCCCGTCACAACCAAATCCGCCTGTTTGAGCTGCTCGTCAAAGCGAACCGTTTCCAGCACCGCGTCAATGCCGCTTTTCAGCGTTGCCTTCAGCACGCCGCCCAGCGCCGCACCCAATCCACCCGCCGCACCCGCGCCGGGGAAATCCGCGATACCGTGTCCAATGGTGTTTTCGACGACCTGCACATAGTGTTTCATACCCGCTTCCAGTTCCGCGCAGATTTCCGGCGTTGCGCCCTTCTGCGGGCCGTAGGTGTATGTCGCACCCGTCGCGCCCAGCAGCGGGTTCGTCACGTCGCACAGCACGGTGATGCGGCAATCCGCAAGTTCCGGCATCAGCCCGGAAAAATCCGCATGGCAGACATCCGCCAGCGCCCCGCCTGTTGGGGGAACCGGCTTTCCCTGCCGATCTGTGAACACCGCGCCCAAGGCGCTGAGCATCCCCAGCCCGCCGTCATTCGTTGCGCTTCCGCCAATGCCAATCAGCAGTGATTTCGCGCCGCACCGAATGGCTTGCGCCATCAGCTCACCCGTGCCGTAACTGGTTGTTTTGCGCGGGTCGCGCTGCGCCGCCGGCACATACGGCAAGCCGCTCGCCTGTGCCATTTCAAGCACCGCCGTCTGTCCGTCGCCCAGCAAGCCCCACTGCGCATCCACGGGCATGAGCAGCGGGCCAGTCACACGCGTCGTCATCCGTTTTCCGCCCATTGCGCAAAGCAGCGCATCCACCGTGCCTTCGCCGCCGTCGGCAATGGGCAGCGACACCGTTTCCGCATCCGGGAAAATGTCAGCCGCGGCTTCCTGAAGCAAATCACAGATTTCCACCGCCGTCAGCGACCCCTTGAATGAATCGGACGCAAAGAGCATTTTCATCAGCGGATTCTCCTTTCTTCCATCGGGTTCATCATACCACAAACGGCAGGCAGGAGCAATCTTTCCTGCCTGCCGAAAATGAATCTATCAGCGAATTAGTGATGCAGCACTTCGCCGGTCAGCTTCTGGTAATACTTCAGCAGCGCGCTATGGTCGCAGGCGCCGCAACCGTCCTTGTGCAGCACCTTCATCATCTCCAGCACCGCCTGCGTCAGCGGAATCGGGGCATCCACCGCACTCGCCGCGTCGACGACGTTCTTCAAGTCCTTGATGTGCAGGTCAATGCGGAAGCCGGGCTCGAAGTTCTGATCCATCATCATCGGCGCTTTCGCATTCATGACGGTAGAACCAGCCAGGCCGCCGCGAATCGCCTCGAAAATCTTCTGGGGCTCAACGCCGCACATCTGACCCATCTGCATTGCTTCCGCCAGCACTGCGATGTTGACCGCCACGATGGTCTGGTTGCACAGCTTGGTCACGTTGCCCGCGCCGATGCCGCCGCACAGCACCACGGACGAGCCCATGCTCGCCAGAACGGGCTTGAAGCGGTTGAACACCTCTTCCTTGCCGCCGACCATGAAGGACAGCGTGCCGTCAATCGCCTTGGGCTGACCGCCGGACACAGGCGCATCCAGCATGTCAATGCCGCGCTTTTCCAGCTCCGCCGCGATTTCGCGGGACGCAACCGGGTTGATGGACGAGCAGTCAATGAACACAGCCGTCTTGGGCATTGCATCCGCCAGCTTGTCCTCTTCCAGCATGACGGACTTCACCTGCGGGCTGTTCGGCAGCATGGTGATGACCAAATCAACGTTCTTCACCGTGTCAGCAGAAGAAGCGCAGATATTCGCACCCGCTGCCTTCATTTCCTCGTTCGCCGCCGGATTGCGGTCAAACACAAACAGCTCATGACCCGCCTTGATGAGGTTCTTCGCCATCGGCTTGCCCATGATGCCCAGACCAATGAATGCAATCTTCATATCAAAAATCCTCCTTAATTACGCAATTCTATCTTTCAGCCTGTTTGAATCAGGCGGAAAAGCAATTTACAGCAGCCCCATGTCCGTGAGGACAGTTTTCAGCCGCGCGCGCTGTTCGTCGTTCAGCGGCTGAATGGGCTTCACACAGTCGCCGCAGTCGTGTCCGATGAGCTTGAGCGCTTCCTTCAGCACGACGGGGAACGTGCCCATGTTGGTTGCGATTCGCAGGGCGGAGAAGCGGAACTGCGCATCCAGCGCACCCGCCGTATCACCCGCGCGGAACTTCTCGTAGATATCCACCGCAATTCTCGGCGCAACGTTGGCGCAGGATGCAATCGCACCCGATGCCCCGTAGCACAGCGCGGCGTAAATCAGCGTGTCGCGTCCCATCATGACGTGGAAGTTGTCCATTCCGCGCGTCAGACGGAGATACTCTTCCGTATTCGTCATGTCGCCCGTGGAATCCTTCACGCCGATGATGTTGTCGATTTCCGCCAGTTTGGCAACGGTCGCCGGTTCGACGGTGACGTTTGTCTTGGGGCGGTTGTTGTAGATAATAATCGGTAGATTCGTCTCGGAGGCGATTTCGCGGTAGTATTCGGACACCTCGTACTGCGTCTGACTGACGAACATGGGGGTCAAGACGCTCAGCGCATCAATGCCGCCAACCTGCTCCACCGCCTTGGCGATTTCCACCGCGCCGCGCGTGGTGATATTGTTCGCCCCGGCGTAGATGTCCATGCGCCCGCGCACCGCGTCCTTCGTCACCGCCAGCACCTCGCGGTAGAAACCCATGTCATGCGCATAGAACTCGCCCGTCGTCCCGAAGGGGAACACGCCGTGAATCCCGCTGCTTGCCAGATACTCAATCAAATCGCGATACGCCTTCTCGTTGAACTTGCCATCCTGCGTGACAGGCGTTACAATCGGCACAACGATGCCATGAGGCTTGAATGCCATAAAACCGCTCCTTTCAGCAATCGTGAATCATCACCAGCGGACGCACATCCGGCCTTTCCGTCTGAATGACATTGTTCTCAAAGCGCACATCCTCGCAGAAGCGAAGTGTGAACGCCGCCCCGGAGGACAGCCCATGCCGGTCGTACTCCGGGTACTTCTCCCCGATGGGCTGCGGCGCATCCACGCCGTGCCGGCATCCGCCCGGCAGCAGCAAATCGCAGTCCGCCACCAGCACATCGCGAATTTTGTTCTCCGCGCTGTCGCCGATGAACAGGCTCTCATAGACCATTTTGCAGCGGCTGAACAGATACGGCGCGCGATAGCCGATGCGCCGGAATACGATGTGCGCCATCGACCCCACTCGCACCGGAAACTGCGGTGCTTTGCGGTTTCTGTGCCCGATGGTCATGTACATCGGACCGCCGCAGTCCGTCATGTCAATGTCCTCGAAGGTGCAATTGCGAATCGCCGCGCCGTCGACGGTTTCCACCGCAATGCCGCATCGGTTGACATTTTTGAGGATGCAGCGCCGTACCGTGACGTTCTCCGCCTTCGCGTAAGAATCCGTGCCAATTTTGATGGCGCTCGCCAGCGACTGGATGACCAAGTCCTCCGCAAAGATGTTCCGGCAGCCCATTCTGTCCGCCGTTTTCAGGCAGAAGCCGTCGTCGCCCGCCATAATGCAGCAGTGCCGCACGCTCAGGTCGTGGCAGTCCACGGGGTCAATGCCGTCGCGGTTGGGGGTGTTCATGCAATCCAGCATCAGGTGCTCCAGCGTCACAAAGCGGCTGGAGAGCGGAACAAGCGTCCAGTAGGCGGCGCTGGTGAACCGCACGTCGGACACGCGGATATCCTCGCAGCAAGCCATATAAAGGTTATCCGGGCGCGACGTGTACAGCTTGTTGATGCCCTTCGGGTCGTTGACCTTGAAGCGGCAGCGGCCGTTCGCGTTCAATTCGCCTCCGCCGGAAATGCTGATGTTCCGTGCACGCTCTGCATAGACCAGCGCCCGCCCGGTGTTGCGCACAGCCACCAGACTTTCGCACGGCACGACATGCGGATAAGTTGCGTAATTCTGCGATGCCAGCAGCACCGCGTTTTTGTCCAGCCAGAGCATCGTGTCCGAGCGGAGCTGCACCTGTTTGGTCAGGTACGTTCCTTCCGGCACGACGACCACACCGCCTTTGCCTTCCGCCGCATCCAGCGCCCGCTGAATCGCCAGCGTGTCCAGCGTACTTCCGTCGCCCTTCGCACCGTAGTCGCGCACATTGAATTTCTCGCCCGGCGGCAGCATGTTCCGGCTCAGGTTCGAGGCGTCCCACACGCGCAATCCGCACCAGTCCGCCGCGCCGTCCGCAGCCGTCAGCAGCACCTGCGCCGCGTTCTCCGCGTCAAACGCCATCCGGAATCCTTTCGCCCGAAGCGCGCCATCCACATTCACATCAAACGTGTGCGACGCAAAATCCAGCGAAATCGTCAGGCGATACCAGTTTCCGCCGGGGAAATACTGCCACGGGGCATATCCGCCGCAGATTCGCCGCCATTCCTCGCCGTCGGAGAGGAACAGGCTGTTTGCAAAGAGCGCCGCCTTCATGATCGTGTGCCCGTCCGCATCCCGAACTTCCGGGAACACGGTGGATTCTTCACCACTTGCACGGCAGGTGATTTCCACCATTGCTTCCCGCCGGATCGCCGGGAACGTCACCGCGCCGCTGCCCGTCACGCGCAGGAAGCTGCCAATGCCGCGCTGCTGCAGGATGTTCCCCTGCGCCTCCGTCAGCAAGCGGCAATTCATCGGCATCGACGCGAAGGTTTCCGCCAGCATCGGCACATCCGTCTGGTCTTTCCAGTCCACGCGATTCAGGCGGATTTCACCCACTTCCGATGCTGTCAGTGTGAACGGCGTTTTCGCTGCCGCGTCGCACGCGCACATCATCGCCGGGCGATTGTTCAGCCAAACCTCGCAGCGCTGCGGCGCATGGAAGCGCTTGAACGCCACCACATAGCGGCTGTCCGCAATATCCGGCACGTTCTGCCCGTTGATGCTTGCCTGTGCGCCGCCCAGCTGCACGGTTACGCCCGCAAAGTTGAGCGCCGCCGTGCCTGCGGGAACATCCAGCGCCATCGACAATTCATCCTGTCCGCTTGTTTCGCAGGCGCATGAAATCCCCGCGCCGCTTTGCAGGCGGAGATAGTGCCGCTTGGGGTTGTCCGCTTCCGCGCAAACCCGCACGTCGCCGCGGCAGTCATAACCGGACAGATTCGCCTGTGCAAAGCAGTCATGCACAAACCAGCATGTTTCGCGCGTCTCGTGCCGTTCCGCCACGGAGAAGCGCTTTGCTTCGGGCAGCGGCTTTTTCGTTTCTGTTTCCGTCGGGCGAAAGACCACGAAGAAGTGCCGTCCGGGGCTGGAGAAAGCATCCAAATGGACATGCGCACCGCGTGCGTAGGGGCGCATGAACAGGCGATAGGTGTCGCCCGCGTCCGTCCTGACGACCAAATCCGTGCGTGCAAAGCCCGTCGGAAAATCCGCAGGTGCATCCGCGTCCAGCACCGCGTATACTTCGCCGGTCTGCTCGATGAAGAAATCCACTTCCTGCTTGTCATCGAAGCCATCCGTCGCGGAATCGTATGTCACGATGTAGTCGCAGCCCATGAGAATTTCGGGGCATTCGGTCACGGTGATGTCAGCATTGCTGTAAATCCGGCATCCCGGCGCGAAATGCTCCGCCATGAAATACCAGCCGCTGGTATCCCACGGCGCGACAAAGCGGCTGATTCCCGGTTTTTTCGGGTACTCGTGCAAGCTCATACGGTTCCCCCTGTTTTTCGGCTGACCTTTATTTCTGCTGATGATACGCCGCCGCCATCAAGCCCTTCATGTAGCCCGTTGCATAGGCAAAGGAGGTCTTTTCGCCGCCGGTCTGCTCGTCGTAGCGCAGGACGTGATCGACGTAAATCGTCCCGTCGTAGCCGTTCTTCACCAGCACATCCATGATTTTGTACATGTCCATGTACCCGTCCTCCAGCAGCGTCTCCTCAAAGTAGGGAAGCGGAGAAGAAACGTTGCGGAAGTGGACGATGTGAACGCGCTTCTGCTGCACAAAGTCCGCCAAATCCGTCAGGACGTTGCCGAACTTTTCGCCGCCTTCCAGCCAGCAGCCGCAGCAGAACTTGATGCCCAGATAATGTTCGTCCGTCCCCAGCCCCAGCTCCTGCTGAATTTCATCTGCACGGCGCAGCGCCTTGCGGTAGTCGTCGCCGCTGATGATGATGCTCGCGCAGCCTTCATAGAATCGCACGGGCGGGTCGCAGGGATGGAGTGCCAGCTTCATGCCGACTTCCTTGCACACCGGCAGCGCGGCACGCAGGAAATATTCGAAGTTGTTCCACATGGTGTCGTAGTCGTATTCCTGACCAAAGGCGGGCTTGCGGGCATAAATCTCGTTCATGTCCACAATGCGGCCCACTGCCCCGTGGGTATGTTCGCCCGCTTTCCACCACGATGTGCTGACGCGCCCCGTATCCCATGTCGCATAGCCGATCTTCACCCCGGCGTTGCCCAGCCAGCGGTTCAAATCGTTATACTTGGCAATCCATTCATCCCGGTCGGGCAGACCCAGCTGAATGGACGGGTGCTTGTAGAGGAAGCCGTTGCCGGCATCATCCACCGTCAGCCCTGCCGCCCGAACGCGTTCCAGCGTCCGGTTCACAGCGTCGTAATTCGTCTCCTCGTTGCGGAACATGACAAAGCAATGGGAGATGTTCATCTGGCGGAGATAGCGCAGATAGTCGTCCGTAGCATTCGAGCTGACACAAAGCTGGGGTTTCATTAACATCTCCATAGCCATTCTCCTTCGTTGGTTGAGTCAATTGCATGTAGAGGAAGAATTCACCGCCGCCGCACCAAGAGGAAGAAAGATACGGCGGCGGCTTCCCTGCGCACCCGTTGTTAGCGGATGCGCAGGGAGAAACGCTTGTCAGGAATGATTACTGTTCCTTCCACGCGCAGTTCGGCGTCCACGCTTCAGCAGTCGTGGTGCAGACGCCGGTATCATGCACGCCTTCCTGCGCGAAGCAGTACGCGGGCTGATAGCCGGTCGCCACCACCAGCGCATAGTCGTGGCTGAACAGGCGGGCAGCGGTCTTGAGCAGTTCCTTCTTTTCTTCCTGCGTCTTGGCGGCACGCGCGCCGAAGAGGGCCTCCTCGTAATCAGCGGGCTTCGCCATCATGTTCTTGTAGTTGACACCCTCGGAGGAGTACAGGCGGATGTAGTTAGCGGTGAAATCCAGCTTGGAGGAACCGTTGTTGACCATGATGCCCAGATCATACACGCCTTCCGCCTTCTGGGCGTTGAAGTCCGCGCTGGTCAGGCTCTTGATTTCAGCCTTGATGCCGACCATTTCCAGATACGCCTGGAGAATGATGGCGCACTGCAGGTTCGCGGCATTGCCTTCGTTGATGGAAATGGTGGTGCTGAAGCCGTTCGGGTAGCCCGCTTCGCTCAGCAGAGACAGCGCCTTTTCCATGTCATAGGGATAGACGGACAGGGTATCGTCATAGCTCCACGCACCGGGCACAGCAAAGACAGGAGTAGAAGCGCCCAGACCGTCGTAGATGCCTTCCGCCATCGCTTCCCAGTCCACCGCGTACATCACAGCCTGACGGACGCGCAGGTCATAGAAGGGAGACTTTTCGTCGCCGGAGCAGAACATCATGTAGGTGATGCCCGCGAGGTTAGGCGCGTCGGAAGCCGCGTTCTCGTAGCCAAGAGAGAGCAGCTGCTTGATGTTGGCGGAGTTCGGGTTGCGCAGCACATCCAGTTCCTTGTTAATGAAGGACGCGTACTGGGTCATGCTGTCGTTGATGTAGAGCATCTTGATGCTGTCCAGATAAGGTTCACCCGCGCGCCAGTAGTTGTCGTTGCGCACATAGGTGATGTGGGAATCCTGCACAAACTCACTCTGGATGAACGCGCCCGTGCCGACCGCGTGCAGCGTCGCCCATTCTTCGCCGTTGGCTTCAAAAGCCGCGGGGCAGTAGATGTAGCACTCGCCCAGAATGTCCACCCAGGTGTTGTTCCACGCGGTGTAATGCAGCACGACGGTATAGTCGTCGGTCTTTTCGTAGCTTTCCGGGGAGCAGATTTCGGACGCCTTGCCGTATTCGACCAGCTTGTCGAAATTCCAGATAACCGCATCAGCGTTGAAGTCGCTGCCGTCGGAGAACTTAATGCCTTCGCGGAGCTTGATGGTCAGCGTCAGCGCATCCGCATCCACAGTGAAGGATTCCGCCAGCCACGGCTCGGTGTCACCAGTCTCCGCGTTGCGGCGGCCAAGGGATTCCACGGCAGGGCTGAAGTTGAAGCGGTTAGATGTCGTGCTGGACAGGGCGGGGAACATGCTGTTGCTTTCCATGGCAAGCACGGTCAGCATGCCGCCGTACTGGGGCGTCGCGTCTTCCGTCAGCGCCGCCGGCAGAACGGACAGGAGCATCAGCACGGAGAGGAACAGTGCGGTGAGCTTCTTGAGTTTCATGGGGTTGCCTCCTTCAATGTATCGTTCTATTTTCTCTGCTTTTCGCAGATTGGAACCGAAATTGGTTATTCCTGCCCGTAGAGGTGGCAGGCGACGAAGTGGCCGGGGAATACCTCGTGCAGCTGCGGCGTTTCCTGCTTGCAGCGCTCGGTGCATTGCGGGCAGCGATTATGGAACGGGCAGCCGCTGGGGCGCTTGAGGATGCTGGGCACTTCGCCCTGCACCGTCGTCACCTCGCGGTTTTCCTCAATTTCCGGGTCCGCGACCGGGATGGCGGACAGCAGTGCCTGCGTGTAGGGGTGCAGTGAATGCTCGTACAGTTCCTCGCAGGGGGCAATCTCCATCACGCGACCCAGATACATGACCAGAATCCGGTCAGAAATATGCTTGACGACAGCAAGGTCATGGGCGATGAAGATGTAGCTGATGCCCATCTCCGCCTGAATCTGTTCCAGCAGGTTGATAATCTGCGCCTGAATGGAAACGTCCAGCGCGGAAATCGGCTCGTCACAGATAATCAGCGACGGATTGGAGGACAGGGCGCGCGCAATGCCGATGCGCTGGCGCTGCCCGCCGGAGAATTCGTGTGCCACACGTTCCTTCAGCGCCGGGTCAAGGCCGACTTTGCGGAACAGCTCGTCCACGCGCTTTTCGTATTCCGCATGGTCTTTCACCAAGTGGTGAATTTTCAGCGACTCGCCGACAATCGAACCGGCGTTTTGGCGCGGGTCAAGGGACGAGAAGGGGTCTTGGAAAATCATCGAGACTTTCGGGCGATAGGGCTTCAGTTCCTTGTCGCTCGCGTGGGCGACGTCCTTGCCCTCAAAGATGATACGACCTTCATCCGGCTCGTACATGCGCATGATGCAGCGCGCCAGTGTCGTTTTGCCACACCCGGATTCGCCGACGACACCCAGCGTTTCACCGCGCTTGATGGTGAAGTTGATGTCCTCAATTGCCTTCACTTCGCCGACTTTGCGCTTCATGATGCCCTTGTAGACCGGGAAATACTTGCGAACGTCCTCCACCGCCAAGCAGTTTTCGCTCGACGGATGGCGTTCAGGCGACGCGCCGTAGTCATTGTGGCGCAGACGTTCCTCGCCCTCCGCCAATTCCTCTTGCGTCAGGCAGCAGGCGGAGTAGTGGCCGGGGCGAACTTCCTTCATCGTCGCGTCCGTGTGCTTCAGGCACCGGTCACAGCGATATTCGCACCGCGCGTAGAACGGGCAGTACTCCGGCCGCTGCGACGGCACAGGCGGCAGACCGTCAATCGGAATCAGGATACGGTTTTTCGCATCATCCAAGCGGGGAATGGCGCGGAGCAGCGCGCGGGTGTACGGGTGCTCGGTGTGGTGGAAAATCTCCTTGCAGGTGGATGTTTCCATCATGTGCCCGCCGTACATGACGTAGATGCGTTCCGCATAGCGCGCCACCAGCCCCAGATTGTGCGTCACCATGATGACGGCCGTGTTGGTTTCCTTCGCAATCTTGCGAATCATCTCCAGCAGCTGCGCCTGCGTGGTCACGTCCAGCGCGGTGGTTGCTTCGTCAGCAATCAGAATATCGGGGTTGGGCGCCATCGCCATAGCAATCATGATGCGCTGGCGCATACCGCCGGAGAACTGCTGCGGGTAATAGTCGTAGCGGGATTCCGCGTCGGGGATGTTGACCATCTTCATGGCCTCAATCGTGCGCTTCTTCGCTTCCGCGGGCGACAGCTTCGTGTGCAGCAGCACGTTTTCCTGAATCTGATAGCCCACCGTCAGCACGGGGTTGAGGCTGGTCATTGGCTCCTGAAAAATCATGGAGATTCTGCCGCCGCGCACCTGCCGCATCGTTTCGCTTTCCTTGCCGTAGGAAAGCAGGTTGCCCTCGACACCCTCCAGATAGACCTCGCCGCCCGCTACTCTGCCGGGGCTTGCAATCAGCTGGAGCACGGAGAGCATCGTCACCGATTTGCCGGAGCCGGATTCGCCCACGATGCCGACAATTTCGCCGCGGTCAACGTGCAGGTTGACGCCCTCAATTGCGTTAAACTCTTTTCCTTCGTTCCGGAAGGTCGTCACAAGTCCTTGGACGGACAGCAGATGTGCCATTTTCGTTGCTCCTTCCGTTTTGATTACACTTCACCGCGCAGGCGCGGGTCAAGCGCGTCGCGCACGCCATCGCCCAGCGTATTCAGGCAGATAACCAGCAGGGCAATCGCGATGCCCGGCGCGAGGGAGTAGATCGGATTCGTCAGCAGGAAACTGCGGCCGCCGTTGACCAGCGCGCCCCACGTTGCCGTTGGCTTGGAAATGCCCAGCCCCAAGAAGCTTAGGCCCGCTTCGCTCAAAATCGTGTTGCCGACCTGCTGCGTCATGGTGACGATAATCGGAGAAATACTGTTGGGGAGGATGTGGTGGAACATCAGGCGGAAGTTGCTGTTGCCCTGCAGCTTGCCCGCCATGATGTAGTCGCGTTCCTTGATGGACAGCACCTGTGAGCGCATCATGCGGATATACACCGTCGTGTTGGAGATACCAAGGACAATGGCGAGGTTCAGGATGCCGCCGCCGAACACGGCGCACAGGGCAATGGCGAACACAATCTGCGGTATAACGCGGACGGCCTCGCTCGTGCGGTTGATGATGTCATCGACGATGCCGCCGAAGTAACCGGCAATCATGCCCAGCGTCGTGCCGATGACGCAGGCGATGATAACTGCCAGCAAACCCACAATCAGCGACACGCGGCTGCCCGCAATCACGCGGGAGAGCAGGTCGCGGCCGTATTCATCCGTGCCCAGCCAGTGGGCGGCGCTCATGCCTTGATTGCGTTCGGGAATCGAAATCTGGTTCGGGTTATAGGGCATCAGGAAATCCGCAAAGATGGCAATGAGGATAATCAGCAGAACGACGATGGCGCTGACCAGCACGATTTTGCGGGAGAATAACGTTTTGAAGAAGAGTTTGCGCTTCTTGGCGCGATAGGCCTTGCGCTCTTTCTGCGCTTGCTTTTTTTCCGTCTGTGTTGCTTCACTCATATCGTTATACCTCCTTTTCTCAAGCAATTTTGATGCGCGGGTCAACCAAGACGTAGATGATATCCGTAATCAGGTTGACGACGCTGGTGAACAGTGCAATCAGCAGCACGCATCCCTGAATCAGCGGAATGTCCTGCATGGAAATGGCATTCACCAGCAGCGACCCCATGCCCGGAATCACGAACACGTTCTCAACGAACACCGATCCGCCCAGCATACCGCCCATGCGAAGACCCATCAGCGTGATAACCGGCAGCAGCGCGTTCTTCAGCGCGTGGATGTAGATGACCTTCTTGCCCTTGAGTCCCTTTGACTTCGCCGTGCGGATGTAATCCTGACGAATCACTTCCAGCATAGAGGAGCGGGTCTGGCGGGTGATGGAGGCGATGCCGCCGATGGTCAGGCAGGTCAGCGGCATAATCGTGCGCCGCACGCTCTCGCCGAAGTCCTCCCACGGCCACACCCAGCCGCTGGACGGCAGCCATTTCAGCACAATCGTGAAGATGTACATCAGCAGAATGCCGAGCCAGAACTGCGGCAGGCAGCAGCAGACGTTTGCCGTCAGCGTCACCGCGGTGTCCGCCGGTTTGCCGCGCTTCACGGCGCTGATGATGCCGAAGAGGATACCCAGCGGCACGCTGATGAGGAACGCCAGCACGCTCAAGTACAGCGTCACCGGCACGCGCTCGCCGATAATCTGCAGCACCGGCACACTGTACGATGCTGAATGTCCGAAGTCACCCATGAGGGCGTTTTTCAGCCACAGCACATAGCGAATCAGCACGGGCTTATCAAGATTCAGCTCTTGATACCACCAGTCATACGTTTCCTGCGAAATCTCACCGCCGAGCATCGCAGCAATGGGGTCGCCGGGCAAAAAGTCAATCAGCAGATACGTAATAAACGATACGATCAGCAGAATTAACAGCGTCTGCCCCAAGCGCTGGAGGATATACCGGGCCACAGTCTGCATCTCCTTCCACTGCGTTCCGAAACGCCGCATTTGCTTTCCGGTCGCTTTCTGACGGTATTATACAAGGAAATCCGCCTGCCGGTCAAGGCAAAGCAACTGGAAATTGGGCCGTTTTTGTGTGATTTTTGCGTGAAAATCTCATATCGCGATACAAACGTGCGAATCTCGCGAAATTGTCGCAAGCATGAGACAGTTATGAAAATTATGAAATCGAGATATGCAAAAAAGCCCGGCGGCAGAATATGCGGGGCAACGCAAAGCGCGACGGGCTTCGGGGTGATTGTTATAAAATCAGGATTGTCTTCAACAGGCAGCGTGATTCGTTTGAAAAGTTTCCCCCTTTTTTCCGCCACAAAAAAGCAGCCCCCCGGATCTTCATCCAAGAGGGCTGCCAATGCGCAATGCATCAGGCTTCCTGCTGCTTTTCGCGGAAAATTGCTCGGAAAATCAGGCGCACCAGCGGGCCGCAGTAAAACATCTGATAGCAAATTGCCATCGGGAAATTCATCGCCCATGTCTGCATCCACGTTGCAAACGTCTTTGTATCCTTAAACAGAATGGTCGCGACCAAGCTCATCAGCGGGCACATGATGCAGCAGATGCAGATAGAAATGGCATAGGTGATGAACTGCGGTCGATCCGTCGGCCGCATGACCGTAAACGCCAGCCTCCTTGCAATTTTCCCGACGGCAAAAAACTCCAGCACAAAGGCAATGGGCACCATAATGGGCAGTTCATAGAGCGCAAGCAGGAAACTTTCAGCAGTTAGTCCGCCTGTCGCCAGCGCAACATTGTAAACCACCATGCCATAGACCATGATGGTCGCCATGATAGCAGTCAGCACAACATCCTGAAACTTGTTCTTGGGCATAAAAAAAGACCTCCCTAAAATGATAGCAAATCAGCAGACGATGTGTTGTTCGTTATCATCCCATAGGAGTGTGCGTTTCCAATATTAACCACTATTCTGTTTGCAGATTGATTATATCACATTTCTTTTTTCTTTTCAAGCCTCCACGCAAATTTCCCCTGCATATAAATAAGCAGCCCTCCGGATTTTCATCCAAGAGGGCTGCCCATTTTATCAGCTTACTTCGCCGCGTTTGCCGCCGCGATTTTCGCCTTCTGCCGCTTGTTGCAGCGCACCGTGCGCACAATCGCCAGCACCAGCCAGACACCCACGAGGGTGAATGCGCCGATGTTAATCCAGTGCAGGTATTCCTGCCAAATCGGGGGATTGTAGCCGATGACCTCCGCGTTCATGGCGTTGGAGTTCACCAGCGCGTACATCACATCCTTCACCGCGCGCATCAGCACAATCGCATCGCCCGCGTCGGAGGTGTCGCAGTCCGTCCACATGGCGCTCTGCTGCGTCGCAAGATCAAGGCTGCCGCCGGCGTAGAACATCATGCGCGGAATCATGTACTGCGGAATGGTGTTGAAGTCGCAGATAACCAGCCCGTTGAAGCCCCATTCGTTGCGCAGGATTTCGGTCAGCAGGCGGTAGTCGCCGCCCGTCCAGCGCGTGCCGATGCGGTTGAAGGAGGTCATGATACCGCGGGTTTCGCCCAGCTTGACGGTATACTCAAACGGCTTCAGGTAGATTTCGCGCAGCGCCTGCTCGCTCAGCCAGCTCAGGTCGCCGCCGATGGAGCGGTGCGTTTCCTGCTCATTCGCCACGAAGTGCTTGACCGTCGGCAGCACGCCGCGGCTCTGGATGCCCTGCACTTCCGCCGCGCCCATCATGCCGGAAATGAACGGGTCTTCGGAGAAATACTCCGAGCAGCGACCGCCGAAGGGGCTGCGGTGGATATTGACGCCGGGCGCGTAAATGCTGGAATATGGCTGACCCGTCGCCTTATCGCCAATGGTGCCTTCTTCGCCGATTGCTTCGCCCAGTTCGTTCATCAGGTTGATGTTCCAAGTGGACGCCATCACGGGTTCGGAGACATACTGGCAAGTGCCGTTGACCTGCTCTTTGCTCATGAAGCAGGTGAAGCCCGACGGGCCGTCGCCGTGAATGGTCGCCGGCAGACCGACGCTCTCCATCGCCAAGGTGTGGTATGCGCCGTTGTTGATGAGGGCAATCATCTCTTCCTCGTCGCAGCCCAGCATCAGTTCTTCCCAGCGTTCGTCATCGTAGGAGACAACCGGCTCATAGCCTTCCGCTTCCGCAGAGGGCAGCAGGTCGCGCAGGGTCAGTGTGGGTTCTTCGCCGAACCACGGGTATTCTTCCGAATCAAAATCAGTCGGATTATTGTGCTCTTCGCTGCGAATTTCCTCATACAGGCGATCCGTGCCCGCGTGCTGCTGCGCGGTCTGCGGCGTGGGCCAAGTGCCCTCCCAGTCCGCGCGGCTGAGCATGGCGTCCAGCTGCCAGTCGCTGTCGAGGAAGTTCTCGGAATCGGTATAGCGGTTGACGACTTCACTGTCCGTCGTCGGGTCGGTGGCAATCTGCACATCCGCCGCCAGCTTCAGCGCAATCGCCTTTTCGGATTCATGCGCGTTGCGGGAGACATACAGCGTGTACTCGCCCGCCTCCAATTCATAGCCGCTGAAACCGTTGTTGTTTGCGTCGCGGTAATCGTAGCTCGCCGCGGAATACGGGTCAAAGCTGACCGTCACCGTCTCGCTCTCGCCGGGCTGAAGGAGCTTCGTCTTTGCAAAGCCGACAAGCACCTTGTGCGCCTTTTCGATGCCGCCCAGCGTGTAGGGCGCGGAGGCGTACAGCTGCACCACATCCTTGCCCGCGACGCTGCCCGTATTCTTCACCGTCACCGGCACAGTGATGGTCGTGCCAAGTTCAATTTCGCTTGCGGAGGCATCTCCCACCGTCCAGTCGAACGTCGTGTAGCTCAAGCCGTAGCCGAAGGGATAGACGACGTTGGCATTGTACCAGTCCTCGCCGTCGGTTTCGCCGCGCGTCTCATAGTAGCGATAGCCGACGTAAATGCCTTCTTCGTAGTCCACGGAGTAGTACATGCCGCCATCATACTTGTCGGTCGTGTCCGGCAGGCAGCCCGTGCCGAAGTTTACGAAGGACGGATTCTTGGTGAAGTCCGCCGCCCATGTGTCCACCAGACGGCCGGAGGGGTTCACGTCGCCGTTCAGAATTTCGCCCAGCGCTGTGATGCCGTTCGAGCCGGTGAAGCCAATCCACACCGCCGCATCAATCTTATCCGCAAAGGCGGCGTAGGCACTGTCTTTGAGGAATGTCGCTTCAAAGCTGGAAGGCGTGTTGAACACAACAACAACGCGCTTGAACGTGCCGTCGGTGACAGCGGTCAGCAGATCAATTTCGTTCTGGTCAAGCTCCAGATAGTGGCTGTCCGGAGACACAGCGCCTTCACTGTCGCCCTGATAGCGGGACAGGTCAAAGCCCTCGCCGCCAATGCGGGTGATAACGACCAGCGCCGCGTCGGAATAATCCACATAGCTGTTCCTCACTGCGTCGGTGTACTTGCTCTGGGGCGTTTCAGCGGTTGCAATCTTCTGATTGTCGCCGTTGTCAAGGTCGCTGGAGTTCGCGGTGCGCACCGGGCCGGACTGGCTGCTCTCATAGAAGCGCTTCAGCGTCGGATTGGTGATGAAGCGCGCGTCGTTCAGGCTCTCATACAAGTTCTTGTTATTGCTCGTATCGAAGCCGCCCGAACCGGAGCCGCCATAGGACAGGTTCACACTGTTCTTGCTGAACACGGAAATCCTCGCGCCCTTGTTCATGGGCAGCGCAGCGTTCTCGTTCTTCAGCAGCACAAAGCCTTCTTCTGCCAGCTTCAGGTTAACTTCCTGCGCATTCGCAAAGGCTTCTGCCTTGTTCGTTGCCTTCTGTGTGGGGTACACAGAGGTCACTTCGTCACTGTAAATTGGGCGCTGGCTGCCGAACAGCGTGTCCATCAAGCCGCCGAGTTCACCCGCGCTCAGTTTGAAGTCGATGGCTTTCCCAATCGCCGCCATCGGCTTGTCCAGCAGGCTGTTCATGTTGCCCGGCAGACCGACGACCAGATAGTTGCCAACGCAGTCCGCCAGCAGCACGATAACCGTCACAATAGCCCAGACGACCAGTGCTTTGCTCTTTTTCGGACGATTCTTCTTTGCCATAGGTTTGTCTCCTTATTTTGCAGAAATGGCGGTGTATGCGGCGGAGTTTGCCGCATACACCGCTGCTTGAGGAGGAGCAGAGAGGAAATGAGGAGAATCCCCCTTGCTTATGGATTACTTCTGGTAATTGCCCATCGCCGGCTCGTTGTAGTTCTCGTCCCAAATCAGCACAGCTTCCGTCGTCACCTTCACGCAGTCCACAATCGGGGCATACGCCTTGAAGGTCGTGCCGTCCACCTCATTGGTGTTGTTCGTCATCAGCTGAATCAGGTTCGCGCCCTTGTTCAGGTGCACGCCCTTGATGGAAATCAGGTCGGCACACTGCGGCATACTGCTCTGCGTCGCCTCGATGGTCACGCGCGGATAGCTCTTCGCTTCGCCGTTGACAATCACCTGATAGTCGTTGCCGTCATAGGACATGGTAACAAATTCGCCCGTGATGCTCACGTCAATGGTCGCGTCATCCACATCCATATCGGACGCGATGTAGAACTCCAGCGAGATGCCGCTGGCGTAGAGGTAGCCGACCATGCGGTTACCGCTCGCGCCGACGGACTCGTTGTAGATAATCATGCTTTCTTCCTGCGCAGAACCGGAGTAGCTGGGGCCAATCTTGCCGGTCAGGTCGGTATCCTCCGCCTCAAAAACATAGGTGTTCTGACCGAACACGGTTTTGTTCCACGCCGCCTTGATGGTGGTGTCAGCCATAATCGGCTGGGAGAAGTCGAAGTCGCTGCCGTTTTCGTCCACCCACTTGTCGAAGGCATAGCCCGTGCGCTCGGGGTTGGCAACAGGCTGCTTGACCTGCGTGCCGACTTCAACGGGGTAGGAATACTGGTTCAGGAGAACGCCATAGTAGTCATAATCAAACGTCACGGTGACGAAATCCGCGCCAACCTTCTTCCAGAAGGCATACACGGTCGTGTCGCCCGTCACGGGAGCTGCGAAATCATAGGTGTGCGTGTAGTCCGCATCGGCGTACCACGCGACGAACTCATAGCCGTCGCGCGCGGGCGCAGCAGGTTCACTGGCGGTGCCGCCCTTGGAAACTTCCTGCGTGGATGCAGCGGGCGCGCCGTCGTAGTTCAGGTCAAAGGTCACGACGCACATGCCCGCAACAACCTCAATTTTGAACACGACGCGCTTTTTGCCGACCGTCGCGGTCACATTCTTGGTGTTCGCGGTCTTCATCGTGGGTTTGGACAGCTTGACGCTGCTGTCCGTCATGGCGACGATTTCCGTCGTGCCATCGTCGTAGGTAACTTTCAGCGTGCCGCCCTCGGCAGAAAACTCTTCGCCGATGACGTACACCGTCTTGTTGGGCATGGTTTCGACCTCGACGGAGGTCACTTTCTTGTCATCCGCCAGCGCCGAGCCTACCTGCGCCAAGAGGCAGACAGACAGCACCACAGCAAGGCACAGAGAACCGAATTTCTTCAGCAAGTTCATTTTTTCTCTCCTAATTGTAGATAGTAGGCTTGGCGAAAAAGCCAGCCGCCAGACCGCCGACGCGCAGCGTTCGACAGCCCGGCGGCTTTTGCCCCGCCCCGCGCCTGCGCCGCAAGAGGATGCAGCGTCAGGCACGGGGCAGGCGTTTGTTCACAAACCGTGAGGATTCAGAAGAATTACTCGCCGATGGTCAGCGTGAAGGTACGGGTGACTTCCGTCGCCGTTGGAGAGCCCACATGCACGTTGTTCGGGAAGCGAGAGCCGAAGCCGCGAACCAGCGGGATCTGCAGCGTCACCGTGATTTCCACTTCGCCCGCCTTGGTCGGCGTGCCGGTGATGGCCAGCGCGGAGTTGTAATCGTAGGTGATGCCCTGATAGGCGGTGACAGGCGCCATGACCTTTTCCGCCGTCAGACCGTATTCCGCCAGCTTCGCAGCATCCTCATCGGAAACGCGGAACTCGTAGAGATACGCCTGATAGTAGTTGCCCGCTTCGACGTCCGCCGTTTCAAGGTAACGGGCGTCAGTCGCTTCGATGTCCGCGAACGCCAGCGCGCCCAGACCGTCGTAATTGTTGCCCTGCACCTGAGAAGCGTCCTTCCAGTACCAGTTCTGGATACGGAGGGTGCCGCCGACGCTGTCGCCCGTGCCCGGCAGAATCGTCTTGCCGCCGAAGCCCTGCATTTCACCCTGCGCAACCGGTGTGCCGTCGGTGTGCTTGACCGTGCTGACGAAGCGCGGGTTGACCTTGACGAGGCTTTCATACGCATAGTAGGGAGCATCCACCGTCACGTTCGCCGCTTCGCCCACCTTGAGGGAAGTGGTGCTGACGTGCAGCGCATCCACCACGCGGATAACCGCCTGTGCGCCGAGGGTGATATATCCGTCGATGCCGTTCAGCTTGATGTCAATCGTCCATTCGCCTTCCGCCAGAGAGCCGTCGGACGTGACAACGCCCGCATCGCTCATCGTGAAGCCTTCGGGCAGCTGCGCGCCGTCCGCCAGGGTGATGGTCGCAATGTCCACATTGCCGAAGGAAATCGGCAGAGACTGCGCAGCATAGCTGTCGAATTCAAGGACACAGGGTTCAAAACCGATGTAGCCATTGTGCACCGCGCTGCTGTTGGCGTAGTTCCACAGGATTTCCTGCGCACTGCGGCGAACCGCGGCGTAGTGGGTCTGAGAGAGGAACGTGCCTTCCGCGCCGTCGCTGACGCGGACACAGTTGCCATCCGCATCCCAAGCGCCGATTTCCAGGCCGATGTCCGGCAGCGTCGTGCCAGCGCCCAGCACCTGATTGTCGCCCTGACGCACCATCAGGTCCAGCGGGCAGTATGTGCCCTGCCATGCGTCGGTTTCAAAGATGGCGCGGTTCGACCATTCGTTGCGAACCAGCTTGTGCATCGCAAGGTTCAGCTGGCTGTTGACCATGCCGATGCGGTTGAAGGAGCTCATCACGCCCGTGGAGCGACCGACTTTAAGCGCGTACTCGAAGGGCTTGGCGTAGATTTCACGGATAACCTGTTCGGTCGCCCAAGTGGACACGCCGCCGTTCAGGTCGCGGTAGGATTCCTGATCGTTGAGCACCATGTGCTTGATATGGCAGGTGACGCCCTTGGAGGTCACGCCCGCAACGACTGCCGCCGCGAACTTGCCGCCGTGCACGCCATCCTGGCTGTAATACTCAACGTTGCGGCCGGAGAGCGGGCTGCGGTGAATGTTCATCGCGTTGCCCTGCCAGTAAGAGCAGCCCTTGAAGAGCGCTTCGTTGCCCATCATGACGCCGACTTCTTCCGCGAGGTCGAGGTTGAAGGTAGCCGCCAGAATCGGGGGGCAAGCCCAGAGCGTGCCGCCAGAGAGCTGCAGAGGCGTTTCGTTCACGCCCGCGCCTACAACATCCACCGCGTCAATGGCTTTCACGCCGCCGCCGTTGTTGACGAGGCTCGCCATTTCTTCCCACGTCAGCTGGTTCATGAATGCTTCCCACTTCTGGGAACCTTCGTCGTCGCCCTGCACAACTTCGCCGTCTTCAATCTTCAGGCTGAAGTCGATGCCCGCCATGTCCATAATGGAGATGGGCGCCTTTTCGCCTTCAGTGCGGGTCGCCGCCTGCGTCCAAGTGGACGGGATGCCGTCCTCATTCACGAACCATTCTTCATAGCCCTGATCCATGTAGGAGCGGTAAGAATACTGACCGTCCAGCGTCGCCAGCGTGTCATCAGAGATTTCACGATCCGTCTTGGATGCCGGTGCGGGCTGAGTCAGACCCGTCGCGCGGCTGATCATGCCGGAAAGCAGCGAGTCGTTGACGGAGGTGAAATCATCAACAAACAGGGATTCAATCTCGTTGCCGGTGATGTAGTCGGTGGTGCAGTTCATGCCCGCCGCCACGGTGTAGGTTTCGGACAGCTTCACATCGTGCGAGTTGCTGCGCGCGGTGATGACGTAGTCGCCCGCTTCCAGCTCATAGCCGGTGTAGCCATTGGCGTTGGCATCATTCCAGTCGTAGCTCGCCATGTCCTGCGCAACCCAGTCAACGGTCACCGTCTGAGACTGACCGGGCTGAAGCAGGTCGGTCTTGGCAAAGCCGACAAGGTTCGCGCTCGCCTTTTCAATGCCGCCCTTGGTGTACGACGGATTGGCGTACACCTGCACAACTTCCTTGCCCGCCACGTCGCCGGTGTTGGTGACCTTCACCTGCATGGACAGCTTCTGGAAGGGGTCGGTAATCGCGTTATCCGCCGCGGGCATCAGTTCCCAGTCAAAGGTCGTGTAGCTCAGACCGTAGCCATACGGATACAGCACCTGAGAATCGTACCATTCGTCGCCGGAGCCGGGGTTTTCAGCGTTCATGTCGTCCGCCGCCGTCTCGTAGTACTTGTAGCCAACATAGATGCCTTCGCGGTACTCAATGGTGGCGTACTTGGTCGCTTCGCCATTGTGATAGAAGAAAGCATCCATCGTGTCGCCGTTTTCATCAACGTTCTGCGTCTGGTTGCCAAAGTTGGTGAAGGACGGGCCCTTGGTGAAGTCGCGTTCCCAAACTTCCACGGTGTGGCCGCTGGGGTTGACTTCGCCGGAAATCAGCTTGCCAATCGCCTCGATGGCATTGTTGCCCGTGTTGCCGACCCAGAAAATCGCGTCCACGCCGTATTCGCTGGTCGCCTTGGGTTCAGCCAGTTCGGGAATCTGCAGGATGTTGGAGGAGTTAATCAGAACGATAATCGGCTTGTTCGGATAATGCTCCTTGACATGCTTGACCAGCGCCTTCTCGTTGTCGTCCAGCATCAGCTCATGGTCGCGGGGGTTGCTGTGGTCAGTCACGTTGCTGACCAGCTTGTCGCCGCCCTCAGAGCCAGTGCGGGAGAAAACGATAATCGCCGCGTCGCCATAGCCATTGTAGGAGCTGATGGTTGCCGCTGAATAGTAGTTCATCGGCAGTTCATTGCTGGTCGTACCGAGCGTCTTGTGCTTGGTGTAGAGATCAACCAGCTTCGCATTCACGCGGTAGCCGGCTTTCTCCATCGCCATTTGCAGGGTGCTTTCGGCAATGCCGTTCGCGCCGGTGGAGCCGCCTGCGGAGCCGCTGGTGGACGCAATCAGCGACACGGAGTGCATACCGAACAGGGACACCTTGCCGCCCTTTGCCAGCGGCAGGACATTGTTCTCATTCTTCAGCAGCACGAAGCCTTCGCTTGCCACTTCAATCGCGAGATCCTTGGCAATCTGCTGTTCTTCTTCCAGCGTCATATAGTCGGTGTAATACCGGGCATTCGTTCCGGCGAACCCGTAGGTATTGCCGGTCGGCGTTACGGTTTCTGCCGCCGCGAACGTAGCCGTCAGCCCAACGACTGCGCTCAGCGCCAGCGCCATCAGTCGGTGGCTCTTTTTGCTCTGGAACACGATGTTTGTCCTCCTCATTGATTCGTGTTGAAAAAACATTGCATCTCTTCCGCTTTGAGACGGAAGAGAAGAGAAAAGGAACGTGAATGCTGCCCTCCTTCTTCGGGAAATTCCCATGATCCTCTATGTGAGCGTCCTTCGGCAGGGGATTCTGTCAGACGACTCATTGCGCTTTTTGTTGGATTCGTTTGTTTTGATGCCGTTTCCGACATCCGCAAGGATAGTATACATGCTTTGTGAACAAATTGTGATTGAGCCACTTTTTCTGCGTTTTTTGCAACTTTATTTGCACCGGCGTTACCGGAGCATACAAAAAGCGCCCGGCTTTCGCCGAGCGCAAAGGAATTGCGAATCAATCATGTCGGGATAGGCAGCATAATCGACAATCGAAATATGCCGTTTTCGGCGCTGATTTTCAGGTCGCCGCCGTACTTCTCCGTCAGCGTTTTGATGGAGCGTGTGCCGAAGCCGTGGTATTCCTTGTTCTCCTTGCTCGTCTGCGGCAGCCCGTCCACAAAGCGGATTTCGCCCGCATAGTAGTTCTGGCTGTCAATCAGCAGCAAATCACCCGTCGTGCCGATGGTCAGGGAGATGATGCGTTTCTCCTCCTCCGTCACGGTCTTTGTCGCCTCAATCGCGTTGTCAAGGATGTTGCCGAACAGGGCGTAAATGTCGCTGTCCTCCATGAAGCCGATGCGCCGCCCGTCCGCCAGACACGTCATCGTGATGCCCAAATTCGTGCACGCCAGCATCTTGCCGCTCAGCGCCACATCCAGCGCGGCATTCTGCGTGTGCGGCGCCGCATCGTAGATGTTGACCAGCTGACCGATTTTTTTCAGTTCTTCCTGATAGCCTGCATCGCCCAGCGCGGCAATTTGGTGGCGGATATCGTGGCATTTGAGGTTGATGGCGTCGTGAATCTGCCGCTCCTGCTCATAGCGCCGCTGCTCGCTGTACAGCATCTGCGCCGCGACGTCCGCCTTGCGCTCGTTCTCCGTTTCCCGCAGATGGCTCATGCAGACGACGATGGTCAGCAGGGAGAACACGGCGCTCATGATGTTGTGGCAGTTGCTCAGCTCGCGGTTGCCCGACGGGGTCACGCGGTACAGCGTCAAGTCCAGCACGACCGAAATCGCCACCACGCCCACGCCCATAAACAGCATCATGCAGCTGCTCATGTTCGAGAAGTCCATAACCGTCCGCTGACGCCGCTTTCCCACCAGAATTCGATAGTAGCTATACAGTGCTATCGCCATCAGCGCCAGCAGACAGCTTCTATCCAGCAGCACCGGGAAATTCGGCAGCGAATAGCGTGGAATATGGATGATTCTTTCGCACATATTCTGAATCGAATACGCCACTGTGACCGCATACAGCGCTTGACAGAAATTTGCCCGGCTGCAAAAGGGAACGGACAGCATGAACAGCACAAACGCTGTTATATAGCGAATTATGCCCATTCTTGTGCCCTGCATGTTCAGCCCCACATACGGGCGGGTGCCATACATCCAGCAGAACGCCAGCAGAAGCGTCAGCGCGACGCGCAGGTAGAAGTGCTTGCGCTTCTCCAAGCAAGATGCTGAAATTGCGCAGCCCGTACCGACGGAGAGGATAAACGGCAAATCGTCACGCACTGTATCTACGAGGCATTCCCATGTCAGCATATGATTCTCCCTCCTTACTCCGCCATGCCCGCAAGGTGCAGCGCGGACAGGAACTCCTTGCGCCTGCCGCGGCTGATGGGGAAGGTATGCCCTGCCACCGTCGTGTCATTGCTGCCCACATGCGTCACGAAGCGCAGATTGACAATCGTCTGATTGTTGACGCGGAAGAACACATCCGGCAGGGCATCCTCCACTGCTTTCAGCGTCCCATACGACCGCATAATCCCCGATGCGGTGACAAATTGAATATGATGGTCATAGATTTCAACATAGTGCAGCTCATTCGGACGCAGGCGCGTCGTCGTGCCGCCGCTTTGGATGACGACTTCCTCTTCCGATTCTACCATGCAGCGGTTCAGGATGCGCGGGAGCTTCAAGTCCAGCGCCGCGGCGGTAATGGGCTTCAGGATATAATCCGTCGCCTCAACCTCGTAGCTTTCCACCGCGTACTGCGCCAAGCTCGTCAGGAACACCAGCACCACCGTGTGATCCATCTCCCGCAGCTCGTGCGCCGCCATCATCCCGTTCAGCCCCGGCATCCGAATGTCCATAAACACCAGCTCATACTGGTGCTGGTACGAATCCAGAAACGTATTGGCATTCGCAATCCATGTAATGGAAAACCGTTTGCCGTTCTTCTGCGCGTACGCTTCCAGCAGGGCAGTCAGCCGCTTCGCGTCGCTTTCGTGATCTTCCACAATGGCAATTCTCAGCATCTGCTCGCCCCTTTTCGCCGGAGGATAATTCCTCGTGATTTAGTACTATTATACCAGATTTTTCGCCTAAATCAAGGCGGGTTTCAACAAGGCGATGGACGAATGCAGGGATTTCATGTCACCCGATTCGCGGATGAAGGCGCAAAAAGCGGCGCATATCCGCTTTGCATTCGGATGCGCGCCGTTGGAAACAGACTATTGGTCTTCGCAGAAAAGAACCGTCACATTCTCCTTCTGCATCACATATTCTGCGTTGCCCAAATAGCGGTCAGCGTCCGCATCAAAGGGCAGTGTAATGCGGTATTCTGCATCATCATCATCTATGCTGAAATATTCGCTTCCAATGTATTGGGGCAAACTCCACGCATGGAACGTCAGCTCTGTAACGGGCGTTCCCCAGAAGAGTTGGTCGCCAATGAACACAATCTGTTCCGGGAAAACGAACCGCTGAATCTGCGTGTAGGAAAACGCCGCTTCACCGATGAGATACACCGAATCCGGCAGCCGGATCTGCTGCAAGGCATAGCATTCGCTGAAGCAGAAGTCATCCACAATGAGCAGTTCGCTGTTCGCGCCAAATTCTACTTCCGCAAGGTTCGCGCATTCCCAGAACGCAAACGCGCCCAGTATCTTGCAAGAATCCGGCACAACGACCTTTTCCAGCAAATCATTGCCCACAAAGGCAAAGTCCCAGACATAGCCGATGCCGTCTGGGATCACGAAGCAGGCATCGGTGCGCGTCTTTGGATACAGCAGCAGAATGTCCCGCCCATACAGCACGCCGTCCACGCAGGTCAGCTCGTCCTCCGTCAGCCCGAACGGAAGTTCCTGCCACTCTTTGTAATATTCCGTGAGCAAGTCCGATATTTCCGGCGATTCCGCCTGTGCGGGCAAGGCGGACATCAGCAGGAAAAGCGCGGTGAACAGGGAAATCAACTTTTTCATATGGGGGAATCACCTCCAAATCGTTGTGTGCGGGGGATTTGTGCCGTGCCGCGCTTATTCGTCGCTCCAGACGCGCAGCACTTGCAGGTTTTTCGCATCAACGGCAATGTTCCAGCCGCCGAGTGTCATGTCACCGTCCTCGTCGAAGCCTGCATAATACACAAGCCACACATCCGCTTCTGAATCGTACTGCACAAGAAATGGAAGATACTGCCTGTTCTCTCGCTGATACGCCCGGACTGCAATGTCTGCAACCGCAAGCACCTCTTCCGATGTCGGATGAATCTTGCGCACGAAGAGATTTCTGCCGCGCTTTTCGAGCAGCGTGTTCCATGCGCCCGGCGCATCCTCGATGGTCAGATCCATAAAACCGCCCCTTTGGGGCTGATAGTAACCTGTTACCCCGTCTTCTGTCTGAACTTCAAAGCAGCCGTCGATTCTGGATTCTTTCACACTCACGAAGCTCGTTTCCTGCACATTGCCTTCCGCATCAACGAAGAAAACATGCCCGTCGCGGACGAATCCCGAATATCCGCCGGAAAACTCGGTGCAGTAGTCCGCCCATTCATCCAGCAGCATCTCTCCGCTCGGAATATGCAGCAGATTCACGCGCATGGTATCCTCATCCGCCGCCACCCAGACGACATCGTCCGCCACACCGCCCATCCAAAGCCACTGCATTTCCGTCACCACCGCGCCGGACTGATCTAACAGCCCGTAGTTCCCGTCTTCCCACGATTCCGCAATGACGATGTAATCGCCGCTTGTGTACATCATCGGATATTCCGCCACGAACGCGCGCTTCTGCCAATCGTAGAGGTAGAACGAATCCGTCTCGTCGCTGTACACAATCGCGAATTTGCCCACCACCTCAATGGATGCAAACGCGGGCGGCAGAAGCGTTTCGCCGTCTACGGACTGCAAGCCCATGTAGTCCTCTTCCCCAAGGTTGGGGCGGAATACGGTGATGGTCGTCACTTCGGGCGCGGCGGGGGATTCCGCCAGCACCGCCGGGGCTGCGCATGAGACGGACAGAGCTGCCGTCAACAATACCGCTAAGAAAATACGCTTCGCTTTCATATTGTTTCTCCCTCTTACATCCGCCCAGCAAACCAGTCATCCATTCGCCACGCCCTCACTCCACCCGGTCGAGCTCTTCCAGCACGTCCTCCAGCAAATCTTCCGCCGCCGTATCCGTCCAGTTTTTTCCGTTCGGGAAGACGCGAATCGTGGCGTCCGGGTGCGCTTCCAGCAGGTCGCAGAAGTCACGCACGTCCATCTTGAAGAACGGCTTGTCCGTGCAGACGGCGGCGGCGAACATTTCCTCCGGCCATACGGAAATCACGCCCTCGTCCGGCAGCGGCTGATTCGGGTCGCAGTCCAGCCAGACCGATTCCCAATCAGCCACGGTCACAGCGAAACTCTTGTAGCGCTTGTGCGGGGCGGCGTTCATCAAGCCGTCGAACTTGTTGTTGTAGGCGCTTTGTTCTTTGGGGTTCTGCTTGCTCATGGGGTGTCCTCCTTCAATTATTCGTCTTGTTTTCTGCTTCCAGTAGTTTTCTGCCGTTGTCCCGATACCATGTCATCGCATCATCAAAATACGACTGCACAGCCTGATCCATATCATTCTTCTGCAAGTTCCATTCCCCCACCTCCAAGCGAATTTGCAGCCGCTGTTCATCGGTCAGGCGGTAAAACCAGACATAATCAAGCTGCGCCGCGTGGGGAATAAATTCAAACAGCAGGCTGTCCGGATAGCGCTCTTTTGCTTCCTTAAAAAGCGTTTTCTTCCACTGCTCCACATTCTCCTGCGTGATTTCTCTGCCAAAGATATAGTAGAATGTCGCCCACGCATTGACATAATAGCAAATCTGCCACAAAAAACGCTTTTTCGTGCGATACTTTTGCAGCCCCCACGAAATCACGTCCAGCAGAAAATCCTGATATAGGTCATACTCGTTTTCTGCTTCCCACTGTTCACCCAGCACCGTCAAGTCATCCACATATTCCACATAGTCTACCATCTGCTGCAACGCCAGCACAGTCAGCCCTTCGGACGGCGGCTCTTTCTGCCACACCTCCCGCAGATAGCGGTAAACCGGGAGGCGCTTCCCCTGCCGCTCCAGCTGATACACATCCGCTTTAATTGCGAGAATATCCAGCATCCCGATGCCCCTTCCCTCAATAAAAATACTCCTGCAAAACCAGCAGCGTCACCATCGCCAGAAACCCAAACGCCCAGAGAAGGCCGCGCGTCTGGAAGAGGTTCAGCAGGAACGGGCGCGCGACAAGCACCGTCTGTGTACCGTCGGGCGTCTGCTTCATGATGTTCACGCCCGAAAGATAGTAGGTGTTCCCGTCGTCATCGTCATGCCGAAAGCCGTTTTGCCAGGCGGTATCGTATAGGACACTCTGTTCGTCGTCCGTCAGCATCTTCACGAACTGGTCATCCTTGAAATAGTAGATTTCGGACTTGTCCCACGTATCCCGATAATACATCTCATCGCCCTGCGCACAAAGGGAGGAGAGTCCGTTGCGCCGCCTGTTGGAAAAGTTGATGGTATACTGATAATTTCCCTGCAAATCGTAAACCTTCACGATGTTCAGGGTGTTAAACAGCAGGTACAGCCGATTCTCCGCAACAATCGGCGCTTCTGCTTCGCTCCAATATTCGCTGTCCCGCCGGAAGATGGTCGGAACGCCGTCCCGCATCGGATGCAGCCAATCTTCAAACGACGTAATCGAAATTGCGCCCAGAATGAAACTCATAATCAGCGTCACCAACGCCACCTTGCCCACCACATCCGGCACATACCGCTTCGCGCGTGTCTTCGCCAACGTGCCTCCCTTCCTTTCATCTGATTTTCCTTTCTTCTGATTTATTCGCGGCGGCGTGTTTGTTCTCCTGCTTTTTCCCGTACAGCGGAAGTTTTTCCTGCTTCCCTGCGTTTCACCGCACCTCTTCCATTGCATACACCCCCGCGAAGTACGCCCGAATCTCCCTGCCCTGCTTGGTGAAGGAACAGGGAATCCGCACAATATCATTCCGCCTGTTCGCCAGATTCAGCTGGAACAGCCCGCGGATTCGCCCCGCCGTCAGCGGTTTTCTGCTCAGCACAACGGTTTCCCAGTACTTCGCGTCTGTATACAGATACGCATATGGGAACGCATCCAGCGGGAACGTCTTTTCTACCTGCCCAAACGCTTCCCCGACGGTCAACCGCCCATCTGCAAGCACCACATACTGCCGCTCTGTGCATCGGCTGTGCATCGGCTGTGCATCAGGAGCGCAACAGTTGCCACAATGCCTGCAAAAATCGCCAGCAGGAATCCCCACTCGCGAATCCACATAATAAAGCACAAGGTCAGAAACAGCGACAACGCCGCCGCGAAAATGCCGAGCATCAGGAAAATCACCCATGTTCCACGGCAGTAAAGGTAGCTTTTGCGTCCCATTCTTCCTTCTCCTTTGCTGATTGCGCGGTTTGCATTTCTCCCCCGCATTGACATCCGCCGCTTTGTGTACTATACTGTACACAGTAAATCGACAATGGAGGGAAACGCCATGCCGCGCAGAAAGTTTGACACCACCCAGCGGGGAATATCCGATACTCACACTGATGCGCCTATCGCCACGAGCATTTGTGAGAACAAGCTGGTCTATGCCGAGCGAATTCGTACCCTGCGAGCAGCGGCGAACCTATCGCAGGGCGAGCTGGCGGAAGCCATGAACCTGGGGCGCGCGGCGATTTCCAACTGGGAGACGGGTCGGACGCGCCCGGACATCGCCAACATCCCGCGCCTATGCAACGTGCTGGGCATCACCGTTGCGGCGTTCTTCTCCGACACGCCGGAGGAAGCGGGCTGGAACGACGCCGAGCGTGCCCTCATGCGGAACTATCGGAAATTGAGCGCAATCAATCAGGATCTGCTTTCCGCGACCGCGCAGACGATGGTCGCGCTGGAAGAGCAGTATCCGGGGCTGCCGAAGCGTCCCGCCGCGCCGAAACTGACGCCCGAACCCGCGCGCTTAGAGCTGCTGGAACTGCCATATGCGGATGATCCGGTTGCTGCAGGCACGGGCGACAGCGGATTCGCCGCCAGCGGGCACACGACATTCCTGCACGCGACCCCCGCCACGCGCGGCGCGGACATGGTATTCCGCGTCAACGGCGACAGCATGGAACCGAAATATCCCGACCACTGCAACGTGCTGGTGAAATTCACCGACGAGCCGCTTGGTTCGGGCGACATCGGCATCTTTCAGGTGGATGGCGCGCTGTACATCAAGCAGTACCAGTCCGACGGTCTGCATTCGCTGAATAAGCACTTCAAAATCATGCGCCGCAAGTCCTACGACGAGGTCAAGACCATCGGGCGTGTCATCGGGATTCTGCCCGACAGTGATTTCGCCACAAGCGCGGAAATTCAGGAATTTCAGGCGCAGGAAAATCAGCAGGAATAAGAAACCAGCCCGTCGGCAGCTTAGGCGTCGGCGGGCTGGCGGCATATTGTGTTATCTTCGCTGCGCTTCCGGGGCGGAAGTGGTTTTTTCGTGCCAGCTCTCCTGCTCAATATAGTCCGGCATCACTGCATCCGGATTGTACTGCCACGTTTCGCCATCGTATTCGTAGCACAGAATGCCCACGTCGCCGGATTTCACCCACAGGTTGTAGCTGTCCGTCTCAAAGCAGATTCCCCAGAAGTCCCACCGGCGGACGGGTGAAAAGGAATACAGCAGTTCGCCGCTTTCCTCGTCCGTAATGTCCAGCCGAACCATCATTTCCGTCGCGTCGATGTCCACGCACAGGCGCCCGTCGAAGCTGTGAATCGTCTCCGTCTGGAACACGCTGTCGTTCGGCTCTTCGTCCTGCACCGAGCCGCCAGTCGCGAACGAGAGGATGATGGCTAACATCAGGGTTAGAATGTCTTTCAGCATGGGGTGTACCTCCTTATATCGTTTCCTTTACTGTTCGCTGTACCCGCTGTATTCCAGCCCGGCGTTGCTGAAAACCTGCGCATCGCAGTACGTCACCGGGAACGGCATCGTTAATTCCGCCCCGGATTCAACTTCGGACAGCACTTTTGCGTACAATGCCGCAGTGTTTTCGCTGAAATGCGCGTCTGACGCCAAGTACATATCCGACGCCCACGCTTTCCAGTTCGGGGCTGTGCCGATGTACTTCGACTGCACCACGCGCCCGCCGCGATGCTCGTATACATCCACCGCATACAAGCCCTCGTCCGCCAAAATTGGCACATAGCTGCACAGGGTGAAGTCAAGCGCCGCGGCGTCCTCCCCGGCGTTCAGGGACAGGTAGAACGGCGTCGCGCGCTCGTCCCGTTCCGCCAGCGCAAGCACATAGGCATACGCATTTTCCGCCGTCACGCTGTCCGGCACGGCGACGTCCTGCCGCCAAAGCAGGATAACGCCGTTTTCCAGCGCAAGCATGGCAATCATGGTGACAGCCAGCAGGATGCACACAATCGTCAGAATCTTTTTCCGCATTGGGGGGATTGCTCCTTTCGCAAGGCGGGGTTTCTCCGCCATTTTTCTGACGCGCAGCCCTATCCGCCCGAAACGTGTTGGATTTCGACCAGATTGGTTGCTGTTCGTCCCTGTGCTATTCGACGTCATTCCCCCAGTTCCTGCTTTTTTCCGTTTTCGGCGGAAGAATTTACAATTCGTCATAACTGGGCGAGGAGATTTTGCTTCATGCCCGCTTTTCTTGCAGCGATTGGCAGTACGCATCAAACGTGATTTCAAACCGAACCAGCCGCGGCATTTCCGCCATCTGCTGAAATCCGCAGGCACGGACGCAGCGAATCGAGCGGAGATTCTGCGGCATCACTTTCGCAACAAGCCGGTCGGCGCGCAGGTGCAGAAACGCCTTCGACAGCGCCGAACGCACCGCCTGCTGACCAAGCCCATAACCCCAGAGCGCATCCTCGCCAATCACATACACTATTTCGTACGCTCCCTCCATCGCCGTCGGCAACAGTTTCACGAAGCCCACGCTCTCGTTTTCCTGATGACAGACCATGAAGAAATGCCCCGTCCGGCTCAAATGATATTGGTACATCGGTTCGGGCACAGACCGCACAAGCTGTTCCAGCGACTGCGCCACGTCGGGCGCTTCGTTCAGGTACCTGGTCACATTTGGATTTCTCATCCAGCGAATCATGCGCGTAATGTCCGCATGACAAATTTCCATACGCCAAAAAGCAGAAGCGGCTTTTTTCATATCGCTTACCTCACAGTAAAATACTTAAAAGCCCTTCTATGCGCAGTGCATCGACGGTTCTTTTATATGATGTTATGCTGATTATAACACAGGAAGCCAGAAAAGTCAAATGTTGCCACGGGTGCGGATGGGCAATCAAAAGCAAAAACAGACAAACAAAAAGACCAGCCATAAATGACTGATCTTATCGCTCCCCAGGTAGGGCTCGAACCTACAACAACTCGGTTAACAGCCGAGTGCTCTGCCATTGAGCTACTGAGGATTATGAAATCCGGCAGCGACTTATCCTCCCGGGCCGTGTCCAGCCAAGTACTTTCAGCACTGGAGAGCTTAACTTCTGTGTTCGGGATGGGAACAGGTGGAACCTCTCCGTCATAACCACCGGAAAAAGGTTGGTTTTCACCAACGACTGCATTCTATCACGATTCTATTGTGCTGTCAAGAGGGGATGAATGTATTTTTGCTGCTGACGGCTATCGACCGGATTTTGGGGAAACTGCTATCGTCGCACTCGACGTTATTCCCTTGTTTCCGGGATGACTGCTGAGAAGTCTATTCCTCTGAGCCGCATCTCCAGAATGATTTCCAGAACAGCTTGGCGTTGTTCCCTTTCAAACAAAAAAATCCTGCAAGCCCGTTACATGATTCAAATGCTGCCACGGGCGGCGTTCGCCGCGGTACCATCCCCATTGCAGCAAAAACCGCTCATGCTGGAATCATCCTTCCACACATGAGCGGCTTTCTTGCGGTTGTAGATTTTCTTGCTCTCGACTTTCTTCGTCACCGGGGGAAACGCCCATGTCGTGCGCTTCTGGGCGTCCAGTTCTTTGCGGGCTTTCTTGCTGAGCTTGGGGCGGGGGACGAACTTGCTCATGCTTGACACCTTCCTTTTCTGCAGCGATAATGAAAAAATCCCCGACCTTTGCAGATCGAGGATTGCGTGGTCTGTACTGGACTCGAACCAGTGACCCCATCGATGTGAACGATGTGCTCTACCAACTGAGCCAACAGACCACATGCACCAGACGTTTCATCCAGTGACAGGAGATAGTATACCATAACTTTGCCCCGCTGTCAAGGGGTGTTGGGCAAGTTTTTGATTTTTTCCGCGGCGCAATGTCTGTTCTCGCCACGGGAAAGCGCGCGACTGGAAGCCCGGGCGGCGCGTGCTGCTGGTAGAGGACAATCAGCTCAATGCCGAAATTGCCGCGGAGCTGCTGAGAATGAGCGGGCTGACGGTCGATTGCGCTTGGGACGGCATTGAGGCGGTGGATTGTCTGGCTAACTGCCCCGACGGATATTACGACATGGTGTTCATGGACATTCAGATGCCACGGATGAATGGCTACGACGCGACCCGCGCCATCCGCAGCAGCGCGCGCGATTACTGCACGCGTGTGCCGATTGTCGCCATGACCGCCAACGCCTTTGCCGAGGATGTGCAGGCCGCCAAGACGGTCGGTATGAATGAGCACATCGCCAAGCCGCTGGCGCTGACGGCGGTGTGAGCGATACGGAAGGATACAGCGGCGCTGGCAGAAGGGGGAAGGGATGCCCTTTCCCGAATCCAGTCTGCATTCCATACGTCTGTTTCTCACACGCATGGATGTATTTGTTTCAGGGGGCTCGCGTCTGCAGACGCGACAAGGGGGCTTTCCAATCGTCACCTTGACCCCTTCGGCATCGTCATCCCTTCCACACATTTCAAAAGCATAATTGTAAATTCACCCAATCATCACGCAAAAGGATGCGCGAACGATTGACATTTTCCGCCCAAATCGGTACAATGAAGCTGGGGAGTTCTGCCCCGGCTTTTTTGATGGACAAACGCAATTTGCAACCGAAATACATGCCGGAAATAGTCTTACTTTCAGGAGGAACGGGCTCATGACCAAATCTACCACACGCCGATTCCTGTGCTGCCTGCTGGCGCTCTGCTGTCTGCTGGGCAGCCTGACCGCCTTCTCGCTGGCGGCGGGGACAAGCTATCCTTACAGCGCGTCCGTGAATGCGGATACCAACCTGCGCCGCAGCCCCTCGTCGGCGGAGAGCAACATCATCGCCCGTATCCCGAAGGGAACGATTCTGACCGTCACGGGCGCAAGCGGTAATTTCCTCTGCGTCACCTATGACGGGCAAGTCGGCTATATCTTCAAGCAGTACGCCGAGCAGGTGACGACGAACACGTCCGAATCCGGCAGCGTCGCGTATGGCTTCCCGTACTACACGACGACGAAATCCTCCGTCAATCTGCGCACGACCCGCTCCACCACCAGCACGCGCGTGACCACCATCCCCAAGGGCGCGACCGTCATCATCCACGGCGTCAGCGGCGACTGGGCGCAGGTGACGTATCAGGAGAAAACGGGCTACTGCATGACGGCGTATTTGAAGCTGCTGACGGTGGTGGAACCGACCGCCGCCCCGACGGCTGTGCCGACCAGCGCGCCTATTTTAGAAGACAGCACCTACAAAGTGCTGCAAAACGGCTCGACGGGCAATCAGGTGCTGGCGCTCCAGCAGGCGCTGGCGGAACTGGGCTACCTGACCAGCACGCCCGACGGCACTTACAATACCACCACCACGCAGGCGGTTATCGCCTTGCAGAAGATGAACAGCCTGCCCATGAACGGCATTGCGGACGCGAATCTGCAAGCGCTGATTTTCCATGGTCAGCCCAAGAATTCCTCCGGCACGAAGGTTTCCATCAAGACGCTTCCCGCCCTCTCCGGCATCACCATCCGCCTGCATGACCAGGGCGTGCTCGTCTCTACCGTGCAGACGCGGCTGACCCAGTTGGGCTACTATGACGGCGAAATCAGCGGCGTGTACGATGTAGCGACGCAAGCTGCGGTCAAGGCATTCCAGAAAGCGAACGGCTTAAAGGCCGACGGCGCGTGCGGCACGGCGACGCAGGAGAAGCTGATGAGCGCTGCCGCCGCCCCCGGTACGCTGCCGACCATGGAAGTGACCGTGACCGCAACCCCCGCGCCGACCGACCTGCCCCCGCTGACCGCCCCTGCCGCGACCGTCCGCAAGGGTTCGACCGGCAATGACGCGCGCCTTGTGCAGCAGCGGCTGATTGATTTGGGCTACCTTTCCGGCGTCGCGGACAGCATTTTCGGCACGGCGAGCGTGAACGCGCTGAAGGAGTTCCAAGCCAAGAACGGTTTGAGCGCCGATGGCATTGCAGGTGCAAGCACTTATCAGGTGCTGTTCAGCTATCTGGCGATTTCGGCGGATTACATCGTTACCCCCGCGCCAACCGCCACCCCGCTGGCGACAGCGACTCCGACCCCCGCGCCCATCACGAAGGACAACGTCGTTACCATCCGCCAAGGCACGAGCGGCGACGCGGTGCTGCGTTTGCAGGAGCGGCTGACGGCACTGGGCTACTACAATTCCCGCCGCGACGGGGTCTGCATGGCGGACGACGCAGCGGCTATCCGCGCTTTCCAGCGCATGAACGGGCTGTCGGTGGACGGCGTAGCGGGCTATGACACGCAGGTGCTGCTCTACTCCGCAACCGCAATCGGCAGCGACGGCATCATGGCGGGCGCATCGGTGGATGTGAGCGTCACCCTCCGCCGCGGCATGACGGGCGAAACCGTCCGCGCGCTCCAGCAGCGGCTGATTACCCTTGGCTACCTCTCCGGCACGGCAGACGGCATTTACGGCACAGCGACCGCCGAAGCCGTCTACAACTTCCAGAAGCGAAATGGACTCACCCGCGACGGCGTGGCGGGCAACAAAACGCTAATTGCCCTCTACTCCGCCTCTGCCGCCACCCCGACCCCCGCGCCAACGATTGCGCCCGTGAGCACGCCTTCCGCCGCATCGGTGATTGCCAGCGCCTCCGCGCTCCACCGGGGCGACAACGGCACGGCGGTCAAGGCAATGCAGCAGCGGCTGATTGACCTCGGCTACCTCGCGTCGGGTTCTGCGGACGGCATCTTCGGCGTCAAGACGTATCAGGCGCTGCGTGACTTCCAGCTGGCGAACGCCCTGTATGTGGACGGCGTTGCGGGCAAGAACACAATTGCGTCGCTCAACAGCAGCAGCGCCACTGGCAAGAACACCGCGCGCCCGAACACCACCGCAACCCCCACCCCGAACATCTCTAACGACATTGGCACAACCACGAAGGTCAGCGCGGAGAACGTCGTCTACGAATACTGGTATTCGACGGTGCGCAGCGCCTGCCGCCAGTACCCCTACGCGACGGTCTACGACTACTCCACGGGCATCTCGTGGCAGGTTCACATGTTCTCCTACGGCAAGCACGCCGAAGCCGAACCGCTGACCGCGGCGGACACGGCGAAGCTGGAGCAGGCATTCGGCGGCAACACATGGACGCCCAAAGCTGTCTGGGTCATCTTCGCCGACGGCACGGTTCGTATGGCGACGACCCACTCCATGCCGCACGAGGTGCAGCACACCACGGACAACAACTTCCCCGGCCATCTGTGCATCCACTTCCCGCGCACGCAGGCACAGGTAACGGCGATCGGCCCCTACGCCATGAGCCACCAGCAGACGGTGGAAAAGGGCTGGGCGGAAACGCAGGCGATGATTGCGAACTAATTTGGATATATAAAATGCCGCCGGGAGGATGGGGAATGTCCTTCCGGCGGCGAAATTTTGCGTTATACTATTTCCAGATAAGAATGCGCCAAGATGCGCCGCGAATTTTTCATTCTG
>ERZ1026941.17-NODE-17-length-74465-cov-23.938839_pt1 | contig 74465 bp, 58 predicted proteins | sample MGYA00519305_ERZ1026941 | MGnify/ENA primary metagenome ERZ1026941 (study PRJEB26926, sample SAMN06164614) | human gut metagenome | biome: ENVO:00009003; feature: ENVO:2100002; material: ENVO:00002003 | host: Homo sapiens | place: USA | collected 2012 ...
CCTTATGTTCCGGCTGGCATCTCTGATTAAACCCTTGACTTTTCATAGCCGGTCTTATTCACCTCTTACTACATCATCAGCCGTACACGCAGGATTAGTAGGCATCTCTTCTCGTGCTTTATTGAAAGCGGGAATAGAACGTAATGAACCAATGCAACAAAATGTTGCGTTGGCAGTCTCAGTTGGTAAAGATGACGTTATAAAGATAAAATTACCAGGCACGCCAGAATATATTGAATTGTATGATTCACAACAATATAGTTTATCTCTTGATGAACAACGAAGATTAGTAGGGTTATCAGGAATCACAGGGTCTCTGGATATTGTTCTTACAAACTCAAATGCTGATTCTAATACGCTCTATGGCAAGGATTATGCTCAAAATCACGGCATATTACTTCTTTCGCCAACAACATACGCGGGTGTCAACTCAAATGCTTGGCCTAAGAATAATGAAAATACAAATTTTATAACCCAGTATTCTCAAAGCAACAATAGTAAAATTATTGGATTTGATTATGTTATTATCAATAACAACAGTGCCGCAATCGAAGAATTATCACAAACATATACCTATTTTGATCAAGATTTTGAACAATGGAGGTAAACAATGCTTTCAAACATAAAGAACAAGTTATGGTGCTTAATTGCCATATGGTTTGCTTCATGGTTGCTTCATATTCCCTGTCTGGCAGAAAACATCTCTGCCGATCAGTTCTTATTTTACGCCGAGAGCTTTGACTATTCTACACCTGTTGGCTGGGGCTTTCCCGCGATGGACGACGCAGAGAATGATATCATTGGATTAACGGCCGCTCAGCGCACAGATCTGGCCGCATATCCAGAACATTGGTTAAAGGCTTGGATTCGACTGTATGTACAGCCAAGCATTCACGAGGCAACCATTCCTTTCTGTGACTTAGAAGATGATACGAATCCGCTCTCCTATAGCAATTTGCGCTTTGAAAACATCCGCATCTGCAATATGCATGAACTTGGCGTGTATCCAAAGTCTCGAATGGTATTTGCCTCTACTCCCTCTGCTTTTCTTGATAAACCATTGAATTCGGATGGGGATTGGTGGTACATGGAAGTCATGATTGAAAAACGCGACCGAACAGAAGAAGAAATTACACAGGCTCTGCGGCAAGCAGAAATTCTTTGCGATGCCTATGTTCAGCACAATGATCAATATAATATAGAGGCAGATCTATTGATTGACATATCTGCTGTAGAGCGCCGGATTCTTTTTGACGCCGACTCGATTGAGATCAGCGCGGAACAATGTAAAAAAAGCAGCGTGTCAGCGTATGACATTTTTGCTAATTATAACGTTGATGAAGACCTTGAATCAGAAGCCCAGATTCATCCGGAGCATTTTCAATGCTATGCGCTTGAATTTACTCTTACCAATCAGAGTTTCTACGATATTCTCAGCCTCGATTATGAGTCTGTGCTTTGCGATGATAATACATGGCTCATGTATTTTGATATGGAATACCGCAGCATATACGGCTGCAAATCGGGCACAAGCATTCCGGTGAGTGGATATTATTTAATACTTCGAAAACCTGAATGCGGCGGAAGCATCTCCGAGCAAGCGATTGATGAAATGACCATTCCTATCACAGTTCATACCGAATTTGCTGGTATACTTCAAAATGATGAGACAGAGGGAGCTCTGGGATATGATGGTATACCGTTCACAGTTGAGATTGATATGTGTCATTGTCAAATGGATTCAAAAGATCTAAATAATTGAATGTGAACCCTTCATTCCAGACGGGAGTACTGCCTCCTACACCTACGATGCGGCAGGCCGGAGGATTGAAACTGCATCCAGCACCTTGACAACGGCATACAGCTATGACAGCGTTGGCAATCTGCTCACCCAGGCCACCAGCGGCACAAGCGACATCGCCTTCGGCTACAGCTACAACAAGAACGGCTACATCACGGGCGAGGTGCGCAAAGAGAACGGCACAACCACCACCAGCACCTACGCCTATGACGCGTTGGGTCAGCTGACCAGCTTCCTGCAAAGCACCGGCTATGGGGAAAGCTACGCTTACGACAAGGCCGGGAATATGACCGGGAAGGTCATCTCCGGCATGGACGGAGAATCGGTTGCCCTTTCCATGAGCTACAACAAGGGCAACCAGCTCACCGCCATGGCCAACGGGAAGAACAAGATCACCTATTCCTACGACAAGAACGGTTCCATGGTGCAGAAGGTGCTGTCCAGCCAGACCTACGGCAAGCTGACGGACACCTACGCCTACAACGCCCTTGATCAACTCACCAGCTACACCGGCTACGATGGCTATACCCAGCAGTTCACCTACGACGCCAACGGAATGCGCCTTTCAAAAAGCGAGGCGGGCGACGCGAACCGTTCCACGCTGGAGGAGCTGCTGCGCGGGAACATTGCCGGGCTGCCGGGGATCGTGGAGCTTGCACAGAGCCAGACCAACGCGAACGGAGCGGACGCGCCTACCGGGCTGGAATGGGCCACGACGGAATACCTGTACGATCTCACGCAGGAATACTATCAGGTGATTTCCGAAACAACAACATCCGCCAGCGGGACTTCCGCCACGACGGCCTATGCCTACGGCCTGGAGCGCATTGCGGCGTACAATGAAAACGGCGTAACCCGCTATGTCTACGACGGCCGCGGGTCGGTTGTCCAGACCATCTCTGCTCCTGTTGCGGGTGCAGCGGTATCCTCCGCTTTGCCGGATATCAGCGTAAAGGTGCAGTCCTTCGCCTACACTGCCTTTGGCGAGCAGATGGGCGGCGTGAAGGTCAGCGGATTCACCTACAATGCCGAAGCCTATGACGCAGCTACCGGCATGCTGAATCTGCGCGCAAGGCTGTATGAGCCTGCCTTGGGCAGGTTCAGCCAGAAGGATATTTATCCTCCCAACCTGCTCATCACCTATTCCTTCAATGCATATCTGTTCACTTTTAATAGTCCGGTTAGCTTTGTCGATGCGGACGGATTACAGGCAAGCAGCCTGCGTAATGTGTTGTCTTCCATTGGCAACACCGTGAAGAAAGCGGCCAGCGCTATTGGCAATGGCATCAAAAAAGTTGCTAGTGCCTTAGTAGGAGAGACCGTTGTCAATACTGTGATTTCAAAGGTGAAAAGCGTTGCAAAGGCTGTAAAAAATGTCGTCAAGCCTGTTGTGGATGTGGCAACCTCAGCATGGCAAAAGGCAAAAGAATGCCTTGCCGAAGCACAAGAGGAAATCCGTGCACTTGAAGAAACTCGACCGGTTTCCGAAGCTGAAAAGAATGAAATCATTCGAAGAGCCTGTGCTAAGTTTTTAGGACTTGATGATACCACAAGCAGTGCAAGTATTCAGACCACCGAACAGATGTATACTGTTGAGGGAGGAATGGTCCTACATACTACGAAAAATCCTTATGGCCGTATTGTTTTACCTCCTGGAACCTATACACAGGCGGAGATCGTTTCCTTCATTATGGAATACGGTGATTCCGTCATGATTCGTGATGTCATGGATCTGATTGCAAAGGGTTCTGCAACAGCCACCTTCCCTGATGGCAGCACTGTTACTATAACGGCGCAAGAAGGGCTACAAAACCTTATCAACGCCAATCGAGAACAGGCCACGCTGGAAGCTTGGGAGCCTTCTTTCTGGCAGCAGGCAGGAATGGTGGTTGGTCAGGCTTTCGATCAGGCTATAAAGGGGGATTATGCTGAAGAAACTACGCCAGTTGGAACGTTGGCACAAATCGGCGTTGGCTTCATTCCTGTAGCCGACACGATAACAGATATCCGTGATTTTACTTATAGCGCACAACAATTCTGGTATAAACCTTCCTGGGGAAACGCCGGATGGGTTGCGGTTGATCTGATTGGATTTATTCCTGTTCTGGGATCATTAAAGCCCGTTTTTAAGCACGGAGATGAATTTATTGACGCTACGGGTACCGTAATCAAAAACGTCGACAATATGGTCGACGCAACCGGAACCGTTATCCGCAAAGCCGATGATGTGGCCGATGTCGCTACCGATATTGCAAAACATGGCGATGATTTTGTACAATCTTTGCCCAGCTCGAAAAAACTTCGCAGAAACCTTGAATTAGCAGGGGTCGAAGTCCCAGATTATCCAAATGCGGCACATCATATTGTTGCTGGTTCTGCTCCTGGGGCTGAAAATGCACGAGAAATCCTTACCAAATTTGGCATCGATATTAATGATTCGTCAAATGGTGTTTTCTTGCCCACCCAAAGGAATGTTGTTAATTCTGCATATCACCCCAGTCTGCATTCGACAGAATACTATGAAAAGGTTGATGACATGCTTAGCGCAGCAACCAATCGTGAAGAAGCAATAGAAATTCTGCATGAAATAGCTGATCAACTTGCGGAAGGAACTTTCTTTAATTAATATAGGAGAAGGAATATATATGAATATCTGGACATTAGAGCATGAAAAGCAAGAACATATAATGTTTTATACAATAGAAAAGTGGGATATAGCATATACGCTATCTTTTGATGGAAGTAAAAAAGCTGATTCTTGGAACAAGCCTCAAATTTACTCCGATTATCATCCGGAATCACATCCATATGTTGATTACCCTGGTTTTGTTTATCATACGGCTGTGTGCATTTTTAGTAAAAAGGCTACCGATGTTCTGCTTCCTGTTATCAGAAATGATGTAGAAGTGCTCCCAGTCATTTCTACAGAAGGATCCTACTGTGCAATTAATGTAACGAATGTAGGAGATTATATTGACTATGAACATACGAAAGCGAAATTGTTCAAATCCAGCGGACGAATTATGAGCTTTTTAGCACTTGCTTTTCAACAGGATGCAATAAAGAATACAAACATTTTTCGTTTGCCTGTTGGCCCGAAGAAGTATTACGTATCAGATTCATTTAGAAATGCTGTTTTGAACAACGATTTGTCGGGGTTTCGATTCGATCTTGTCTGGTCTAGTAATTTTTGACTATATTGAAAATGGTTGATCATTTACGACCCAATATTGATTTGTTTTTGGCCTGCTGGAAAAGGTGACGTATGCCAACGGGGCAAGCCAGAGCGACAAGAATGGCAATCTGCTCACTGAAACCGACGCGCTGGGCAACAAGGTGCAGTATGCCTACACGCCGGAAGGGTGGCTGGAAAGCATCACCAGGGCAGACGGAACCGTGCTCACATTTGAATATGACAAAACCGGCAGCCTGCTCGTCCAAAACGTGGGCGACGGCCAGACGGTGGAAAGCAGCTACAACGAAATCGGCATGGTGACGGAGGTTTCCAGTGCCGAGGGAACGATTGTTTACCAGTACAACGGGCAGGGATATCTGGTTTCCGTGACGAATGTGAACGGTGACGTCGTTTCCTATACCTACGATGCGTACGGCAACAAGACCTCCATGACCTACCCCGACGGCCGCACGGTGAGCTACACCTACGACCGCATGAACCGGATGACCAGCGTCACGGGGCTGGATGGGGACGTGACCCGCTACGCCTACGACGCGGCGGGACGCAGAGTCGAAACCGCGAGCAGCACCTTGACAACTTCATACCGCTATGACAGCGTAGGCAATCTGCTCACGCAGGCGACCAGCGGCGCGAGCGAGATTGCGTTCAGCTACAGCTACAACAAGAACGGCTACATCACGGGAGAGGTGCGCACAGAGGGCGGCAAGACCACGGAGAGCACCTATGCCTATGACGCGCTGGGGCAGCTGACCAGCTTCCTGCAAAGCACGGGCTACGAGGAGCAGTATGCCTACGACAAGGCCGGAAACATGACCGAAAAGGTGCTGACCGGCACGGACGGCATAGAAACTGCGTTGAAGATGAGCTACAACAAGGGTAACCAGCTGACGACCATGGTCAACGGGAAAGATAAGATTGCTTATACCTACGACAAGAATGGCAGCATGGTTACGAAGGTGCTGACCAGTCAGGCTTATGGCAAGCTGACGGACGCCTACGCCTACAACGCCCTTGACCAGCTTACGGAATATGTAGGTTACGACGGCTACCAACAGGAATTCACCTACGACGCCAACGGCATGCGGCTTAGCAAGAGCGAGGTCGGCAACGGAAACCGCTCTACGCTGGAAGAATTGCTTCGCGGGAACATTGCAGGGCTGCCGGAGATTGTGGAGCCGACGCAGGGCCAGATCAACGCGGACGAAGCGGACATGCCCGCCGGGCTGGAATGGGCCACGACGGAATACCTGTATGATCTCACGCAGGAATACTACCAGGTCATTTCCGAAACCACGACGAGCTCTGGCGGCGCTTCTTCTACAACAGCCTATGCCTATGGCTTAGAGCGCATTGCGGCATTCACGTCGGACAGCAGGACCAGCTACGTCTATGACGGGCGCGGGTCTGTGGCGCAGGCAATCACCATGCCGATTGCCGGTGAGGCTGTGTCCTCTGCCCTGCCGGATGTCAGCGTACAGGTGCAGTCCTTCTCCTATACCGCCTTTGGCGAGCAGATGGGCAGCGTGAAGGTCAGCGGCTTTAGCTACAACGCGGAAGCCTTTGATGCGGCCACGGGTATGCTCAACCTGCGGGCAAGGCAGTATGAACCGGCCTTGGGCAGGTTCAGTGCCAAGGACTTTATAAAAGGAAACGCTTTTACCCCGCTATCGCTGAATCGATATTCCTATGGTATTAACAGCCCGATTATCCATACCGATCCTAGTGGTATGTGGTTTAGTAAACTGGTTAACACAGCAAAAAATGTTATAGACAAGATAGCCACAACTGTAAAGAAGGCTGTTAATACAGCCGTAACATACGTTAAGGCTACGGCACAAAAGAAAATAATTGACGACGCTAATATGTTTGCGTCTTACTCTAACCAGTTTTATGAAAGAAATGCAGAAGAACAAAGCATCATCCGCGAGGCGGTAAGACAGATTCAGCAGTATGATATATACACGCAGAGTGGACGTGCCGAAGCTATTCGTATTATGGCTGAAGCGTGTTCTGCATTGAAAAAAATTGAAAATGCAAATAAGGAAGTAGTCACTCCTACGCCACAGCCTGCGGCAACTCCCGCGCCGCCGGCTGCTGATTCTCCTGCTCCGCAACCCAGCAGAGACGATGACTGGGATATTATGTTCCGCGGTCAAGAAATCGCTGATGCTATCTTGCAGCATTTGATTCCTGAGTATAATCAAACAGCCAAACAATATGCCGGACTCACTGGCAATCAGGATAGATTCCCGATTCTTGAAGAACCTGGTGCAGCCTTTGAACAATTGGTTGGAAAGATTGTCAAAACGGTTGCTATCATTGGCGGTACAGCAGTAGTAGTTACGCTGGTTGTAACAACAGCTGGCGCTGCTGCATATGTGGTAGGTCAAGGTGCGATATATTATGGGCTGTCTCAAACAGCTGCTGAGGCTCTCATGTATACTGTCGCATATGGCAGTGTTGGCACATATACTGTGCTGCAAGCAAGCGATATTGTAGAAACTTGGACAGACGAAAATACGTTGCTTGAAAAAGTATTCAACAATGATCGTGATGCTTATGAAACAGCTAAATCGCTCTCTCTGGCGGCCAGTATGGCCGTTCCAGTCATTGGAAGTTATGCCCCTGCTTTGGGGTATGGGCAGGCAGATAAGTCTGCTCAAGCAAGCCAGATAGAGGAACTTAATCCAAATACTATTCGATATAGCCAAAACTCTGTTAATGGATCTCAGCCTATCGTTGATAGTATGAAAGCAAATGGTTGGCAGGGGGATCCATTTGATGTAGTACAAATGCCAGATGGCAATCTGACAACGATAGACAATACACGTGTAGTCGCAGCACGTGAGGCTGGTATAAATGTCCAGGCAAATGTTCACTCATTCAATGAGCCACTGCCCGAAGAATTCATAGAAAGGTTTACGACTAAAAATGGCGTTCCTCAAACATGGGGAGAAGCAATTTTGCTTCGGATTCAAAATCAAAGTGGCGGATTTAGTACTGAAAATCCTTATGGCGCGCAAGAAATGATGAAAATAAACTAATTTGGAGGTTAATATGAACTACATAATATCCGATATTGACCAATATTATAGTACTTTTGAATACCCTCAGGAGTTTATTATATCTATTCAAAAAGGTATAGTTGATTGGGGAAGCTGGTATATTGTTCCTGAACAGAGAGCTAAGCAACGCTTGATAGGCCTTATGAAAAGATATCCAAATAGAAAACTGATTCCGTTTGCCAAAAGAGATGATTGCGATGACATTGCTTGCTTTGAAGTTGATCGACCAAATTTTGTAGAAATAATTCATGATTTTTCCTCACCTGGTTTTGAACAACGACAAGAATATACTTCTCTAAAACAATGGATTTCAATAATTACAGAATAATTTTCGGAGTTCCTACACCGCCGAAAGCCTGCTGAAGAAGGTGACCTACGCCAACGGCGCAGCGCAGACCCTTTCCTACGATCTGGCGGGCAATGTGGTTGCCGAGACCGACGCGGAAGGCAACGCAAAGCAGTACCAGTACGACAATGTCAACCGCCTCATCGCCGTGGTGGATGAGCTGGACGGTAAGACCACCTATACCTACGACGCGCTGGACAACATCGCCAAGGTGACGGACGTCCTTCGCCAGGTAACCAGCTACACCTACGATAAGAACGGTAACCAGTCTCCAGGTAACACTTCTAATACCTTTGTCTATGATACATCTGATATTAGGGTGGTTGTGAATAGTAATGGTGATGTTATTACTGTAATCCTAAATAGAAGGTGAGCACATGATTAAAAACTTTCAAGAATCTGATTTTATTGATGCTTTTCAAGATCTTCCAATTTATATTGGTAATGACCAAAGCGGAGAAATGATTTTCAAAAGAGAATATTCTAACGGTCTCTCTTTGACAACTTACTTGGATATCTATGGAGAAAAAATTGAACTTACAATTTCATACCCAGGACAAAACATTACCACATTCTCATCGCATATTGAAAGAGTTGAAATCAAATCCAATGTGATACATTGCATCTACCTTGATAAGTGCGTGGCTGAGTTGCAAATAGAGCCACATCTCTTCTTAAAAGTTTTGGGCTACTAAGATTTGAAAAACGAGACTCATAGTATCCGTACCAAGTGCCCAAATCCAGCACCTTGACAACGGCATACAGCTATGACAGCGTTGGCAATCTGCTCACCCAGGCATCCAGCGGCGCAAGCGACATCGCCTTCAGCTACAGCTACAACAAGAACGGCTACATCACGGGCGAAGTGCGCAAGGAGAACGGCACAACCACCACCACCACCAGCACCTATGCCTATGACGCGCTGGGGCAGCTGACCAGCTTCCTGCAAAGCACCGGTTACGGGGAGCAGTACGCCTACGACAAGGCCGGAAACATGACCGAAAAGGTGCTGACCGGCACGGACGGCATAGAAACTGCCTTGAAGATGAGCTACAACAAGGCCAACCAGCTGACCGGCATGGCGAACGGGAAGGACAAGATCACCTACAAGTACGACAAGAACGGAAGCATGGTTGAAAAGGCGCTGTCCAGCAAGACCTACGGCAAGCTGACGGACAGCTATGCTTATAACGCCCTTGATCAGCTTACGGAATATGTAGGTTACGATGGATATCAGCAAGCCTTCGTTTACGACGCCAACGGCATGCGGCTCAGCAAGAGCGAGGCCGGTAACGGGAACCGTTCTACTCTGGAAGAGCTGCTGCGCGGGAACATTGCGGGGCTGCCGGAGATTGTGGAACCTGCGCAGGGGCAGACCAATGCGGACGAGGCGGATATGCCTACCGAGCTGGAGTGGGCCACGACGGAATACCTGTATGATCTCACGCAGGAATACTACCAGGTGATTTCTGAGACCAGCACAAGCAAGAACGGCAGCACGACCACCGCCTACGCCTATGGCTTGGAACGCATAGCGGCCTACACGGCGAGCAGCAAAACCAGCTACGTCTATGACGGACGAGGGTCGGTGGCGCAGGCCGTGACCGCACCCATTGCGGGTGAGGCGGTCTCCTCTGCACTGCCGGATATCGGTGTGCAGGTACAGTCCTTCTCCTATACCGCGTTTGGCAAGCAGATGGGCACGCGGAAGGTCAGCGGCTACGCCTACAACGCCGAAGCCTATGACGCCGCCACCGGCATGCTGAATCTGCGGGCGAGGCTGTATGAGCCTGCTATGAACAGGTTTAGTCAGAAGGATATCATTCGCGGACAAGCAACTTCTCCGCTGTCTCTGAATCGATATGCTTACTGTGTCAACAACCCCGTCATGCACACCGACCCCAGCGGTGAATCCGTGCTGGATTCCATTGGCACTTGGTGGAACAAGGCGAAGCAGACGGCATTGGGCCAATTTGTGGATACATTTGTAGTTCAGCCTATTGTAAAAATGGCGCAGAAAATTGCAAACGTAGTTGCAACGGTTGCCAAAACGGCCATAAAGAGCGCTGCAGAGAAAGCCGCTAAAGAATATAATACGGAAGCATTCCAGCTGTTTTCTTCGATTTTGCAAAAGATAGATGGCGATGGTGTGTATTACTCCGAAAAATTTAAAGCTGTTGTAGACAATATGCAGAGCGAATTGAGATCACTTGATCCATCCGATGTGAACTATAAGAAAAAGGCACAAGAGATTGTGGCGAAATACTGCGATTACTTTAACAATTACGAGGCTCAGAAAAACAACGCTTTGGATGCTTACGATTCACTTACCGCATGGATGAAGGACACACAAAAGAATAAAGCCACTTGGCTTGGAAATGGAAGGGATTTACTGAAGGAAATGAGCGCAGCAAAAGAGGAATATCCTCCTCAGATCAGGGCGCTGATTGAACAGTATTCATCTGAAGTGATCATTGGGAAGGAAACTACGCTCACCAACGTCAAATTAAGTAATAAACGAGAGAATGAATTGGCCATAGTGGAAGCGAAGCTTAAAGAGTTTTATAACAAACTGAATGGCCTGCTTTATCCATCTGGGAACCAAGAAGCGGATGTGCCTCCTGAAACAGAAATGCATGAATACAGCAACCCCAACTTTCAAGATTTAATTGATGGTAAAATAACAAAATTCAATGATGCTCTTGGCGACAAGGATACAATGACAAATGAAGATTGGCAAGAGTATGCAAAACTATTAATCTATTTGGAAAAGAATGGGCGACTCCAGTATAGTACAGAAACATCCGGTAGAATAGACAAAGGAGTTTTGAAGACAGATTGTTGGGGTATCCTAAAAATCGGCTCGCTGTTGACGCTTAATCGAGAGGGAATGAAAGGTCAATCTTTTACGAAAATTGAATATATGGCAAACAATTTTAGAAGTGGAGATTCCCTAACGGAAATACCAAAAGGAGGACCGTTGGACATTGAGCAATTAACTTATCATCCAAATACATTTGTTTTCATTGATAACGATGGGGATAAATTCAGTTACGATCACGTGTATATCGTTGTAGAGAATCTGGAAGATAAGGACACAGGAGAAATATATCCCATTGGGCTGCTTGGTATAGGCGGCTCCAATATCGGTCTGCAAACCTACGACGCATATGAATGGTATCAAAAAAATTCAGACAAGTTGATTGCATATGGGACACAACCCCAAAAAGAAAACTAAAGGAGGCTCTACCATGAAACACCGTATACAGAATATGCTTATGATGTTCCTATTGCTGGTTTTCACCTTTAGCGGCTCTGTGCTGGCAGAAGAACACCAAGCCTACGCTTCGCAGGGGAATGTCGCTTTCTTCAAAGAGAATGACAAAATTGGACTGCAATCAACAGATGGGACTGTTTTGCATGCCGCTGAGTTTGATGGCACAGGCTACTTTGACGCGACGGGGCAGGCCAACATCTATGTGGACGATAAGATTGGGCGGATTGACCGTACTGGCAAAATCATTGTCGAGCCGTTTGCATGCGATGAGATTGAGGCCATTCCAACGAATTGCACCTCGGAAGCCGTGCCGCCATATGTCCTGCTGGTATCCTGGTACGGCGCTGACGGGGAAAAGGTCATGCAGCTGATGAATACGGAGGGTGAATGGCTCTCAGACACAAAGTTCGATCTGATGTTGTATGAATTTGAAAATGGAAAACTCTTCATCAGATACGAGGATCAATACAATCAAATCGACACAAACGGTCAATTAACCTCAGAGGTGTGGTGGGAATATATCTTTTTTGCGCCATTGGATGAAATTAGAGTAGATGAGTCCTTTGACCGGGGCCGTCTATTCTTCGACAAGCATGTAGACTTGTGGCAGCATATTGTTTACCAGCCGAATGGAAAGAAAGAAATATATCTGGTTCAGGGAGAACAGCATCATCTCGCGCCTGAAACGTGGACGAAATTTGAATGGCTCAGCGATCAGCTCGTCGCCTATTGTGAAAATGACCTGTGGGGCATTGCTGATTATGAATGCAATGTCATTATGCCCGCGCAGTGGCCCTCAGCACCTCTTGTAGGTAGCCTTGAAGAAGATATTTGGCGCGTAACCGATCCTGGCACAAACAAGTGGAAATGGGTTCATTCAGATGGGGAGACTGTTTTGAGTTTGGAGCCTGGTGAAACCTTGTTCTATGAAGCTGATAATCGATATACGCTCAACGACGATAAATCGACAAAACTCATTGACAATACAGGAAAACTGATCGCCGAGATCGACAGTAACTATTCTATCACATGGTTTGAGGAGAACCAATATTTCCGATTTGTAAACTATGGCGACGGCACGTGGGGATATTTGAGCATGGACGGCGAAACACTGTCCACGTTCCCAGAGACTATTTATCCCTATCACGATGGTTATAACGAGCTCACAAACGGCTGGATTCGCGTAATTGACGAAGAACGGATCGTAGGGCCGCTTGATGATCCTGTAGGTCAATGCGGCTTTGCGAGTGTAAACGGGGACATCGTACTCTCCTCCGAATGGGATGCGGCATACGACTTTACCGCCAATATGCTCGCGCGCGTCGAGGTTGATGGGCAATACGGATTTGTGGACACGACAGGAGCCTATGTTATTGAGCCACAATGGGAATATGCAGATGACTTTGTTGACGCGGGCGGTCAATGGGTTGCAGCTGTTTATAAGTACTCCGAATCTGAAGTGATCTGGAAAGGATTTATCAATGAAGCCAATGAGCTGATTGGAGAGATTTCATACTGATTTGGCATTGTTATGTCAAATTTGAGATAATCGGTGCAAGCAGGGCGAACGTTATACTTTTCGCACTTTGCTTGTTGGTGGCACCTGCCCCCAATCCCCTTTAAGCAGAGCATGCTCTGCGGTTATGAAGAATGCTTGCGCATTCTCCGTTTGGGCTTACGCCCACTCCAAAAGAAAAAAGCCCTATGCCTAATCGCTTTTAACGCAGAAAGGCATAGGGCTTTCGTCTATCGCTCCACAGATTCACAGCTGCGGTGCTGATCGGGTTCGGAAGGTATAGCGTGGTTGTGTAGATCGGCCTCATAATCCTCATCGGATAAGAGGGTATCGAGGTTGGTTTTGATATGACGAAGATCGCGAAGTTCCGTGTTATGCTGAGAGAGAACTTCTCTGTCTTCGCGTTTCTGATTAAGCAGTCGGTCAAATTCCTCCGAAAGCTCGGCCAATGTCGGCAGCTTTCCATCAGCGGCACTGTAGATGGCCTGTGCCTTTTTGTGTGCTTCGATCTCTGCTTTGTGCTCCCGATAGAACGCTGGCGACCAGCCCGATTCCCGATATTGTGTATAGATGTCTTTGGTTTTGCGGTAACTAAGAATCGCATTCCGCTGGTTGCGAATCTCAGTCATCTGTGATTGAGCGGTTCGGATTCTATCCTTGAGCGCATTTCGGCTGGCAAGTGCGGAGCGCAATTTCTCCTCAAGCTCGTCATAGGAAGAAATATGGTGCTCCTTTAGATAGATCATCGACTTGGCAACGGCGTCTGTGTTGTGCCTTTCTGCCCAACGCTGATAACCTTTTCCTTTGCCTGCACGGAGCTTTGCTTCAATGTCAATTAGCAGTTCCACCTGACTGGGCGTGAACTGACTTCTTGGTACCTTTGGAATATGAACATGATGACCGGTAAGCGCAGAACGCAGGGCAGCTTCTGTATACTCCGCTCCCAACGTATCCAGACGAACATAACGCTTTCCATTGGGAGGTTTGATGCTGATTTGAGCGCCTCGCTTAAACCAGCATCCGGCGTCTTCAAGCAATTGCATTAGCGCATCAAAACCATCTGGCTGCATTCGCAGTGCAGCGTCAATCGTCATTCGCAGCCAATCGCGGCCGCTGGTTTTTGCGTTGTTCCCCAGCCACTTATCATAGGAAACGGTTTTGTCCTGCGGGTTCTTGATTACGGATAGGCGATGCTCCTCGCAGATCTTGTCGCTAAGCTCGGCCACCAGTTTTCCTGAACGGATAACATCTCTGAATTTGTGCGTGCATTCCAGCGAAACCGAGCAAAACGCAATATGATTATGAATGTGTTTGCGGTCTGTATGGGTGGCTACGATAAACGCATAGTCGCCCTTCAGCAATTCGGAGGCCAGCTCGTATCCGATTTGATTCGCTTCCTCCGGCGTAACCTCGCCAGGCTTGAAGGACTGGCGGAGCTGATAAGCGATCACTTCATTATGAATCTGTCTGCCGGTATTGGCAAGATACGCATTGCGCGCAAGCAGAAATTCGTGGTCAGCGGTTTCGGGAGAACAGGCGTAGGATGAGATGAGTTCGCCGCCCTCCGTCTTATCCGGATTCTTGATATATTCAACTCGCTCCTTCAAGCATTGCGAGATCGTCTTTCCTTTGTTGATGTGCATCGACATAATGCGGGTTGTTGCCATGAACTCCTCCTCAGTATAAATGAAAAGCGGCGATCTGTGATGAACACAAATCGCCGCGTGATGTGCTTTTAGCAAAGAAGACCTTCCAGGAAACCGATCATGTGATCCAGCCTGTTCAGCAGCAGGTTGGCGATAGCAGGCAGTCCAATGGGACTGACCAGAAGCGCAAGCACTAGGAACGCAATACCGTTTTGCCAGTATCCAATGAAGAACTCAACCAAGGACAAGAGGGCAAACAGGGATACGGTCAAACCGAGGATCGAGGAAGCGATGGACGTAATGAAGGCGGTCAGTCCGAGCAGCAATCTGACGATCAGGATGGCGGGGGTCAGCGCGATTCGCAGTGTAGTCTTGATCATGGGATGTTCCTCCTCGTTATGCTGTTCGCTCCAAGACGGTCAGCAGCCGGTTTATCATCTTCCATAGCTCATCCTGCTTCTGAATGATCTCGTCGATTTCGGTTTCGTAGATTTGCCCATGAGCGTTCATACGCTTTGCAATCTGGTTGAGATTGTTGGTCATGTTGCTCAGCAGGCGTATCATTTCGCGGATTTGCGGAAGATCCAGCTTTAGAATGTAGCCATTGAGCACCATCGACCGAAGGAAGGCGGACGTGTTCGTGATACCAAGGGACTTCATCTTCTTCTTGATGATCTCCGCTTCAGTTTCGGTGGTCTTGAAGTTGTGCTGGATCAGCCGTTTTTCCTTTTCCACCATGATTATCTCTCCATACTGCCTTTTCTGCAAGGCTGTCGTCGTGAAGATTCATCAGTTTCTCGAATGCGACCGAGCAGTATCTCTTTTGGGAAATCACACACCAAGACCTTTACATGCTGCGTATCGGTGAGCAATATCGCAAATCGCTTTTCACCCATTTGAGTTCATCACCTATCTCTCCATGTCGTGGGATTTGTGCTTGGGTGTTTTGGTTTCAGGCATGGTCGCCGGACTGCTCTTTTCTTCGCTAAGAGATCGCCTTCGCTCCTTGATCTCTTTGCGGGCAAGCCGGATGAAACCGTCCAGAACGGTGGAATGAGAAGCCACGGTGTAATCATCCCGGCGATCAAGGCCGTTCGCTGCTTGCGCTTCCGGCAAAGTGACTGAACAGGCCCAATCCTTGTTGGAAGAAGAAAAGCGGCCATCCCAGCCTCTGATCTGAACAGTCGCCGCAAGCACAACGGAGACGCGCTCCTCTCCGTATTGGTCGAGGACTTCTGTGACCGCTTCATTGTCCAGATGCATGCCGTCAAAATGGCGGGCAATCGCATCCTCTATGTCCCTTTTACAGGCGATGTTCTCTTGATGTGAAAGTCGAAACAGATCGAGTTCGCCATGTTCGCGCGCATGGGCAGCGGTTTCATAATATACGGGGATAGGATCGAAGTCTTTTCTCATAGTCGTTACCTCCTGGGGTTTTGTTTGGTTCTGCATGTATTCCTGAACGGCTTCCTGCCTTTCCTGATCTGTTCCATATTGCAGCACATCGAGCCGATACTCTACATCATCCAGATGATGTAGCGCTTCCAGAAATCGGGGATGAAGGTCGTCGTCTGGAGATTGCGGAGCATACTGCTCCTGCCATTGCACCAACTGATTTCTGTAAGCTGCCAGTTCACTGAAGCAGTAGGACGCCTGATGCTGGAACCTTTCTTCTTTGCTGATTTCAGGATGCTTTCTGACAATATACAAAGGCAGGTGCTCGTCATAAGCAATGCCAAAATCCGAAGCCAGTTCCAGCGCAGCGTCTTTGGGAGAAAGATCGAAAAGGCGGCTGGTGAAGCTGATGACATCATCATCCGCCTGACATCCAAAGCAATGAAAGCGTTCGTCCACCTTCATACTGGGTGTCCTGTCATTGTGAAATGGGCATCGGCACATGCCGCTCCTGCCAACATGAATGCCGTAGTGCTCGGCAGCTTCTCGCGTGGTTATGCTGCTTTTTACGGATTCAAACAGATTCATAGATCACCTCGATTCGCAAAGAAAATGACGTTTCCGCTCATCGTTCCTCGCCCCGACGAGGCTTCTCCTGCTGCTTTGTTGCAGTTGTTTTGTCAATATCCAGTGCTGCATTCAGCTCTGCCAGGCGTGCGCTCTTGGTTTTTAGTTCATCCTCTTGAGGAAACGGCTTGCCGGCTTCCTCTTTAGCGTCGGCAACCTGCTGGCGCACGGCGGCAAGACGCGCAGCCGTTTCTTCCATACGCTTTGGAATTTGTGCGATGGTGTTGTCAAGACGGGTGATGTTGCCTCTTGCATCATTGCCAACATCCATGCGGTGGGAGACGGAACCATGAAGGATGAGCTGAAATTTGTTAATGAAGGAATCATAAGAGATGCTCATCGTCAATCCTCGATAGGAGCCAAACTCGGCGTCCATACCCTTAGCGGCTTCCTTGCATGCCGCAAGAATGGCTTTGCCAGCTTCCTCCTTGTCCAGAATCAGCTTGCCGCCCACCATCATGCCCACAAAATCCTCCTGCGGAAGCGGATGCGCCTCAATCGTGGCAATATCCTTTTCAAAGCCGGCAATCAGCTGGGTATCGCGTTCGATTTCCTGCGGGAAATCCTTGAGCAGCTGATCCTCAAGCCGATACTGTTTACTCAGATGATCGGCCTTCATCAGCTTCAGCCTCGCAACATCCACATCCAAATCCATCTTTTCTTTTATACGGGGATCGCCGGCACACAGCGCCTTGATTTCAGCATACGAAAGCGCGGTTTCGTCCATGTCATCACAGGAACGAACAGGGCTTTTGTTGGTCATGATCTGCGAGATAAATTTTTGTTTGTTTTCGACCGTCTGCCAGAGGTAGGCGTCAAAGGTGGCCTCTGTCACATACCGATAGATGAACACTTTTTCATTGCGGTTGCCCTGACGGACGATACGACCCGCACGCTGCTCCAGATCACCAGGACGCCAGGGACAATCCAGATCATGCTGGGCGATGAGCCTGTCCTGAACATTGGTGCCCGCGCCCATTTTAGCGGTACTGCCCATGAGCACGCGCACCTGACCAGAACGAACCTTAGCGAACAGTTCCTTCTTTTTTACCTCCGTATCCGCATCATGGATGAATGCGATTTCTTCCTTTGGGACGCCCTGCGCGATCAGCTTGGCCCGGATGTCGTCATAGACGTTGAATTCCGGCATCTGGTCGTCTGAAACGGGCTTGGGCGTTGAAATATCGCAAAAGACCAACTGTGTCAGCCTCTGCCCTTTGCTCTCATCCCAAATTCGGAAGATGTTGCGCACGCAGGCGTTGACCTTGCTGTCCGGGTCGTCGGGCAGTAGCGGATTGATGAGCCGCTGATCGAGGCCCAGCTTGCGCCCGTCGCCCGTGATCTTGAGCATGTTGTCCTCGGAGGGGTCAACGAGTTTCTGATGAACCGCCGCGGCGCGTTCGGATAGGGCCTGCACCAGCTCCTGCTGCTGCGGGCTGGGCTTGACGGCGATGGTCTCGTAATGGGCTTCAGGTGTAGGCAAATGAAGCTGATCCGCCGTTTTGATATCAGCGACTTCCTTGAATACGTTCATGAGTTCAGGGAGATTGAAAAATTTACTGAACCTTGTTCTGGCCCGATAACCAGTACCCTCAGGGGCCAATTCGATTGCCGTCGCCGTCTCGCCAAAGGTGGATGCCCAGGCGTCAAAATGGGTCATGCCGCTACGTTGCAACGCGGCATATTGCAGATACCGCTGCATCGTATACAATTCCGTCATGCTGTTGGAGACAGGCGTGCCTGTCGCGAAGATTACGCCTCGCCCGCCGGTTAATTGATCCATGTACCGGCACTTCATGAACATATCAGAGGATTTCTGTGCTTCCGTAGCGGAGATGCCGGCAACATTGCGCATCTTGGTGTACAGAAAGAGGTTTTTGTAGGAGTGTGCCTCGTCCACGTAGAGCCGATCTACACCGAGCTGTTCAAAGGTTACAACATCGTCCTTCCTCTCCTCCGCTTTCAGCTTCTGGAGCTTGGTTTCCAGCTGCTTTTTGGACTTCTCCAATTGCTTGATTGAAAAACGCTCTCCGTTGCTCTCCTTGAGTTCCGTGATGCCCATCATGATTTCGTCAATCTGATCCTGAAGCAGCTGTTCCTGACGTTCATGGGAGACGGGGATTTTTTCAAACTGAGAGTGGCCGATGATGACCGCGTCATAGTCCCCGGTAGCGATACGCGCACAGAATTTCTTGCGGTTGCTCGTTTCAAAATCTTTTTTTGTTGTGACCAGAATCCTTGCGGAAGGATAGAGACGCAGGAATTCAGAAGCCCACTGCTCCGTCAAGTGATTCGGCACGACGAACATGCTCTTTTGGCTGAGGCCCAGTCTCTTGCTTTCCATTGCCGCGGCGACCATCTCGAACGTCTTCCCTGCCCCTACCTGGTGTGCAAGCAATGTATTGCCGCCATACAGGATGTGAGCGACGGCACTCCGCTGATGCTCGCGGAGCGTGATTTCCGGGTTCATGCCGGAAAATACGATATGCTGTCCGTCATACGCACGGGGCCTGATCGAGTTGAATCGCTCGTTGTACTCCTTCACAAGCGTTTCTCTCCGGGTCGGCTGTTTCCATATCCACTCACGGAAAGCGTCTTTAATGGCCTGTTGCTTTTGTTGGGCAAGGGTAGTGGCTTTCTGGTTCAGTACGCGCTGCTCCTTGCCATCCGCATTCTGAATGGTGTCAAAGATGCGCGTATCTCGCAGATTCAGCGCATCTTCTAAGAGCTTATACGCATTCGCCCGGTCTGTGCCGTAGGAAGCATACGCGGCGACGTTGCTGCGCGAAACAACCGTTTTGCCGTTGATGCGCCACTCGGCGGTATGGGGCGAAAAATGCACGTCAATCGCGCGGCGCTGGTAGTATGGCGTATTGAGCAGCTCATACATGAAATCCTGAATATAGTCCGGCGAAATCCACGTCGCGCCGAGCCTGACGTCGATCTCCGATGCCTCCAGGTCTTTGGGCTGGGCGGCAGTGAGCGCCGTCACGTTGGTCTGGAAGGAAGCGTCAGACTGCGCTGCCAGCTTTGCTTCGCGCAGCTTTTGACGTACATTGCCCGAAAGGTATTCATCTGCCGTGACATATTGCGCATCCGTACCGGGGATGCGGTAGATCACGCCGGTGAGCTCTTCGGCAAGCTGTTTTTCGTCCTTGCCTGTCAGCCGCGACATAAAGGGGAGATCGACCTTTGCCCGCTCCCCGATGGACACAGCCAGCGCGTCGGAAGCTGTGTCCGCATGGTCGATACTGTGTCTCTGCCTGATCGTCCGCTTGGTAAACATGTCCGCCTTGCCTTTGAGGCGATGCTCCTCATCCAGAATCTCAAGCGAACAGAGCAGATAATACGAGGAATCGTCCGAAAAGGCCAGGCGGTTGGCGCGGTCGTTGATGAGGCCATATTTTGCTGAATACGCATCATACGTCTGGTTCAGCTCCTGCTGCATGACGGCGATCTCTTCATCGCTGTGTTCGTCGAGCTGTGCGTCAATCAGCCGATGCACCTGATCGCGCAGTTCAACCATGCCTTTCACGCGCTCCTGGGCAGTCTGGTTCAGGCTTGGCCTGACCATTCGGCTGTTTTCCCGGTAGTAGACCTGGCCATCCACGACGGCATACGAGAAATTGCGTACATTGGGATCGGCGGGAATGGACTCGTCGATTGCTTCGTTTTCACCGAGGTCGGGCAGTGCCGCTTCCTGGTAGTTGCCATGGATATGCTGGATGGCCTCATGCAGCTGATCCGCGAGACTTGCTCCTTCAACGGGAAGAACCGTGAAATCCTGACGGCCATACTGCGTGTTTTCCCTGCTCTGAATGCCCAGAATCATCTCCGGATGATCGACAAAGTAACTGTTGATGGAAAAACCATCCTCGTTCTGGCCGAGATGCACCCAATCAGGTTCGATGTCAATCGGATGATCCCGTTTTTGGAGGAAGATGATGTCCGAGACGACATCCGTTCCGGCATTGGCGCGGAAAGCGTTGTTCGGCAGGCGAATCGCGCCCAGCAGCTCCGCGCGCTGGGCGATGTACTTGCGAACCTCCGGGGACTGTTGATCGAGGGTATAGCGGGAAGTGACAAAGGCAATCACGCCGCCGGGACGCACCTGGTCAATGGCCTTGGCGAAAAAGTAGTTGTGAATAGAAAAACCGAGCTTGTTATAAGCCCGGTCGTTGACCTTGTAGTTGCCGAATGGCACGTTGCCGATGGCGATGTCAAAGAAGTCCCGTCTGTCCGTGGTTTCAAAGCCCGCGACCGTGATATTCGCCTTGGGATAGAGCTGCTGGGCGATGCGTCCGGTGATGCCGTCCAGCTCTACGCCGTACAGGCGGCTGCTTTGCATAGCTTCCGGGAGCATTCCGAAGAAGTTGCCCACGCCCATAGACGGCTCCAGAATATTTCCAGAAGTAAAGCCCATATTGCCCACCGCATCATAGATAGCCTGAATCACGGTGGGACTGGTATAGTGACTGTTGAGTGTGGAGGCGCGGGCCGCTTCGTATTCTTGCGGGGTCAGGATTGCGGCGAGCTGCCGGTATTCGTCTGTCCACGCGGGCTTGCTCGCGTCAAAGGCATCCGCCAGACCACCCCAGCCCACATATCGAGACAGCACCTCTTGCTCATCTGGCGTCGCTGTTCGTCCTTCGGCCTCGATTTGCTTGAGCGTGCGAATAGCCGCGATATTGTAGCCAAACTTGGTTTTCGCGCCGCCCTCGCCCAAGTGGTTGTCGGTGATACGAAAGTTCTGCGTGGTGGACTGCTCAGGGCGTTCCTTCTGGGGTGCTGTGTGCATCCGCTCAATGACGATATCATAGGGCAGGCCGTTCTGTTTGGCGGGGTAAACAGCGACCGTTTCGGAGGTGATTTCCGGCTGCTTCTGAGGCTGCGGATATCGCTCCATGAGCCGGGCAAAGCTCTCCTGACTTTCTGCCCGGAGAATGGGATAAGTCAGCGACGGGTCGCGCAGCTCGATGCCCAACGGGCTGATTCGCTCGATGATAAAAGGTTTCCCATCTTCCAGATAGACCGTATCGCCCACCTGATAGGCGGGTGCCTGGACGGTAGGTTGTTCAGTCAAATCCGGCAAAGGCTGAGACAATTCAGGGTAGGTGGCTTGTATAATGTCGCTATGCAGTCTGTTGTGAAAGTTGTCCAGTCCATAGTACAGATCAATAAAGCGGGCATCCTGAATCGTGGCCACGACTCGCTTAATAGCAGCTTCTCCTTCCAGATAAGCGTTCTCCCTGTCCGAATTTTTGCAGGCATTTTGATAAGCCTCATCTTCCAATACAAGGCTCTTAACAATAGGTAGAAACTGCTCGTAAACTTCCCGTACCGTGGGCGAAGTGCCTTGCGATTGTTCCGATTCTTCTAGTTCGGCCTCCTCCTGAATAATCTGGGCAACAGTCTGCTCAACCTGCCGGATGAACGGATTTTGGGCAAACTTCTCCTGGTCAACGACTTTTCCGCCTTCAATGCCGGATTCGGCCAGCCGTTCTCGGATATAAACGGGGTCAATGTCCTCCAGAGCGTCCTGTTCTTCTGCAGTAAAAAAACGATCTTCTTCAATCAAATTAAGCACACGGTCGAGGATTTCCTCCCAGGGAATGTCCCCCGCACCGCTTACGCCATTGACCGGGAACGATGGAAGATCATCGCCGTACTCCTCCCGGAGTGCATGGAGCATATCTGCGCGGGAAGCCCCTTCCCGCAGTCGGCGCACAACGGCGCGCTTGCTTGATGTATCGCCGTTCCATTCCTGGATGGCCGCGTCAATGTCTGCCTGGGTGATCTCAGTACGAGACGGCGTGGATGTATCTTCCGTCCTTATTGTGCTGCTCCCAAAGACCCGTGTGCCGTCTGCCCCGAATTCGGCTTCGTAGGCGTCAATGTCTCGTTCCGCCTCATGGTCAATCGATGGACGGGATGACACACGGCGCTCCTGGCTGTCCCAGTCAACAGCGGAGATCGTCACATCATATTTGTCCCGGAGCTGCTCTACATACTGCTCCAGTTGGTGGGCGGGAATACCGCACATATCCACTCGCCCCGCTCCGGGAACAAGGCGGGAGGTCAGCGTCAGCCCCAGCATAGAGGCGGCAGTCCGAGCATCCTCGCCGTATAATTCATAGAATTCACCCACCTGAAACAGCACCATATCGTCGGGGTGGCTTTCCTTGACCACCTTGTAGGTGTCAAAGAGGGAATTGCGCTGGGCACTTTGCTGAAACTGAGCTTTTTCTTCTGGCGTCAGATACCGATGCAGACTGACGAGCCTATCAATTCGCTTGGCTGCCTCGTTCCAGTTCAGATGAACCTCAGGACAGCCTTTTTTCGTGAGCTTAATGCCCTTGCTGTCGTGGCTCTCCGAACTGCCATCGCTCCTCGAAAGTGCGTGTGAACGCCCGCCAATGCCGTATTCACACTTGAGGAAATCCGCTTTTTCCTTCGTGGAATGGGCGGGAATATCCGTAAAGTAACGGTAAATCCGATCCTTTCCACCCTCCATGCTGCTCCCAGACGAAAGAAAAGCGCCAAGCTCATCCTCTGTAATGAAACCATCGGGACGCGAGACCTCCGTCAGCAGGGAATCGTACTCCCTACGAGGGAGCGTCAGCTCCTTCAATGCCTGTAAGACCTGTTCGGGGCGATGGTAGTGGAACCGCATCAGATCGTGATTATCTTCGTATGCCCCTGCAAAGCGCTCTACCTCAGCAGTGAGGGTAGATAGAAATTGCGGGTCTGCAAGCCGATCAGCCAAACGGCTGGTTTCTTCAGGAAAGCCGCCGCCGTGAATCGCTTCAATGGAAGGGAAAAAGCCTTGAGCTTCCGGTGCCGTCTCGCTGTACATATACCACAAGCTCTGGGATAGTGCAGCGCGCTCATGCGCAGGGGCAGCAGCAAGCTCCATCATGCTCATGTATTGTCCTGATTCCATGAGTTCTCCGACCCGTTTGGCGGCATCCTCCCACGATAGGGTCTGCGCCATGGTTACGTATCGGGCAGATTTTCCCAGCGAAAAGTGAATACCATCCTCATCGTACCAGGCGCTGTACTGCCTGCCATCTACCTTCAGGCCGTTTCCACCATGAAAGCTCCGGCACATGTAGTCCGCAACGGATTCAGTGGAAAGCTGCTTCATAATGGCCGTGCCGATGACCAGCCTGAGATCGTCCGAATTGCCGCCGACGCGCAGGAATTCATCCACGACTTCCTGGGAAACCAAAGAAGCGAAGGGCATCATTCCGATGCTCTCCGCTTCCATGCTGTCAATGATCTGAATTTGTTCCGATTCCGTTGGAAAGATGAAGCTCAGTTGCTCTTGCTGCGGCTCATAGTCCGTCAGGCGTAAATCAGCTCCGACAGGATCATCTCTTCCGCTTGCGCCTTGCAGTTGTTCATCAGGCCCACCCACGCCATCTGATTCTGGGCTTTGAGTTCCTCCGTCACGCCCGCTTCCTTCGTCAGATGGTTCATCAGGTTGTCCAGACGGTTCTGGGCCGTCTCCTCGATCTCCTGAAGGTGCGTCATCAGGTTGCCGCTGAGGAGCAGCCTCGTATACAGGCCCGGACGGCTCTCCTCCAGGTAGCGCTGCCGCATCCCCCCGTACTTGCCCAGCGGCTTGCGTTCCGCTTCGGTCAGACCCAGGTCGGGCAGCAGATAGTCCCCGTTCTTCCTGTAAATCAGTTCGCTCATGCTCCATACTCCTTTCCACTTGTCGGATGGTCTTTTCGATTTGGCGCAGCACCTGGCCTGAAATCTCGCTAACTGCTTTGCCAAGCTCCGCCACAGTTGCGGGTGTGTTCCAGTCAAGCACCTCGGTGAAATCCTCCCGGAAAAGCTCCGGCTCCAGTCCGCAGCGCGCCTGGAGGCTGTAGGAGATGCTGGCAGCGGCGGCTTTCCGGAAGGAAGCCCCGATGTTGAATTCATCGTACTCCGAAAGATACGAACCGTCAACGCTGTCGATGATGTCCCGCCTATGCTCGCGCCAATAGGCTAACGCCTGCTGCGTTGCGATCTGGCCGATCTGGCCGGATAAGGGCATGGAGGCGTCAGCGTAGTACGCGTTTTCCAGCATCTGCTTGACAGGCTCCATATTGCCTTCTGCCAGCACCCAGGGTTCAACCCTTCGGGAGCCGCGGCGTTCGCCGGTATCCGATACGTCAAAGACATACCGGACAGACATGCCACCAGGCCCAGGAGAGAGCAGCGCGATGCCCTTGGAGCCACGCCGGATATAACGTCGCATCGTATCATTCCAAATATCGTACTCGGCACAGGCCGTCGCATCCGGGCGCTGGGCATAGATCAGCAGTTGATCGTGAAAAGGGTACTTGTACAATCTGGATGATGTATCCAGAAATGCCGCCCAATCGAGGTAATCGCCGGTGATCTTTCGGGCGGTATCATCAGCCAGCGTTGCGTAAACCTGTGCTTTCGTTGCCATAGGGAGTCCTCCTGTCCATTAGTCGTGTTCCGTCAATCCGAGTCGAAAAAATCCGATGTGTTTTCGCGGATCAGCTCATCGAATTCAGCATCCGTCATGTTTTTCAGCTTCGAGATTGCGCCTTCCGTCAGGGAACGAAGCTCGTCTTCGTCATACATGAGATAGCGCTTCATGTTGCGCAGCGACCGGATGGTTTTGCGCCGATCACCGGCATCATAGATGCAAAGCAGATTGATTTCCTCAGTCGAGAAATAAAGATTCATGAATCCTCTAACCTCCAACGTTTGATTTCAAAAGGAAAAACGAGCAAGGACGATCAACGGGTCGTCCTGCTCGAAAATAGGCGTTTTTGGTTTTTCAAAAGCGTTGCGCTGCAAGGCTTTTTCGACCCCAAACAGGGCTTCAAATCAAACATTTCGCCGCTGAAGATACATCCGTTCCCTCGTTTGATCACGATTCACTTTGGCGGCACACCCCTTACAATACTTTTGTCGGGCGTTGGCAGGCACAAAGAGGGCTTTGCATACCTCGCAGCGCTTCATGTTGGATGGCAGGTCATCGTCCTCCGCCTCGTCATACCACAGCGCATAGGAGACAAGATCGCTCAATTCCCAGTTGGCGGGCAGAACGCACTCCAGAAAATAGTCACAGTCGATCATGCCATCCCGGATGGAATCATATTTCGGGTTGATCAGATGGCAGCGCCGGTCGGTTTCGGCACAGAAGCCGCCGTGATAGTTCGCGCATTCACCGGCAGCCAGCGCCTTGATGCTTTTGAGTATCTGTTTTTCAGTCATAGTACCTCGATTCTCCGGCCGGACAATCACGTCCGAGCCGGAGGAGCATCACGCCATTTGGCGAATGTCGTCCTCCGTCATGTAGATATTGAAGCGCGTAAGCTCGGGAATCGCATTGTTCTCGGTATAGCAGCGGGCTTCCTCAAAGGCGCAGGCGTCGTCGTTTTCTTCCAGCGTCCGCAGAGCATACACCGCCCTGTCCAGACGCGCATTTCGGCAGGCGTCAAACTTGGAATCTGGCTTGACACCGTTTCTCCTGCACAGATAGTCCGTCAGGCCGAGCAGGAACAGCGCTGCCCGATACAGCCCGCCATCCCAAAACTGTTCAATCCATTCGTTTGCACGAATGTGTCTAATAACGGCCAGATCACCTTCCTTGTGCAGCTTGCTCAGGGTGGCGTCAACCAGCAGATAGAAGGGCATGAGGGTGCCCTCCTCATGGACGGCGAAGGTATCAGGCGCGTTGGCTTCCTCAAGCTCATCCCAATAGCTGAGCAGGATGTCTTCGATGGAAACATCCAGCGCCTCCGCGATGCTGTACAGCGTCGCCGCCTCACAGCGGTCAAGCTGTGCCTTGCCGGTCAGAATGTCGCGCAGCGTGGATTCGGGCACGCCGCTCAGGTCGCTCAGATCGGTACGGGACATATGCCGGGCATTCATCAGTTCAATCAAGTACATCATTTTATCGCTCCTTTTCATTGGTCTTGCATTTGGGTTTGGTATGCGCAGGTGGCTGCTGCACCGCAGCTTGTTTGGGGGCAAGCACCCGCTGGGCGCTTTTGTCGTAGCAGTAGAGGTAGAAGTTGTAATCTCCACGGCGCGGCGTACAGCGCAGACAGTATTCGTAATGCTGGGACTCGGCATGAAAGCCATAGCTGGTATCGCAGGGAAGACCGTCCCGGCACAGCTTGCTCATGCTGGAAAAGCTCTGCAAGAGTCCGCCTTCCTCGTGAAAACCATTGACCACCGCTTGCAGCTCATCCCGGAATGATACAGTTTTCAAACCTATCTGGTGATCAAACCAGCTTGTCCAGAATTCATTGTCATCGCGGCCAAAATCTCCGCGCAGGTGGCCGATACAGCTGCGTTCCGCATCCTGCTTATCACGCGCAGAATAGAGCCAATCCCGCTTGTCCGATTCGATGGGCTTCCATGTGAGCTGTGTATCCATGCCGCGCTCTACATCCTTCAGAATAGCCTCGAAGGCATAGAGTGCGGTGCGGGTGAAATCATCCCATTGAGCCGCCCTGTCACCAGGCGCTTGTGGAATCCCCTGCTGCTCGAAGAAAGACGAGGTGTCCTGCGCGTCCAGATAGGAGGATATGTCGGCGCGAAGGTCGGAGGCCAGTTCCGGCAAGGATTCGCCGTTGTCACTGCCAAGCAGCATTTCCTCAACACCGGTGTCCGGGTCTTCCCAGGTGAAGGACAGACGCAGCTCGGCGTGTTCGCCGTCTCTGACGTATTCCAGCTTGGTATCATCGGGATAGTCGTGGGAATAGGCATAGGTCGCGTGTTCATCAGGCGTTGTGCTGTCCGGTTCGGGCAGGTCGTACTGACGGTCGCGCCAGTTTTCGTAGTCTTGGATGGATTGAATCATAGGCACCTCCCGGTTTATCGTTCAGGGGTATCCCTGTGTTTTCTGTGCTTGAGCCTGCGCTCGTCATCAGTCTTCTTGGACCTGCCGGGTGTGGAAGTTTCATGTTCGGCTGGTTTCAAGCCGTTGTTGAGGATGCCGTCGATCATGTTGTAATCGTCTTCCATGAGCATCTCTGTGTTGCGCAGAGAATTCTCCGGAGAGAGGAACGACGGCAGCTTGATAAAGCTAATGCTGTTCGTATAGTAACAGCTGGTTTGTCCATTGACTGTCAGAGCTACCACGTCACTCACACTCATGCTGCGCCCATGAAAGTCTTTGGGATGACAGCTATTGAAGCGAAAAAACAGGTCTTCAAGGAGCGCATCAGGTTCTTCAAGTGAAACACAATCATCCGGCAAGTCACCGGTATACACCAGATGATAGCGTTTCTCCGTCACAGTCTGAATAGACGGAACCTGTTCACAGCTTTCAATCCAGCATCCGCCATCCCCACAGGCCAAATGGATGGTCGCGGACTGAAAGGCCTCATTTTCCACATGGATGGATGTCGGGTCGGCGCAGGCAACCGTGCTCAAGCCCTTGCTTTCCAGGTACGTCTCCACAGCAGCCTTGCTCGGGAACAGCAGGCCCTCTGAGGCTTGGACAATATGCTGGACATCGCTGAACATGTGATCTGCGGCACTTTGCAGCTCGGACAGGCTGGAATAGCGCAGTTCATGGTATTGGGGATCGGGCTTTAACTGATAAAGGGCATATGTGTTGCGACGGGTCTTGGCAGACGCATCGCTTTTTCCCGTATGCTCCTGCGTGTCGGAGTGGAGATTTACGGGCATAAGATCACCTCCTGAGAGAGAAGGAGCGCCGACACTGCTGCCGGCGCTCGGGGTAAAGGGATTATTCGCACATCACCATGTCGCTGATCTTTGCACCGTCGGAAATAATCAGCGAATACTGCGCTTTGCTGCCTTCCGTCGCCTGACGGCAAATGCGCAGTCCGTACTGCTCAACGGAATTTCCGCGCGCCAGCGTCAGTTCAAATTCGGATTCATTCCAGTAGCGATCACGCTTTGTGTCGTAGAAGTCGATAGACCAGGTGCCAGACCATTCCAGCTCACGCCCGCTTTCAAGCTGCGTTCTGCCGGTCATGGTGCCATCCTCCCGGAAAGTGATGCGGCTCGCATTGATCGAGCTTCCGGCATAGAGCTTCCAACTGCCGACGATGGCGCGATTGGCTTCGCTCATATCGGTCACGGTTGCATACAGACAGGCAGTGGGGACAAAGCCTCGGAAACGAACGCCGTTTTCCTCGGACTCGATGTAAGTCCATTCGCCCATACTCCCCAGGCAGATTACCTTGGTGTTCTCCGGCAGCTTTGACAGGGCTGTGCGGCTTACGAGCGGATCATCCGTTACCTCCACATCGTAATGCACGATCGCAGGCACGTTTGTCAGATTCAGCTCGGGGACGGTCACATCAGCAGGCAGAGCGTTCTTATAGATGTATCCGATTCGATTGTGCGTGTCGGTAATATCGTACTGTACAAGAATCCAATCGCCCTCGCTGCCAAACACCTGAATCCAGCCATTGGTGCTGACGCGGGCACGGTTTTTCGCGCCCCGGATGCTCTTGCTGTCCGGCGCAGAGTATACCGCATAGGTCTGGTTGGAGGTGAAGGATACAAGGGAGGCCGAGAGCGTTCCGACGGGAATCGACGGGGCGTTGGTGGCGTCAATCATAGCGGGTTCATCCGCCAGGGCGGCACTGAGCATCATCATCAGCGCAAACAGGGAAGCTAGAAACTTCTTCATTGTAAATACTCCTTTCATCAGTCAAAGGTCGGGCGCAGCCGGGGCCTTCCGTCTTCCCCATAGTCCAAATGCAGCGTGGCGTCGTATTTGGTGTGGGTCTTGGCAGAGCGAAGGCCGGTCTTTTTGACTGCGCCCTTTTCAAGCAATTCACGGATATCGCTGGAGGTCAGAGGCTTTTCAGCATTTTTCAAAATGCCGCCATCCTTCCAGAGCGCAAAGTCACAGGTGCGGTTTTCGCACATAAAGCCCTGGGGACGTTCGGTAATGGCAGCGCCGCATTTCGGGCAGCTTCCGATTCTTTCACGGAGCGGAGGAAAGAGCTGATCCGCGTCTTCGGCACGGCGGGTATCACGGGTCAGGTCTATGACCATCTGACGAATATCGCGCATGAAGTCCTCGGGCTGCTCAAGCCCCTGTTCAATGCGCTTCAGCCGCTGTTCCCACTCGGCGGTCAGCTGTGCGGAGCGGAGCTTTTCAGGCAGCACGGCGATGAGCGCTTTGCCCTTGTCTGTCGGCAGAAGAACCCTTTTGCGCCTATCGCCAACGCGCTCTACCAGCTTGGTGTCGATCAGCTTTTCCAGGATAGCGGCGCGTGTGGCTGGCGTGCCGATGCCCCTGCGTTCGGCGTCCTCCGGCATGTCCTTCGCGCCCGCGGTTTCCATAGCATGAAGAATGGAGGCTTCCGTGTGATGGCCAGGGGGTGTGGTCTTTCCTTCGGCAACCGCTGCCTGCGGGAAGGGAAATTCAAAGCCCTCGGTCATTTCCTCCGGAATAGAGGGTTCGCTGCTTGCATCCTCGTCCGCCAGCCGCCCGCCGAGACTGCCTCGGAACGCATACCAGATGCGTTTCCAGCCCATTTGCAGAACCTTCCTGCCCTTGAGCGTGAAATTGTGACCCGCGCACTCGATGTGCAGGATGGTCTCGTCGTAAAGGAAGGGGTCATCCAGCGCGCAGAGCATGCGGGTACACACCAGATGCAGCAGATCGCGTTCGCCGGTTGTGAGTGCGTCGATGGCCGAAGTCTGCCCGGGCATGGTCACAGTGGGAATCAGCGCGTGATGGTCTGTCACCTTGCTGTCGTCAATCACCTGCTCAGGATGCACAGCCGGCTCGAGGCTATCGGCAAACGGCAATGCGCCGCAAACCCTTGCCGCCAGCTCGCGGAGGCTAGGCTCCATGTCGTGCGTCAGGTGGCGGCTGTCGGAGCGAGGATAGGTCAGCAGCTTCTTTTCATACAACCCCTGCGCATACTCCATCGTCTGCTGGGCCGTATATCCAAAGAGCTTGTTGGCGTCGCGCTGAAGCGCCGTCAGGTCATACAGCGCGGGAGCGTTTTCGCTTCGCTGCTTATGCTCGACGCGGGTGACAACCGCCGGATTGTGGTTGCAGGAATCCGCCAGCCGACGCGCGTCGTTCAGATCAGCATAGCGTTCCGACTGTGCGACCACGCCGCGTCCGGTATCCAGCTTGACCGTATAGAAGCTCTCCGGCTTGAAATCGCTGATCGCCGCTTCGCGCGCGGAGAGCATGGCCAGCGTAGGAGTCATCACGCGCCCAACATGCAGCGTGGGGCCGTACAACAGAGAGTACAGGCGCGTCGCATTCATGCCGATGAGCCAGTCGGCCTGCGACCGGCAGAGCGCCGCCCGATACAGATTGTCGTAGTCAGACATAGACTTCATGCTGCGAAGGCCGTCCCTGATTGCGCTTTCTTCCATCGAAGAAATCCACAACCGGCGCACAGGCTTTTGGCAGCCTGCCTTTTCATAGACGAGGCGGAAAATCAGCTCGCCCTCGCGTCCTGCATCGGTGGCGCAGATGATTCCGGTCACGCGCTCATCGTTCATGAGCGACTTGAGGATGCCGAACTGCTTCTTCGTTGCTTCGGATACGTTGTACTGCCACTGTGCCGGGAGAATCGGCAAATCCTTGTAGCGCCAGCGCACATACTTGGGGTCATAGGCTTCGGGCAGCGCCAGCTCAACCAGGTGTCCGATGCACCAGCTGATGAGCGTGTCCCTGCCGCGCAGATACCCGTCTGCGCGTTCAGTTACGTTCAGGACGGAGGCAATCGTCCGCGCGACGCTTGCCTTTTCGGTAATGATCAATTCCATATGGTTTCCTCCATGTATAAACCCTGCGGAGTTTGAGGACTCCGCAGGGCTGTCTTACGCTTCGTTTTCCTGTTCGTCTTCGTCCTCATCATCGCCCATGTCGAAGTCGTTGTCAGGGCGGTGAGCAGCGGAACGCTTTTTACTGCTGAAAAAGACGGCAGCGCCAACGCCGCCGATGGCTACGATAGCCACTAACGCGATGAGTGCTGTCATCCGATTAGGAGCGGTTTGCGGCGTATCGGCCTGTGCTGGCGGCGCGGTGGCGATGGGAACCGCTGTGGGTTCAGGCGTCACATAGATGATCTCCGGCGTGGGAGTGGGTACGGCCTCTTTTTCTTCGTCCGACATGAGCGCCAGCAGATCGCGCTCATCCACCAGATTGAGAAAGTAGGTTTCATATAGCTCTGCTTCCTCGTCAATCGGCTTGTCGTAATCAATCACCAGATAGAACGTGTTGCCGCTCTTGGTCTGGAGCGTGATAAACTGTTTATTTGTCGCAGCCGAGTACAATACATCCAGCGTATGCGCGTTGCCGTCCGCCTGATAGGGCATCCCCGGGCCGATGGTGATATACTCGGTCTTGATGATCGGCTCCGGCGTAGGCGCGGCGGTTGGTTCGGGCGTTGGATCAGGCTCATCCTGGACATAAATCAGGGAGCTGCCCAGCCCCTGGTGGCGGTTTTGCGTGGGAAATGGCGTAACAGCAGGGGCAGCGCTGGGCGTGCTTACTGCTTCGTTGTCGGCGCTGGCGGGCTTCTTCGTGGGCTTTGCTGTGGCTGTAGGCATAGGTGTCGGCTCAGGCGGCTTGACATAGTGCGGATTGTCCAGCGAAACCGGCTCGGAGAAATTGCCCGCGTAGTCAAACGCGCGAACGGCCAGCTTCTCGAACTGATTCATGTTCTGATCCAGCTCCACGTTCAGCGCGCCATTGGTCAGCGCGGTAAACAGCATACTGTTGACCTGCACCCCGGCGACACCGGACAGATCGTCCTTCGCATCGACCTGGAGCATCGTGCCGTTGATGGACGCGGAGATGACCGGCGCGGTCAGGTCAATGCACTTTACCTCGGTGCTTTCCTCAAACTGATGGCCGTGAGGATCGGTCATGCGGAGCGTAAAAACACCATTCGCCTGAAGGCTCAATTCGGCATAGCCGCCCACGAACTCATTTTCACAGTCAATCCAGCCGCCGTCATTCATGCGGTATTCGATTTTGTGCCAGCCAAGACTGTTTTTGTCCGTCACGGACACCTTCATGACAGCTTGCTGATTGCTGCACCAGCCGCCAGGTGCCATGAGGACAATCCGGTACGGCGAAACCGCCTCCTGCGGGATCGCCGTGGGTTCGGGCGTGGGTTCGTCCTCTGCGACGGCCCGAATCGAGCCGAACGCCGTTGCCATCGCCAGAAGCAGGAGCAGCAGGGCCAGAAGCTGGGGCAGTACGCGCTTATACATCATTATCATCAGGATTCGTCCTCCTCTCCATGAGGAATGTCAGGCTCGCCAGAAGCAACCGTCAAATCCTTGGGCAGCTCAGGAAGCGGCTTTTCTCCAAAGATGGATTTCATGATTTCCGCTAGCTGCTCAGGCGTGACGTTGTACATGTCTGCCGTCGCGTGAATCGCAGTGTGGTCAGCCTGCTTCACCAGACGGCGCAGCTCCTCGACTTCCTCTTGCAGCTCGATCAGGTCTTGCTCCTTTTTCTCAAGGAGCGCGTGGAGCTTCAGCCGGTCAGTGGGGTATCGTTTCTTTTTCTTATCGTTCAAGTTCTTCACCTCAATCAATCGGCAGGCGACCGAATCCATAAAGCCGCTTCGACCATTTGCTGCTCTTGAGGTCAGCAAAGCCTACCGGGTCGCCTGCATGGATCATCATATTGCTGCCTACATAGATGCCTACATGGGTGATGCCCTTGACATTGGCTCCCATGGTCTTTTCAAAGAACACGAGATCACCGGGACGCGCATCGTCCTTGCTGACATCACTGCACAGGGAGTAAAGCCCATTGGCACCCAACCGGCCAATATCGCCCAGACCGGAGTGATTGAATACCCAGCAGACGAAGCCAGAGCAATCAAAGCCGATGTCGGGGTTGCTGGCACCGTACACATAGGGGTAGCCGATATACTTCTCGGCCTCAATCATCAGCGCAAGGAAGTTAGGATCGGCCTCCAGAAGCTGTTCCGGAATGGTGTAACTGACCAGCTTGTGTTTCGACTTGACCCCGCCAATCTTCACGTTGGACTTGCCAGCCGAGGTAATCACGGGAATGGCTTCATCCGGCTCTTCCTCGATATCCAGAAAATACTGCGGATCTTCCAGAATCACATCCTCGCCGTTCCACCCATCCATATCGAAAGTGGATGCGAAGTCGACTTCGCTTTCAGTTGCCTCTGCGTGGGCGCTCAAAACGGGAAGAAACACCGACATCAGGATAAACGCCAGGATGGCGGCGATGATCTGCTTTGAAGTGGAAATGGTCTGGTTGGTGCTGTTTCGATTCATCATCATGGGGATACTCCTTTCAGTGATAGGCATGAAAAAGGAGCCCTGCGACTTGCAAGGCCCCTGTGGTTGGTGGTCAGTTCGGAACCCGCCCGAACGAATGGAAGTGCGTTTGCCAGTAGGAATCAGTGAGGTCGGCATAACCGATGGGACTTCCGCAGTGCAGCATTTTGTGATTGCCCACATAAATGCCGCAGTGGGTAATGCCTGCGACATCCTCGCCCATCGTGCCGTCAAAGAACACGATGTCTCCCGGCTTTGCCTGTTCCTCTGGCACATCGCGGCACAGGCTGCGCAGCCCCTTGGCTCCAAGGCGTCCGGTATTGTAGACACCGCTGTTGGAAAACACATAGCTGACAAAACCAGAGCAGTCGAAGGACGTTTCCGGGGAGGCTCCGCCCCAGACATAGGGGTAGCCAATGTACTTGGTCGCTTCTTCCATGAGCGCGGCAAAGCTGGGATCGGCATCCAGGGTCTCCTGCGGGATGTCGTAGAGCATGGGGTCTTTGAGGGGAACAGCGTGCGGGTTGCCGGAGAATATACCCTCCATATTGCCGTGAGAGGCCATGTACAGCGCATACATGCCCATCGTATGATGGCTCATGCTGACCACAGGCAAATGGGAGAGATTCTTGTTTTCCAGCTTAACGTTGCAGATGCTGTAAGTATACGGCACCTGCACGCCATAGGTATACGACTCAGTGTGCTGCTCACCCGTTACCGGGTCGGTCACGATCTGCGTGCCGGTTGTCGGTTCCGTGCGGTATCTGGTTTCCGTCGTAATGGTCTGTGTGACGACATATTGCAGATTGAAGTATTTCTCGATCACAGGATAAACGGATTCCAAAGTCCATTCCTGCCCGTCAAAGTACGCGGAAATGATGGCGATGAGCACATAGGGGTCATGCCAGATTTCCGCGGCCTCGACATGGTACTCGTCATAGCCGGGATGATATTGCTCATAGCGCTCCATCTCGTCCTGAAGCTCTCGCTCTTTTGCCGCGTAAGCACGCTCGGCGGCAAGCACGTCGTCATCCTCGGCAGGATAGGTGCCGATCACGATGGATTCCAGCACGAACTGGACGAGCGGCGAACAGGATTGCAGGCTGCTCATGACAACCAGAAGCATGGCACTGAGCAGAATGACCATCAGCGCCGTAGGGTGCTTTCCAAAATAGTCGGCTATCTTTTTTGTCGCAGTCTCCGTGCCGTGAGCGGCCTTTTGCGCTGCCTTTGCGGTGTATTCCGTCCCGCCCATGGAAGACCTTCCGGCCTTTGCCGCCATGTATTCTCTGCGAATCGCCCGCTTCTGCTGCCAGCGTGACAGTGGACTGCTGCTAAAGCGCGGGGATTCGTCTCGCTGCTTTGCTTGCAGATACCGAATATTAGCCTGATCGAGTGCCTTCTCCGCCTGTTCAGCTTTTCTGTAGGGGCGGAACTTATGCGCATAATAGGCATGCTCGCCCATTTGCAGGGCAGATTCGCTCAACTGATCGCCCTGGAGAACAGCGTCCATCGCGGAATTGTCATCCTCATTGGCCTCTGAAAGCTGCCGGTGAAGCTGGTCATGGACTTTGCCAACTGTGCGCTCCGTTGGATGAATCATCCGAGAGGGATTCTTTACCTGTTCTTCTTCAAAGCGCAACCGAACGGCTTTCTTCCGGGCGCGCTGCGTCACCGCGTCCTTCGACTTTGTTTTAGCCGTCGAAGTCTGTGGGTTCGGGACGAGACTTCCGGTGTTTTTAGCGGCATTAGGAACCTTTGGAGATTCTGGCGAGCGTATGAGCGAACTTTGCCCTGTTGCCTTGGAAGCTGCGGCCGGAGATTGGGGCATGGCAGGTTCAGCATCTGCCGTTTTCACCGCCGCCTGTCCGGTTTCGATTTCTTCCCGGGTGAGCCTCAGCCGGTGTCGGGTAGGCAGCTTCTTTTGTGCGGCTTCATACTTGTCAGCCGCCTTGGCTGCCTTCTTTGCAGGCCGGGACAGAGCAGGATTATCCAGCTCTTCTTTGGAGAAAAGCAGCCGGGGAGAGCCGCGGTTTCGGTTCTGTTCCATCTGGTATACTCCTCCGATCTTGATTGTGTTACGAGGCGTGAACCTCAGTGGGCTTGGTGGTCATGATGCTATAGAGCTTGGTGTTCTTGGGGAAGCGATCCTGGAAGGGCAAAATGACGCTGCCATAGAACAGCAGACCTTCGCCCTCGCCGCTCTGCGTGACATAGGAGAGCTGGTGCGGGGAGATGCCCAGCTTTTTAGCCAGAATCTCACGGTCTCCGGCAGCCTGGTTGAGCATGTAGATGTAGTCGCTGTTCTCGAAAATGTTCTCGATTTCCTGGGAAGCCAGCAGGTCTTTGACGTTCTGCGTGATTCCGGTTGGAATGCCGCCCCATTTTCTAAAGCGCTTCCAAATCTCCACGCTGTAGGCGGCGGTTTGCTCTTCCTTGAGCAGCATGTGGAATTCGTCCACATAGTATCGGGTCGATTTGCCTTCGGCCCGGTTAGCGGTCACGCGGCCCCAGACCTGATCCTGCACGATGAGCATGCCCAGCTTCTTGAGCTGTTTGCCCAGCTCCTTGATGTCATAGCAGACAAGCCGGTTATTCACATCCACGTTGGTACGATGATTGAACACGTTGAGGGAGCCGGACACATAGATTTCCAGCGCCGTGGCCAGCTTTTGCGCTTCCTTTTCCTCCTGCTGCCGGAGGGCGTTGTACAGGTCTTCAAGGATCGGCACATTCTCCGGCCTGGGATCATTGAGGTAGGGTTGGTAGATGATGTGAACCGCACGGTCGATAATCGTCTTTTCAATAGGTTGCAATCCATCCCGCCCGCCAACGATCAGTTCACAGAGCGACAGGATAAAGTCCGATTTGAGCGACAGCGGGTTATCATCGTCGCTGTAATCCAGATTGATGTCCATCGGGTTGATATAGTTGCTGCTTGTGGGCGAGATGCGGATAACCTGTCCGTGAAAGGTGTTGACCAGCGGATAATATTCGCCCTCGGGATCGCAGATGATGATGTCATCATCGGTCACGAGGAGGACGTTGCTGATTTCACGCTTGGCCGCAAACGATTTGCCCGAGCCGGGCGTACCGAGAATCAATCCGTTTGGATTCTTGAGCTTTTTCCTGTCAACCATAATCAGGTTGTTGGAAAGAGCGTTCAGCCCGCAGTACAATGCCTCCCCGGTGGACTGGAACAGCTCCTGCGATGTGAAGGGGATGAAGATCGCGGTGGATGAGGTTGTCAGACCGCGCTGGATTTTGACCGCGTTGTATCCCAGAGGCAGGCAGGAGACCATGCCGTTTTCCTGCTGAAAGTCCAGCGGAATCAACCGGCAGTTGTGCTGCTGAGCAATGCTCTGCGCCTGCTTGACATTCAAGTTGAGCTGCTTTTTGTTGTCGGCGGTGTTCATCACCAGGAAGGTAATGAGGAACATGCGCTCGTTGCGGCTTTGCAGGTCTTCCAGCAGCTTCTTGGCTTCGCCGCCATAGGTGGCCAGATCGCTGGGAATGATGTCCATGTCATATCCCGATCGGATCGCTTTCTTCTGTTCCTCGATCTTCATTCTGTCGAGATCGGTGATCTTGCGCTTCACGTCGCGAATGGCTGCAACCTGATCAATGGCCTGAATATGGACGGACACGATGAGGCTGGATTCCATGGCGAGGAAATCGGCCAGGCAGCGGTCATTCAGATCAGACGCAAGGATGGAGAAGAAGCTGACCTCGCCCTGCCTATTGCCCATCCCGAAGGTGTGCTTGTCACGGAAGTCAAAGCTGGATGGAACGATGAAGTCCTTGGTCGAAAGTCCGGAGGGCGAGAGCCATTTCCAGTCGAAGAGGAAGGGCTGGGTGTCCATGTGGAACATATCGTGCATGAGCTTTAACCGCTCTCGGCCATCCAATGGAGACGCGGACACGCCGAGACGCTTGAAGTTATTCAGCAGATCAATTTCAATGCGTTCCAGCCGCGGCTTCGCGGCCTTGAAGTTCTCCGCTTCGATGCCGAAGGTGATGAACTTGGTTTTCGTCAGGCCGTTGTTGCCCTTGACCAGCTGGTTTTGCAGCATCTGGGCATATTCGTGCCGCACATCGTTGAAACCGTCACCTTTATCGGGAATCAGGATGCTCTGTTCAAAGGCTTCCGCTTCCGCAGTCAGGTTCAGAAACGAAAGCTGCAAATGAATGCTGCTGTCAAAGTAGTTCAGGAAGTCGCACCATCCCTCAAAGATTGAAGTCTTGTCGTCGTTCTGGGCTAATTGATAGTTGATGTCCTGAAACTGAATGGTCTTGGTGTAATAGTGATCCGTCACGCGGCAGACGCCATCCTGCCACATTCGCTGATATGGGATAGTGTCCTGAACGGTATGCGGCCCTTTCCTGCTTTTTTGCTGATTTCGGGCCATCAGCTCCTGTAGTTGTCGCTTTTCCGCGCGTGTGAGCTTGATTTTCTCTTTACGCTTTGCCATGAAGAATTTTCTTCACCTCCCGTCTGTTGCGGATGTTTTGGTCGATGGTGGCGTAGAAGTTTTCTGTCTGATAGACACGCTTTCGGGGACGGATGTAGCGTGCTTGAATGTAGTGACTTATGAGTACTTCGAGTGGCATCCCATGTCGTTCATACATGGCGAACATGAAAAACGGCAGCATGACAGCGATCATGACGAGCGCCGCCATACTCGGGCCGATGGTGTCCTTTGTCAAAAAGAACATAGGCACACCCACGAGAGCGCCCAGGCCGAAACAAACGACCTGGCGCTTTGTAAGGTTGAAAATGAATTTGGACTTGACGCGCGTCAAGTCCTTGGGAACAGGAACGTATGCCATGAATTAACCTCCCATTCTGCGGCGCTGACGCTTACGCCATGCAAGCTGATACGCCTTCTGATTTTGAGAAATGCGAACAGGCAACTTTTTGCCGGCCTGATGCCTGCTGCCCTGACGCTTGGGCTTGCGCTTGCGAAGGTGACGCCGCCATTCGCGTTTGCTTGTGTAATGCATTGTGTCCTCCTTCATGGCGATCAGTGAGCATTGAAAACGGATTTGGCCACGCTGCTGCTCTTGAAAAGCGTGAAACAGAGCAGAACGGTATATCCGATACATGTCCAAAGCGCCGCGCCAACGTCGCTCTCGACGCTGATGTTCTGCACAAGAACGGCATAGATACCAACGCACACCATGATCAGAAACGCCTGAAAACTGAGGGCAAACAGGGAGCGGAGATAGTTTTGCCCCATCTGACCCCACTCGCGATTGACCATAGTAGCCATGGGAATCGGCGCGACGGAGGTAATCATGTAGATCTCGATCATACGCCCATAGGTAATGATAAAGATGCAGATACTCAGTGCCCAAGCAATGATGCCGATCAGAGAAGATTGGAACCACAGCCCAAACAGCGGGCCAATCTCCATTTCCATGAGCCGCGCCTCAATGTCGCCCATCAATGTGCTGATATCCATAGCCGTGTCGCCGATGATCACGCCGGCGGCTTGATTGACCACATGCTGGGCTACATCAAACACACCCATGACGATGTTCCAGGTGTTCGTTACGATCAGAACCGCGCAGAAGGTCTTGAATACCCATTTGAAGAACATCCAGGTATCCACGTCGTGCATATTGTTGCGGTCAATCAGCATCTGGATCAGATCGAGGCACATAACGAAGGTTAGGATGATCCCTGCAATGGGAACCATGACGTTCTCAGACAGGCTGCGGATCATGTTGAATATGCTGCTGTTCCATGTCTGCGGCGAGGCACCGACTGTACCAGCAACATCGGCAACTTTGCTGTTAATGCTGTCGAACAGCCCGGACAGATTGCTTACAACGCCGCTGACCAGCAGTTCTTTAAGCCACTCTGTAATTTTGTCCCATATGAAGTTCAAGAGGGCATCCCTCCTTTAAGCCCTCTCCCGATGGGATGGGAGAGGGCGAGAGAATGGATGAGGTGCATCAACTAAAAAGACCGGAGAGCAGCGGAACCAGCGTGGTGCCGATCAGGGCAACGCCGCCGCCCGCCATGAGCTGCTTGATGCCCTGAGACTTCGCGCCGGGGTTGTCGTTGCCGTAGCCTTCAAGCAGGTTGATGACGCCCCAGATACCCAGACCAGCGCCGATAGCGACCACAAGGGTCTGAAGAACGGTGATTGCAGCTGCGAAAAAAGCCATAGAATACCTCCATTTCATTATAAAAGGCCGCCATATCCGGCAGCCTCAAGTTTGGTGATGTCTGTCCATTCCTCCATAAGTGCTTCATCGTCATCCGAATGCTCCTCAACGGAGACCTCAAACGCGGCGTATTCCTCTTCCAGCCTGAGCTTCAGGCGGCGGGACAGGAATTTTTCGATATTGAAAGCGTTTCTGGGATTGGAATCAGACAAATATTTGTAGTTAGGGTGACTTGTGATGTCATACTTGTCCGACAAAAAGGGTCGGACGCCGCGCAGTTGGAGAATGCATTTTCCTCCATCCATCACGGCCAGCTCGTCAACCGACATCAGGGATTTGCCGAGCTTTTGATAGTTCAGGCTGTGAGACACCTCGCGGCCTCGGCTTTCGCCGGTGTTGTAGGTGTCGATTGTTTCCTTTCCAAGCAGCTCTTCCATCTCCTTGAGCGTCGTCTTCTCTTTGCCGCCGAGAAACAGCAGCGTATCGCAGTTGCCAACGATGGTATCCGCGTTGTCCTTGTAGATGGCTTTGAGTTGGGACTGAGCCTGCAAGACGATGCATGCAGAGATTTCGCGGCTTCGGATGGTGGCGACCAGCTTCTCAAAATTGGGGATTTGCCCAATGTTTGCAAATTCGTCGATGAGGCAGCGGACATGAACCGGGAGCCTGCCGCCGTACACATCATCCGCCTTTTCGCACAACAAATTGAACAACTGAGAATAAGCCATGCTGATCAGGAAGTTGAAACTGGCGTCTGTGTCAGACATAATCAGGAACAGTGCTGTACGCTTGTCCCCAATGGTGTCCAGATGCAGCTCGTCATAGGCCGTAATCTCGCGAAGCTCCTCAATATCAAAGACCGCAAGGCGTGCTCCGCAGCTCACCAAAATACTCTTGGCTGTCTTGCCGGACGCCATCTTATACTTGAGATACTGCCTGACCGCGAAGTGTTCCGGCTTCTTTTGGGCGAGCTTTTCAAACAACTCATCAACCTCGTTTTGGAAATCCTCGTCATCCTCCCGCACCTGCATCTTATTGAGCAGATCAATGAGCGTGGAGAAGTTTTGCTTTTCCTCGGGCAGCTCATAGTGGATATACCCGATCAGGGCGACGTACAGCAGCGTTTCGGCCTTGATCCAAAAATCATCACCACCCTTGCCTTCGCCTTTGGTATTGGTGATGAGGGTGGTGACGAGCTTTAGAATGTCTGTTTCGCTGCGTATATACGCGAAAGGGTTATAGTGCATGGATTTTTGGAAGTTGATCGTGTTGAGAATACGAAGCTCATAACCAGCTGCGACCAGCATCTTGCCGCACTCAACGACCAGCGTCCCCTTGGGATCGGTGACGACCAGAGAGGTTCCCTTCGTCTTTGTGCATTGCATGATGTTGGGCTTGATAAAAAATCGGGTCTTGCCGGAGCCAGAGCCACCAACAACAAGCACATTGCGATTGCGTGCGTTGCGCGGGGCTTTGGGGCGGCTGTTCATCGTCAGGCTTTCGGTTTTTGTGAGGATCACGTTATTCCAGGGGTCTGGATCAATAAACGGTGCGATATCCGAATGCGTGCCCCATCTGGCTGAGCCATATTCCACGTTGTGCCGGTACTTCTTGGCATTGCGGCCCTTTTCATAGACCGCCAGCCGCAGCAGACAGCCAACGACGATGCCGATCAGCAAATCTGCCGGGTAGAGGCTGGGAAACGGCGAGCGGAACGCGGCAGATAGGCCATCCATGAGATGGAGAAATTTGTTCGAGGCATCCGTGCCTTCTGCCAAACGCCAGGCTTCGCCCAGCTTGGTGGCATACAGCCCGATGACAACATAAGGCGTATTCAGGATCAGCAGCTTTTTGAGACGGGTTGTGTTCATCGCTCCATCCCTTTCTGCCGGATGCGCTCCTTCTTATGCCCGGGCAGCATCTCCTTTACAGGATCAAGCACCGCTTCGATGGGCGAACGCTCCTGCTTATGCTTCTTTGCCCAGTTGGCCGCATAGGCGGCCATGGCCTGATCAATGGCGGCCCGGTCTCGCGCCTTGAAAAAGAGCATATACCGCGGCTTGCCATCCTGGGAAATGCCTTTTTTAATGGCGTAGTCAACGCCATACTGCTTGGCGTAACGGTCAAAGATTTTCACTTCTTCACGATCTGCCAGTTCCGTCTTTTCAACCCCTTGATTCTGGGTCACAAGCTGCTTGACGGATTGCCTTCCTTGTGGTTTCACGTCATGATGCGCCTGCACCTTACCTTTTGAATATCGCAGAAACTTCATGAACGCGGTGGCGAGAGTTCGTGCAGTCAGCTTGCTGGTGTTGATGATTAGCGTCAGCGATTTGTTTTCGATGTCTTCCTGCATGTGGTAACACCTCCTGCATCAGAATAGCGATAGAGGTGCCACGGAGGCACCTCCAGACGATGAAGATAATACAGCACAATATACGGCTTTGTTACCGTGTGAATGCTCCCCCCTTTTCTGTGATTGCAGAAGAACGCATTGCTGCGTGTTTGGAAAGCCGTTCCCCTTGACGCGCTGCTGTTCATCAGCGTATAATAGTAGGAGAAAGAGTAAGGAATGTAAGGAGGGATGATGATGGAGCTCGCAAGAATGACTAGCAAAGGTCAGCTGACAGTTCCGGTATCTATCCGAAAGAAGCTCGGCATCGGTACGGGCGATCAGCTGCTGTTTTATGAGCGCGACGGCCAGGTGATTATAGCTCCGGTCACGCCCGCATCCCTGGCCGATGCACAGGCTGCGACGATTCAGCATCATGTCTACACCCTTGATGAAATTCGCGAGATTGCTGTTCCTATTGCGAAGCGCTACCAGCTCAGGCGGCTTGCGCTTTTTGGCTCCTACGCGCGGGGTCAGGCAACCACGAAAAGTGATCTTGATTTCCGGGCTGATCTTCCTGATGACTTTGGCATGTTCCGTTTAGGTGCTTTGCAGAGCGATCTGGAGGACGCTTTCCACAAGAAAATTGATTTGGTGACGGAAGGTATGCTGTGCGATCCTCTGTCCACTGAACTGGCGGAGAATATCCAGGAAGATGAGGTGATCCTGTATGGCGTCGGTGAGTGAGGCACAGCGAGACTTCAATCTATTGCGGCATATCGCCCGCTACTGTGACGACGCGATAGATGCCGCGCGGCAGGCCGGCAGCGAAGCCGTTTTTGTGGAGAGTCGGCTGTATCAGCATGCGGTAGCCATGTGTGTGCTGGAAATTGGGGAATTGTCCAAGCACTTGTCTGAGGATTTCCTTCGTACCCATGCGGAGATGCCATGGCGCGCCATTTGCCGGATGAGGGATATGTACGCGCATCACTATCACCGAACAGACCCGCATCAGCTGTGGATGACGGCTACGATGGATTTGCCCGCGCTGAAGGATTTCTGCGATAAACTGCATAACGCTTGAGAGCTTGCCAGGGGTGATTCGGAATGGAATTCAGACAGAATCACACCCTGGTTTTTTCATCAGAAATCTTCGAACAGATCATCCGAGAACATCTTCTCGATTTCCATATCCCGCGCAGCCTGTTCGGCATGCTGCTTGCCCGCCTCCCGCAGAATGTCCATGATTCCGCCGAGCAATTTGGTCAGCTCTTCGCCACGGATTGGCGTAGCGACGGCGACGCGATCCATGGCGATCTGCTTGGCAGACCTGCTCTCAAGCTGCTTGACAAGGGAGGAAAAGTCGAGGCGCTGCCTCAGATCACCGAGAAAGGCATCGCTTTTTTGCAGACAATCGAAAAAGGCGGCACGCTCGTTCTCACTCTCAAAGCCCAGAATGATGAATGACTTGCCTTTGGAATTGGCCAGGAATCTGATCTGCATAAGCCCTCCTTAGTGGATTTTCTTCTTTGCTGAGCGGTGCTTGCGCACCAGCCCAAGGGTGCCGCTGACAACGATCAAGCCAATGCCCACCCACATGATGCCGGTCACGGCCAGATTCACACCGGTCTGAATGACCGTATAGTTGACGAACCGCTTCATTTCCTCGGGCACGACATAGAACTCGTCGATTTTCAGCTTGATGATTTCGCCGGACAGGCTGTATCCCTCAAGCGTTTCGATTTCCTTGATGTAGTATACGCCGGGTGTGAGATTCTGAATGCGAACGATGCCATCCGCATCTGATTCATAGGTGTCAATGCCCCGGCCACCATCGTTTTCCAGCGAGAACTTCACACCGGCGAGCGGAATGCCTGAGCTATCCGTCTTGATGAACTCATAGTGATCGGGGATGTTCACGCACATGATGGGCTGGGATTCCGTCCAGTCATCACCAACGTGCAGGCGAATGTCCTCCATGCGGCAGTACCCAGCGGGAGCCTCCGTTTCTCGAATGATCCAGTCACCATACTCAAAGCGGCTGAAGGTAAACACGCCGTTCTTATCGCTTACGACGGTTTCCACCTTTTCCATCGTGCTGGCGTTGTACAGGTTGAACTCCACACCGGGCAGCGGAGCGCCAGCGGTATCGACCTTGATGCACATGATCTTCTTGCGCTGATTCGTGATCGTGGCAATCGGCGTATCGCTGTTGGTGTATCCCTCGTCAATCGTCACATGGATTACCTCATGACTGAGCAGATATCCGTCCGGCGCGGCGATTTCGCGGATGGTGTACTTGCCGTGATTCATGCCGATGAAGCGAATCAGCCCCTCCGCGTCGGAAATAGCGGTCATGACCAGTTGGTCATCCTCGTCAAACAAGCCGACCTTGGCACCGGCCAACGCCGTATTGTTCTGATCGACCTTCCGAATCAGAATTTCGGTAAGGCAGTTTTCCAGCGTAGCGATAGGCTCATCGGGATTGACAAAGGTGCCGTCGATGGTGATCGGAACCTTCGTGAAATTCTTCAGATACTCGGAAAGAGGCTTTGTCTCCTCGATGGTGTAGGTGCCATAAGGAATCTTTTCAAATGTCACCAACCCATTTTCATCAGAAACAGCGGACGCTTGCAGCGTACCATCCTCTCGGAACAGACCAAACTCGACACCGTACAGAGGCTTATGGAACGAATCGACCTTGAGAAGGGAGAACCGGGTGTAGTCATCCGCAATGGCGGTCTGTCCCGTAACCTCGCCATGCTCATTGACGGTAAAGGCCATCTCCGACGTGCAAAGCTCATACCCTTCAGGCGCGAGTATCTCGCGAAAGGTGTATGTTCCGGGAACAGCAGGAAACGCGGGCAGGTATCCATCTTCCCCGGTATAGTCGCGGCATATGGTTTTCCCATCGCTGTCTCGGACTTCGATCAGCGTACCCGGTAAATAGGCAGAGCCGGTGATGTCTGTTTTAGCAATCTGTACTTCGGCGTGAATGATTTCGTTGTGAATGGGCGTTTCCACGTTGAAGATCACCTCGTGATCGTCTGTGGCAAACTCATCCGAAATGCTCACGCGATAACGGGCGGAATCCAGCTTCCAGCCTTCCGGAGCGGACAGCTCCCGCGCATAGTATTCACCATGAGGGAAACTGCCGCAGAAGGTCAGCTCACCGTCCTTGTTCGTGATGCCGGTTGCAATCAGTGTATCAGGCTCCAGCGAACCATCCGGGTACGCGATGCTGTCCGCGTTATACAGGCCGAAAAGAAAGCCTTCGCCGGGAGCGTTCATCAGGGAGGAATGCCACATCCCGTTGTCGCCCTCTTCTGTGGCCACCACTTCTTTTTCCTTGACCAGAGAGATCTTCGCCTGCATGAATTCGTTCTCTGCCTTTATACCGATTTTGACAACAGGCGTGCTGTGGTCAGAAGCGGACAGAATGACATCGTGGTGGGTTTCATCCAGAACATATCCGGCAGGTGCGGATATCTCGGTGATAACGTAATGCCCCAGGGGAAGAAGCTCCGATTCGCTGATTTCCTCAGAGGTAGTCGTGATGGTTGTTACCAACTCATTGGCCTTGAACCAGACCGTTCCCTCCTTGCCGATGACATCCTCGGCGGCGCGCACCTCATAGACCGCGCCCGCAAGCGAACCATCCTCATAGATCGGCGTGTGAATCGTGTAGCCAAAGGGGTCTTGGCTTTCAATGAAGCTCTTTAGCACAGCACCTCGCTTTTCAAGCTGAATCATGCCTCTGATCGGCGTGTTGGGAACCAGAACCTCCTGCTCGACCGCTGTGTCTGCTTCACCGAGCGCCATGACAGGGAGGGTCAGGAGGAGCATGAGCAGCGCCAGCATGAGCACTGTAAAATGCTTTCGTGTGATATACATTCGTATGACCTCGTTTCTCCAGTGATGGACGAAAAGGAAACGGCAGCAGATCACTCTGCTGCCGCCATGGAATTGGGTTACTCCTCAGCCGGACTTCCCTCCTGCGCGTCACCCGCAGGGATGCGAACGGTGATGGAATAGCCGTCGTCCAGATAGTCATCCGGCACGCCCGTCTCGACGATTTGATATTCACCCCAGGTGAGCAGCGGCGTAACAGCCGTACCGTCCTCGCCGGAGGTAATCACGGCGACGACCTCGCCGTCGTTCTCGCCGTTGTGGGAGGGCAAGCCGGAAATACGAGTTACGGTAAACACCGCGCCGGGAAGCCCCTTGCCGGTCTCACTGTCTGTCTTGATGATGCGAATCATGCCCTGAATCGGCATATTGGTCACGGTTCGGGTGACGACCTCATCCATGCCCACGGTGATCTTATCGCTCCAGAGCTCGTCTACATAGCCGACAGGATTGACATGCTCTTTCACAATGTAGTCCGCAGGAAACAGGTCGGAAGACTCGGCAATACCGTTTTCATCGGTGGTCATGCTGGCCACCAGGTCAGCCGCATTGCCCTTGTCATCCACGGAGTAGATGTCAAACTGAACGCCAGCAATCACATGCTGATCCAGCTCGTCCTGCTTCAGGATTTTGATACGGCCAGGAGCATCCTGATTGATCACAGCTACCAGAATTGTGCTGGGATTCAGATAGGTGCTGTTCACCACAATCGGCCATTCCTCTTCCGAGGGGTGATACCCATAGGGCGCGCTCAGCTCACGGATTTTATAGGCACCATAGGGAATCTGCTGGAACACGACGGAGCCATCCGCGGCGGAGGTTGCCTCCTGAATCTTCGTGTTCTTCTCGTCAAAGAGGCCAAACACCGCGCCGGAAAGCGCCTCACCGTTCTGCCGGATTTTCTTGAGCATCACCCTGTTCAGTTCATCCCGAATCACCGTGTCGCCAGTCACCTTGCCGTCCGCGGTAACGGTAAACGTTTTGATCGCCGTATTCAGCGCATAGCCGGAGGGCGCGTAGGTCTCCTTGAAGGTATAGGTTCCGGGAACAACGGGGATATTGGAAATTTCACCATTCGCATTGGTGTATTCGCGGAAGATCGTATTGCCATCGGCATCGTACACCTCGATCAGCGCACCAGGCAGCTTCTTGGCTCCGGTGATGTCGGTCTTGGTGATCGTAACCGGCGTGTAGATCAGCCGATTCAGAATGGGCTCATCCAGATAGACTGTGATGACATTTTCGCTGGCCGCCTTATTGGCCGATGTCAGCGTGACAGGATACTTGTCCGTGCTGAGCAGCCATCCATCCGGAACGGAGATCTCCTTCAGGTAGTAATCCCCGTGAGGGTACAGACCGGAGAAGGTCAGATTGCCCTTAGCATCAGTCGTACCGGTAGCGAGCAGGGTGTTGGCGGGCAGCTTCTGTGCGTTGCCGTAGGTGATTACGCTGCTGTTAAACAGGCCGAAAACAAAGCCCTCGCCGGGGACAACCTCAACAGTTTGGTGAATCATGCCGTCCTTGGTTTCGGTAATCAGCAGGTTTTCCTTCTGCTTGCGCAGCATCACGCGGATGGGCAGGTAGGTGTTTGCGGCAGATACCTTGGCCTCAACAATCGCGGTTTTCTTATCGACGGCAGCCAGTGTGAAAGGGTGAGGCGCGGCATCAAAGACATAGCCATCCGGCGCGGAAATCTCCTTCAGGTAATACTTGCCCAGAGGCAGCACCTGGGATTTCACAGTGCCGGTCGCGCTGGTGGTCAGCGTCTCAACCAGATCATCCTTGCGGTAGAACATGCTACCCTCTTTGCCGACGATGTTCTCGGCGGCACGAAGTTCAAATACCGCTCCGGCTAAATATGCGTTCTGGAAAACAGGACGCATGACGATGTTGCCATAGGCATCCGTTTCATCCTCGAAGCGAACCAGCTGCAAACCGGTTTTCGCAAGAAGCACATCACCGCGCACCGGGGTATTGGTCACGTTCAGCGTGACCGTAGCCGCTTCTTCGGCGGCCATAGCAGAGGAGAACATGCAAAGCATCATCAGCAGGAGCGTTGCCATGCCCAGACGGAACATTCTCTTCATCCAATTCATGAATTGTACCTCCTTCATCATTTGATCCAAACGGTTGTGGCATAGCCGGAATCAAGATAGCCGTCCGGCACGCCCGTTTCGACGACCTTGTACTCGCCCCAGGGCAGCAATCCTGTTTCCGCAATGCCCTGTGCATTGGTGGTCACGGTCGCCACCACCTTGCCGACATCCGATGCGTTGTCCGAAACGGGGCCGGACAGTCGGGTGATGGAGAATACCGCGCCGGATAGAGGCTTGCCCGTCAGTTTGTCGGTTTTCACGATTCGGATGCGGCCCATCACGCGGTCATTGACAAAGGCCACGTTGGTCGTCATGCCAGCGGCCACCGTGACGCTTTGCGAAGACGATGCCGCCAAGGCATAGCCTTGAGGCGCGTTCTTCTCACGAACGGTGTAAGCCCCGGGCATAAGATCGGCAAAAACAGCGATGCCGTTTGTTCCGGTAGTTGCCGTCGCCAGCACAGAACCCGCGTTGCCAAGCAGTTCAAAGGATGCGCCTTGCAGCAGGATGCCATCGGATGACTTCTTGGTGATCTTGATTTCGCCGGTGCTGAGTTCAAAGGTGACGCTGGCTGTCTTCAGCGCGTAGGGCGCACCATAGATTGGGACCATGATCTTCTGAATGGCGACGCTTGGGACACCGACAAGGAATTTGGCTTCTTCATCATCCGAAGAAACAGATTCCATGGTAACGGCAAATCGGTTGCTTGAGGAAGTGACCCTGATGGTATCGCCGCTCCGCACATAGTAGTAGCTGCCGTCGGAGCCGCAGCTGTTGCCGGTCAGGGTGCCAACTGAACGCGGAATCCGGATCAGGTCGGCGTCGGTTGTCAGCGTGACGGTGCCGATGTAGCTGGAACCCGATACACTCAGGCTCTGATTGGATGCGGTGATCTTGCCGGTCATAGAAGCGCGGGCGATGCCATTTGTCGCCAGCCATCTTGCGTAAGTCAGGTACACGGCAGGCGCGCCGCCGCTGAAAGCATAAAAGTTGTCCATATCCCAATAGCTTCGGACATACTGAGAACCTTCCAACTGTTTGATGACCTCACGCATAGCGAACTGTCCGGCAACGCGAGACCAAACCTCGTTATTGGAATCGCCGCGATTCACCGCCATGAAGGGATAGGTGTGGCGCAGCACCCAGCCAAGCGCGTGCATGGTCGAAGCCTTGTAGCGCACACCTGAGGCACCACCGGAATCCGGATTGTTCACGAAAGCGTCCATATCTACCAGCACATACGGGCCTTTGGCGCTCTGATTTGAACCGGAACCTTCTCCAGGGCCGGAGAGGTTGTGTTCCAGGCAGTAGACGGTGAAGCCCTCCAGATAGTGCGGCGTGGCATAGATCGAGCCATGCGCCGCCGATTTAGCGATCTGCGGGTATGCGCTGTCCCTGCCGGAACTGCCATACAGTGAAGATTGCCAGGCGTAGAAGCCACCGACGCTGCCATTGATGTTTTTGAGGGAGAAGCCATTCATGGAGGTCGTCGCCATGTGGGTTTCCATCATTTGAACCTGCCGGAGAAATTCTTCGGTGTAGGCGAAATCCGTTACGGTGCAGGAATCAGCATATGCTCCGCCTGTCTCGGCAGCCATAACCCAGGCTGTGCTGTAATCCGTCCACTTCATGGTGCCGCCCTCAAAATCATCGCCATAGAGGAAGCGCACCTCATACCAGCCATTGCCCTGACCGTCCGTTGTGGTGGAAAGAACCTGTACAGTGGCATTGTTTACGAAATGGCCGAGGTATGCGTCGCAATAGGTGTCCTCAGCCGCGTACTCGTCGATTTCGGACAGTACGCGGGTAGCCGTTGTTACGCTGATGTAGTCTCCGGGGGCGGCAAGCACAGGAGCAGGGGGCAGTTCAGGAGCTGGCTCAACCGGTACTGCGGTTTCTGCGGTTAGTGCTTCACCTGTTCCTTCAGCATCTGCAGGCTCGCCTTCCGGCTCCGGCGTAGGCTGCTCATGGACGATTTCCGTATCTTCCGGTTGTTCGGTCGGTTCCGCTTCATTAGGAAGCGTAGGGGCTGCGGCTTCGGGCTGGCTGTTGTCAGCCTGCGGGGCAGACCCGCTTACCATGAAAAGTGGCATCAGGCCGAGCAAGGTCATTCCTTCGCCGGCAGGGAGAAAATTGATTTCAGAGAGGTCCTCATCTAGCAAATAGCTGGAATCCAGATCATCTGCGTGTACATAGCCGCCGACCACTTCACCGGCTTCGTCCAGAAACCAGACCCCGACCGATGCGGGAGCCTGAAACTCCGTAGCCAGGACAAGAAAAATATCCTCGGTCGTGGTGTAAACCAACGATTCTGGCTTCCAATCCGCCTCGCCGTATACGCTGGTTTGTCGGACAGTGGATACATACACATGGCCGTATTCATCAAGCGCGGCCTGAATGGGGAGTCGGCTATCTGCCGAGCTTTCCTCTTTATTTGGGGTTTCGGGCGCGGTGGGTGTACCGGACGCATCCTGTTCTTCGGGCAGGGGCGCATCGTCGCCGCCTCCGGGCGCGGCCTCGCTTGGAATTTCTTCGGTTGCGGGAGCCTCCGGGACAACCTCCATTTCAGCCTCAGTGGGAACGCCCTCGGTGATCTCCTCGTGGGGATGTTCTTCGGGCGCGGCCTCATCCGGGGTGGCCATGTTTTCCGGGATGAGATCGGTCGGCGTTGCAGCTTCAGCCAGCACGCCAACTGGCATGCAGGAAAGTGCCATGACAAGAGACAGCGCAATGGCTGCAAGCCGTTTGAGTTTTCGTCTCAACTGCATTTGGTATCCTCCTTTTTATTCTTGTACAGCCATGACGACCAGCCGCCCGCTGACGCCGCCATAGCTGCGATCGCAGGTAATCAGCGTCAGAATGTGGTCATCCTCATGGACGTCAATCCCCGTCTCGTACAGAGCTTTGTTTTGAGCACGGCTCACGAATTGAAGGAACGCTTTGCTGCTTGGAAAGGAAGCGGTTGCCGGGTCCCAATCGCTGACTTTCATGTTCAGCACGGCGAAAATTCGGTAGGTACGTCTGCCAAAATCGCCGTCCAGATGGATGGTGCTGTGTTCAGCGTAATAGCTATCCTCCTTGTACTCGATGAGGCTGCTGAACATGGCGTTGCTATGGCTCAGGTGATGGCCATAGATGGCGATGTTTTGGCTGGGCATCCGGTAGTCCGAGCTTTTCAGCGAGAACAGGCAGCCCAGCTTGCTTTTCTTGCCCGTGAACAGGTGGTGCAGATAGTACGCCGTATCGTCAGAACGGACAACAGGGTAATCAATCATGGTTCCGGGAATCGTGAGCCAGGCGGCAAAATCCCTGTTCTGCGTCAGACAGGCATCCAGATCAATACCGGAACGGAGCAGAGGGGTTTCTTCCGATGAAGGGGACGGTTGGGTTTGCGCCGGAGGCAATTCCGTCGGTTCGCAGAATGGCTCTGGCGAAGCCGTAGGTTCATTTGGATCAGATGTTGCAAGAACGTCCTGGGGCGGGATGCTTATTGCAGACTGCGCCACTCCGTCTGTCGGCGTGGGCAACGGAACGACTGGCATTAGTGTTGGGGCAGAAGGTCGAAGCTGTTCGGCCATTACCGCATATTCGCCTGCATCGGCTCTGTAAGAAACCAGCTCCGAAACAAGCGGCATCCCCAGCGCGGCCACGCCGCAGACGAACATGGCCGCAAGTGCGACGGAGGGCAGGAATTTCATTCTTTTCTGCACATGATCACTCCAATCAAAAAGCACACATCCGCATCGGTGTGTGCTTATCGTTCCTGTACCCGCTGGCGATTCCTCAGCCAGTTGTCCAGCAGCTTGATGATGACTTTTTCCATCTGTTTGGCTGTGTAGGACTTGGGAAAATACTTTTTCAGCGTATCGTGGCTCAGCGTTACGGAGTCGTACAGGGGCTTCTTTTCCTCTGACATGATTTTTATCATGCCTTGCTCCGAAAGCGTCCCTTCCTTGCTCTCCTTTTTGATTCGCTGCGCCTGGGACAGGGACGGCGTTTGCTGCGTGACCTCCAGGGCGGTTTGCAGCCATTGCTGCTCTTCCGGTTTCAGATAGGACAGCTCGACGGCAGGGGTGAAGGCCAGCTCGCCGCTATCCACCTTATCGCGCAGGGGCAGCTCAAGGTTATTGAGGCGGATGAAGCGGCGAACAGAATCCTTGCTCATACCGGCTTCGGCTCCGACAACTTCATCAGCACGAAAATTCGTCGCAACTTGCGACGAATTTTCTCGGGATGGTCTGCCAGCCTTTCTTTTTATGGCTTCCAGCTTCATCTGATAGGCTTTCGCGCGTTCGCTCGGCAGAATATTTTCTCGCTGGAGATTGTAGGCTAAGACAACGGCGCCTTGCCGTATCGCTACGGTAGTTTTCCATTGCCTCGCCTCGAAACCGTACGTACACTTCTCAGTGTATACGGCTTCCCATCTATCATAGTCTTTCAGTTTTCAACGATTTTGGCAAAGCAGTCTGGGCAGACTGCAAGCGTCTTGCGACGCTTAGCCAACATAACTCTGTCCCATTCGCTGTCCGGCTTCAGGTCTTTCAGCTTCTTGACATGATGCATACGGATGTCCTTAGTAGTACATCCGCAAAGCTCACAGATGCCGTTTTTAATCCTTGTGCGCAGATAGTTGGGATGATCATATTTCACATAGGGCGGCAGCAAGTCGGGGTTGAACCTGCAAGTATCTTTTTTGTGCTTAAAGCCATCATGGTAGAATTCACAGTATTTAAGCCCCGCTTTTGTGTTATAGGGAACACAGAAGATACCGTTTTTTCTGAACTTCCGCTGGATTTTGTACACGCTCTTGCGGTATTTCAGCCCGAAGGTCTTATACATGCTGTATTCCAGAATGAATGCGAAGTTCTTTATCACCGTAGCGTTGTTTGCTATGGAATAGTAGTTATACATTCCTCGGATTTCAGCATTCACCGTAGATACGATTTCCACGTCCGTCATGTGAACCATGTTTCCTCTGTGTTTTGAGTCCCAGATTTCTTTACCGTCCTCACCATAGCGAATACTGAGAGCGCCGTACTCCATCAGCTTGCGTTGCCACTTGTCCCTTGGTGCATATAGCTTGATGACTCCTGTGTGGGTTTTCCTGAGCTGATGCTTTTTGTCGTACATCAATGCACTATTCTTTGATGTCGTGATGTCATACCCCAGAAAACGGGCTTTGTCCGTCCCGTGCGTAATCTTAGTCTTCTCATCTGACATCTCCAAATGCAGGGCCTTCCCGAGGAATTCTTTAAATTGCTCCTTTATAGCCAGAGCATCCTCCTGTGACCCAATCACTCCAATCAGGAAATCATCCGCATATCTGCAATAAAATAACCTTTTATAATTCTGGTTGCACGCTGTCATGCTCGGCACTTCGTGTAGTTTGGCTACAGCGGATTTTTGCAATTTTAGGGCGTTCCTCCTTTCTTCTTTGCCCCAATTCTGCCAGTTCTTGCGGTTTCTCTGCCTAGTATAGAACAGCTTGCTGGCCGCTCTACCGTAGGCATGGTTGGTCTCGCAATTCCCCTTGTCGAAACTGCTCTTAAGGGCTTCGGCGAAATCATCCATTTGGGAAAGATAAATGTTGGCAAGTATCGGACTCACCCCTGATCCTTGTGGGGTACCGGAGTAAGTGCAATGGTATACCCACTGTTCCATATAGCCTGCCCTCATCATCTTCCACATGAGGGCGATGAAGTTCTCGTCCTCAATCCGTTTCCTTAGGAGATCGATCATTACATGGTGGTCAAAACTATCAAAGCAGGCATGGATATCCCCTTCGACAAACCATGCGACTCCCGTAAACTGTCTCTGTATCTGCTGTAGAGCAGTGTGACAGCTCCTCTTAGGGCGGAACCCGTGTGAGGATTTTGAAAAAGTCGGCTCATAGATGCTTTCGAGTATCATTCTTACGACTTCCTGAACCAACTTATCCTCCGTGGATGGGATCCCGAGTGGGCGCTTCTTAGTGCTGTTCTTTTTTTCGATATACACTCGTCGCGCCGGATTAGGCTGATAGCTGTAATTTTTCAGGGACTCGATCAATTCATTGATTCGCTTTTCACTCATCCCATCGAGACTGTTTCCATCCACTCCCGGAGTCATACTCCCTTGAGACTGACTGATGTTCTTGTACGCAAGGAAATAGAACTCCGGGTTATATAAATTTCTGTATAACCGCTTGAACTTGTACTGTTTGTTTGTTGCCTGTTCTGAAAGACTTTTCAATACTTTTACTGGTTCTCTCAATGTCTCACACATCCTCCCCGCTTCAGTACTGAAGAATAGACTGCCGTCCTTCGCCATGTGGGCGTCATTATTCGCTTCCGTTTTTACGGCTATCCCTGTCAATTCAGGGTCCTCAGACTACTATGACGGCTCCGTTACCATGCTGAATTTTCAGCGTCATCGCCCTTGCTTTTTACACTTGGGTTTTATCTCCTTGCGGCATTACGCATAGCCGTTTCCGGCATTTCAGTTTAGGTAATCCCCGTTTAGATCATTGTGATGAGTTGTACTGTTGTCGGTATGGGAGTTTTCACCATTTTCCGCTACTTGCGGTTAGCTTGCATCGGTTATTCCGCGGGTCGCAGACAGCAAAATACTAACCCGCCGATGCACCACCGTATCATTTCCCTTTTCGATGGGGAGATGGTTAGCCCCAGCCTCTGGCTTTCCTTCAAGCAGTGTAGCTTTCATCCTCTTACAGTACCTTTCGCCTCGACACTCAGTCGCAGCTTGGGAACTTCGCTGACTTGTGCCTTTACAAACGTGCTGTTGTCCCCGTTGTGTTTCCACTCGAGGTTAGTTGTTGGCGATAGGCTGTGCTTTCGCACTTTATAACTTTACCTATTGCTTTCTCACAGCATAATCTACAATGATCCGCGCCGCGTGGGTGCCCAACCCACGCGCCTTACGGGCGCACGCTATCCACCATGATGATGACGGATTCATCATCATCAAGATTTCTGACGATAACCGGCATTTCATCCATACCCGCAAGCTCACAGGCACGTTTTCGCCGGTGTCCGGCGATGATTTCATAGCCGCCATCCTCCAACGGACGCGCAATCGCGGGAACCAATACGCCGTATTCCTTGACACTCTCCACAGTCTCCATCATGCGGTCGTCGTCCACAACGCGGAAGGGGTGATCTTTGAACGGATGCAACTCGCTGAGCGGGATTCGCTGAATCTGCTCATGAGATTCACCACGTCTGATTTCCTCGGTGGAAAAGAGATCATCGTAGGAGGTCAGACTTATGTTTCTGCCGCTGTTCTTCAAGATGCAGCACCTCCTTTGTCAGCGCGTGGTAAGCAGCCGCAACCTTGCCGCCGGGATCATGTTCAAAGATGCTCTTGCCCTCGGCACTGATCTCCGCCGCGCGCACGGAACGGGGAATTTCCGTGTCAAATACCTTGATCTTCGGCCCATAGGTGCTGCGCAGGAGCGACGCAATCTCTTTGCTGTTGTTCGTTCTGCTGTCCACCATCGTGAGCAGCACGCCGTCGATTTTCAGCTTGTGATTGATATTGCGCTTGACACGGGCGACGGTGCCCAAAAGCTGTTCGACGCCTTTGGCGGAGAGGTACTGGGCCTGGACAGGGATGACAATGCGGTCTGCGGCGGTCAGCGCATTGATGGTCAGCATCCCCAGAGAAGGGCTGCAATCCAGCAGAATATGATCGTAATCCTTGCTGTAGTTTGCCAGCACCTGTTTGAGCGTGGTCTCACGGCTCATGGCATTGACCAGGGAAACCTCCATACCGGCCAGGGCAATGTTGGCTGGCAGAATGTCCACGCCCTCCTCATGGTGCAGAACACCGTCGCCGGGATGAATGGGGATGGCGCTGAGCACATTGCCCATGAGATCGGCCAGCGTGACAGGGAGGGAATCCGGCTGAGGATACCCCAGGCTGATGGTCAGGCTGCCCTGGGGGTCGCAGTCTGCTATGAGAACCCTTTTCCCTTCGTGAACCAGATCAATGCCGAGGTTGACGCAAGTTGTTGTCTTACCGGTACCGCCTTTCTGATTGACGATCCCGATGATGGATGCGCTATTCATGATCTACCTCCTTGCTGCATAGAAAGAGCGCCGACGGATTGCTCCGCCGACGCCCTCATGCCTTCATTTCGACGCTACTATATTACCACAGCTTTTGTGGACATTGTGTATAACTTATTGGACATCTGTGGACAACGGCGGAAACTTTTCAGGGAACCAGCAGCGTTTCAAGCTCATCCAGCGCACGGCTGTGCCGCTTATACACGCAATCCTTCGTAACATGTTCTTTGGCAGCCATAGTCTCGAAAGACACATGCTTCAAATAGTGGTCGGCAAGCAGCTTCTCATCAAGAGGATTCTCCATTGAAGAGAGTACGGCGGAGATTTCGCAGACAATCTCTTCATATTGAGAGGTTAAGCGCTCGATTTCATTCTCTGCCTCCATGAGTCGGATGATTGCGTCTTCGCTGGCCGTGATGTTCCTCGTGTGGGAAACGCGGTCGCTGCTCAGCGAGGGAGTAATACGCTGCGCCATGCCCTTGCACAGTTCTTGCTTACGCATAGCTGTGTTGATTTTCCGCTCAAGCTCCGCAGCGCGCGTCATGAATACAACGCCTCTTCTCATCGTTTTTCACACTCCAATCTTTGCAGCAGGGCGATACCGTCCAGCCCGGAATATAAGGAAAAGTTGTCTGAAAGGATAAAGCTCCGTGCCTCGCTCAGCATGGCCTGATTATCAAGGATTCGCTTCTTCATCAAGGCCGCTGCATCTTTGCTCAGTGCTTCCCCGACGGTCATTTCCCTTTTCAGCTTTCGGAGCATGGCGCGGCTGTCCCGATAGTCCTTAACGGCCTGCATGACGACGGCATTCGCCAAAGCCCGCCAGGGATCAGCTTCATCGCGGATGTCCTGCTCCGGCAAAACATTTGTCATACTCAATCACCCCCCCTGCTTCCTGCGATGCTTGGGAACGAGGATATGAGAGCGGGCATGCGCCTTTTCGGATGCTTTTCGCCCGTTCACCTGCCTGATTTTCTTTCGGGCAAGCCGCTCCTCATAGGCAATGTGCGCCAGAGCAGCGCCCGCGGTAGGGTCGGGATAATATTCACTGTTCCTATACAAATTCGTTCAGCTCCTTTGTCTTTTCTTTGGCCTTGAAGTCCATGTAGTCGTAAATTGCAAGCAGAAGGTTCTGCATCAGTGGGTAGTCCTTCCATTTTTGCGCCAGGGGAGCAATATCCGTTACCGCAGCCATCCACCACGCCACGGCTCCTTCGTCCTGATTCGCAGGCGGGTCACAATGGGCAGAGAAGTAGTTGTATGCCTCTCGGAAGATTCTGCGTTCCTGGCTTGTGACTTGATCGGGCACATCTCTCATCTCCATTCGTCGGGCAGCTCTGCGTTGTCTACAACCGTGAAGCCGTTCATGCTGATCTGCTCGATCTTCTCACTCCAGGCGTACTGGGGCGGCAAGCCTTTGATATCGGACATGGTTCTGCTGCGCTTATCAAAATAGAGCATCACCATTTCATCCACCACGCCTAAATCCCGATTCTTCATGATCTCGATCACATTGCCGACATCTGCCGGGATCTCCAGCTTTGGATAAACCATCTTGTAGCGGCTCATAAAGTCGGCGTTGACCCTGTGAACCATGAAGACATTGTCCGCTACGTTGGTGATATCGGCGGTGCCGCTGATGTCCCCTTTACGCGGGAAGGCTTCTGTCTTGCGAGGATGGCAGATAAAGTGAACGTGAATTTTCAGCTCCTTGGCCATCGCTGAGAAACGCTTGACGATGCGCGTCTGCATGTCGTACTTGTCCATCGTGCCGGTGGGAAGATCGAGGGCCATCAGGTTGTCGATGATAGCCACTGAGGCGTTATTCTCCTTCACCCAATCGTAGATGGTGTTCAAAACATCCTCCCAATTCGTGCCGAAATCGTTGTCGTAGATGGACAATTTGCCGGTCAGCATGGCGTCCAGCTTTTGCTCGATACCGGGCTTCAGACAGTAGTGATTGACATTCAGCTTGTCCGCCTCGACATACTCAGGGCCAGCGGCCTGGAGCAGCACCCATTCCCGAACACGGGATGCGAACATTTCGCCTGAAAACATGGCAACCTTGAATCCCTCGGTGATCGCCGCCAACCCAAGCTGACTGACGAGTGTGGATTTACCGGAGGCATTGCCGCCGCTCCAGACAGACATTTCGCCCGCGTTAAAGCCGCCGATCTTGGCGTCCAGCTTGCCAAAGCGGGAGCGGATTACAACAATCTTGCTGCGGTCATAGTTGGGGATGGACGCAAAATCCAGCATTCGCGGACGGCCTGTTTGAACACCGGAAGCCGGAGCCGCAGCCTTTCCGTTCGGGAGAGAACGGGGAGGAACGAGGATGTTGGCCGCCTGATGAACGGTAAAGGGGCTGTTTGCGTAAGCGCTGGGGTCGAGCTTTTCGCGGAATTCATGCCAGTGGTAGCCGGAGCAGCTGTTGTGAAAGCAGTGAAAGCCAAAACTGCCATTGCTGTATGCGAAGACCGCCGCGTCGCCGTTGCGATGGGAGCTGTCAAAAGGGCATTCGGAGAGCAGATATTTTGTGCCCATGCTAACGGCGATCTTCTTGATAACCTGTACGGAATGCTCTGACAGGAATTGCTCCAGATTGAATGCCGCGCCATTTCGCTGCCGAGGATTCTCCGCGGGAGCAACCATGTGGCGACGTACATCAGCCACATTGCGGACAAGCGTCATGGACGTTTCCTCAATGTGCTCAGGCATACGGATGATTCGGCTGGCACGGTGCGGACGCTCCTGCGTGTTAGCTCCCTTGTGTGTCATGGTGCCGTACAGCTTGGTGATGCGCGCCGGATTGAAAACGGAGGTATCAATTTTCGCCTCGTTCGTGCTGAACCACATATCCAGAACGCTGAGAAAATCCGCGATGATCTGCCTGTCGTCGGTACTCGCGTGAATCTTGAACAGGAGATGATACCCATTCCCGCTGTCTGCGACAATCGGCTCCTTGAAGCCCATCGCCATCAGCTTTTTCATCACTGTGGCAGACACTTTGCGCGCCGCTTCCTTTTCCGGCTGGGAGGCGCTGACGCCGCTTGGTCTGACAGGATCGGTATCCACGAGAATCCATTGATATCCGGCAATGTCGTTGTCGCTGGTGGTTTCTCTCGGACGCTCCATCAGATGCTCGTGTTGTCCGCGGGCGTAACAGGCGGGCTGCACCATCTGCAGGGTCTGATAAAAGGTTCGGTTGGGAAATCTCGCAATCTCTTTCGCAATGGCTGCGCTGTCCGCTTTGAAATAGCCGCTGATGACAGGCTTGGGATCAATGCTGCGAATCTCAACGATGTCCTCCGGATTGTGCAGCAGAGTCAGCCATTTCAGCGCGATATCCATTTCACAGCCTCCGTGCTTTCTTCCGGTTTACCGAAGGAGCGCCAGGTCTCCTTTTGCAGCCATTTGACGATACCGGGGATGTAGCGCCCATTGTCCATGCACCACGCATCCGATTGCTTTGCGGCGTTCAGCGCGTCCATCAGGGCCTGGGGCGTAGCGCCTTGATCGACGGCCATTTGATACAGCTGCGCGGCTTCCGCGCGTTGGTTTCGCCTCTCTTCGGGATAGGCAAGCCAAAGCAGATTGAAGCCTTCCGGCTCAGAATGAAGAAGAGGAGATAGATTTCTTTTTCTATACTCTTCTTGGTTGGGTCTGATTTCCGTACCGCCGATGGTCTGCTTTTCTTGCCGCGATGGCCTGATTTCCAGGCCGCTCGTGGTCTGGTTTGCGTACCACGATGGCTTGATTTCCGTACCGCTCATGGTTTGATTTTCAGGCCAGGGTGGACTGACTTTTGAACCGCCTGTGTGCTGAATTTCAGACCAGCCGACAACCCGCACCAATGTCCCGACGCGGCTTTTGCGCATGCAGACACAACCGGCTTCTTCCAAGCTGGCAAACTTCCGGATGAGCTTATCCCTTGACCAGCAAAGCTCTGCGGCAGCGTGGCGGTACGACATGGGAAACTCGCCGGGCTGGATCTGGATGCCGCGCCACAGATAGACATTGCGGCTGGCCTTGTACAGACAGTAGTGATACAGCTTAAAGAGTCCGTCGTCCGGCCAGATGGGGCTTTCGATCAGGCTCGAATAGGACTTGATAAATCGTTCGCTTTCCAGCGGCATATGGATTCTCCTTTTGCGCAAGGAGGGCGTCCGGCAGCGGCAGGAAGCCGGCTGCCAGCGCGCCATCCGTAATCATCTTGCAATCGAATTTCTATCCAGGCTCTCAGGACGTAATGAAGCCCGATGGGAAGCGGCTTAGCAGACTGTCCTCTTTCTGGCCGACTGCCTCGTTTTGAAGCTCATCACAGCGGCATATTTCTGCGCCGAAACCTTCATCATCAGCCTGTCCATTTCCGCGGAACACTTCATTCCGGTCATCTGCTGCTTCATCCGTCTCATGTTTCTCATCATTGCGGGCATATGCTTGATCCTCCATTTCAACGTTGCTGTCGATAGCGCTGCAATCGCGCGTTTCAAAGGGAACCTCTCCGGCGGTGGATTGAGCTTGAAAGGCCAATGGAAATCCATCGGAGAACGGTCAGACAAAAAGCTGCGCGTGGGCGCGAAAATGGGTGAGCATCCTGTGCAGCCGCTTGCAGATACAGCTATGCGAAACGCCCATTTCCCGGGCAATTTCTCGGCATGAGCAGCCGCAGACATAGCGCATTTTCAAAATCGCGGAGCCATCCTTCACAAGCCGGTCAGCGAAGCTGTATACGGCGCTCGCTGTTTCTCTGAGGATCATTTCCTCTTCCACATCTCGCTGATCCAGGAGAAATGGCGTATTGTCAATACCGTCAGGATTCTCAAAAATCCCTCTCCGATGCCAGGGGCACAGAAGGCAATCGCCAAGACACAGAAAATACCGAGCCTGCATACAGCGCTTTTCGCAGCGCGCCAGATAGCGGATATGGTTATTCTCCTTGCAGACTGCCTGAAACACCTCCCGCGAAACGGGAATACGCTCGTCGTTCACATACAGGTCATCAGAGCCGCAGTGGTCTCCAAGTTCCATCAGGAAAGCCCTCCTTTCGATTGCGCCGAATAGAGGGCTTGTCCGCGCTGCCAGCACAAAGCTAAACAGCCGTATGAAGGGACAATCTCCATTCGGCTGCAGCTGCACTTCCGATGCCGGCTGCGTCGTGTTCAGTTGAGGGTGCTTCGTGCGGAAGCGGTCTTGATCAGAAACCATCACTCTGCATCCCTGCGACCGGATTTCCTGGCCGCAGACATACAGTAACAGATTTGTTCCGAAAACCGAATTCAGTTTCTGAAATCGGAAAAGGCTTGTCATTCATGGGTTTTCTTGAGGTCCCTTGGAATGCGTTTTTCAAAAGCACTGTATTTTCGAGCTTTTCTGACTGGCCGAATTTCAGCTTCTGAAATCAAAAAATGAAATTTTTTGAGAAACAAAAAAAGAACCGCCATAGCAAGCGGCTCTAAGTGGTTACTGATCGAACAGGGCATGGTGGGTCTCGACGATTTGGTAGATGTCATCCATGAACATGCAGTCGATGATGCACTGATACCGGTAATACTTGACCATCACCGTGCGGGTAAAGCCGATTGTGTCCATGAACAAGGCAGAAAGTGGCGGTGGGAGCTGAAGTCCGACGATTATCCGGGTCACTTCTTGAATTGTATATCTGAAATCGTCATCCTTGCACATGCGGCTGATCGTCGCCGGACTCAAACCGGAATTGAGCGCAAGCTCCTTTTGCGTTCCCACGCGATCAGCGATGAGCTTGGCTAAGGCCCTGGACGGGCGTTTGGGCAGTTCGTCAAGGTATTCCATGTTCTTTTCCATAAGGATTTCCATGGGCATCCCCGTAATTTCCATGGTGTGGATCGTCAGATAAACTTCATTGTAATCCGAATCGGAATGCAATTCGCCCACCTGATAGCCGCTCTGCGGCGAGACATGGTATGATTTGCGGAATCTCAGGCAGCATTCGTCAACATGGGCCAGCGCCCAAGCCGTCAGCGCGGCCCCCTTGTCGGCCTTTCGCACGAACGATGGCAGATTACAGCACACATGACCATCGGCGTAGATATATTGATGCGTATCGATTAGATCACGGAAATCGGAATCCTGCTCATACATTTCCGTAAACTGGCTTCGGCTGATCACAAATGTATCGTTAGGGCCAAGGTTATCCGGATGAAAGGCAAATGGCTGAATGTATTTGCCATCGACAAAGTTGAAAGCCCCCTTGGCTCCAACAGACCCCATGGTAATCAGCCTTGTTTTGATGAGTGACTTTGGTTTCTGTTTTTCAGAGGCGATACGGTAAATCACGGAAGAAATCTTGTGGCCGAGATTATCCTGCAAATTGGCCACTTCGCCCCAATACCGGTTGACCAGAGGTGTGATAATGGGCCGGGGAAACATGGCTGCGATTCCCACGAAGCTCGCCTGTCGCTCCACCCATTTGATGTCCTTCTCCGCTGGCTTGGATGCTTTGTCCGCTTCGGCGTATTCCAGCAGGCGAAGATCTGCGGCGTGCAAAGCCTGGAGTTCAAAGAACATGGAATGCCACTCGTAGTGACCGCATTCGTGATAAATCTCGCGCTCAATGTCGCCCTGACGGAGCCGGTTTTCGTTGAGGACAATGGTTTTTGCGGGAATCGTCATATCTTGAAACGGCTCGTCGTCTGTCGCGCTTCCCGACGCGCCTGACGCAACGACGCGCGCATGTCCCTCCCTGAGATAGAGAATTGCAGCGGTATGATGATTTCGGTACAGAGAAACGCGCCTGATCTCCAGCCCCATGGCCTGAGCAAGCGCGGTCGCGCCGTTTTCCTGAAACGTCAATACGGCTTGTTCGCCCCTGTATTTGCGCAGAAGCTGCAATACCATGATCTCCATCTCATCGTAGGAGAGCACCGGCACCAGATATTTGGATAGCTTGGGCAGCTTGCGCTCTGGCAGACAGCAGGTGGTCAGTTCCCGGATTCCCTGGTGCAGGGTAATGCCGCCGTCCAGTGTGAATTGTGCGGAGAAATTGACGTAACGGACAACATAGTGCGGAACGCCATGATCACGCGATACGCCGATTTTCACACGCATTTTGATGTCGGCCAGCAGCTTTGTACAGTCTAAACGCCAAAATTCCGTGCGGATGATCTTGCTTTCATTGCGTTGCACCACAGGTTTTCCGCCTTCCGCATCGATATCCAGATCTTCCACGAGTCCCAGGCTGACCGCGGAGCTTACCTCATCCATCAGTTCGTCCGTAAAGTGGTTGCAGATATAATCCTGCATGCTTTGAAGGACGGGGGCCATTTCGGCACTCTTGATTGGATTGCTCATTCCTTTATCCTCCTCAACGGTGCTTTTTACTTCGGATCAACTCATAGCAGGGTGAAGGCAATCGCTCTGCTTTTCCGGCTTTTGCATCTGCCGGATAGATTATAATGCACAGAAAATGAACAATCAATCCTTTGGAAACTTCCTGGTCGATTTTTCGTACAGCTAAATATATGCTATTGACAAGAGAATCCGGAAAGCGTACTATATTCATAGTTAATGTTTATTTGGAGGGTAAAGAAATGGCGCGGAGAAAATTTGAACCCGGCAGAAACGGTGAATCCCGCATTGTCGAAATTCCATCGTCCACAAATGGCGTTTGCGAGAACAAGCTGTTCTATGCGCACCGGCTGAAGGAGCTTCGGACGATTGCGCATCTGACGCAGGCGGATCTGGCCAATGCGCTCGGATTGTGCAAGTCTGCCGTGGCCAATTGGGAGAGCGGCAGGACAAGGCCGGATGTGTCCAATATCCCCACCATTTGCAGAACGCTGGGCATCTCCATCGAGGAATACTTTTCGGATTCACAGCGCTGCGTATATGCGGATGCGGACGAGCGCAAGCTGGTTTTCAATTACAGGCAGATGAGCAGGCCGCATCAAAAGGCCGTGCTGAATATGTCCGAGCAGCTGCTCATGGCGGAGGAAGACATGAACGCTATGGACGCGCCTGAATTGGATGAGCTACTCTTTGCTGATGATCAGGTGGCCGCCGGCACAAGCTATGATGACTTTTCGGCGTGCTGTAAGCCTTGCTATGTTCATACCTCTCCGATGGTGCGCAGGGCTGATTACATTTTCAGGGTGAATGGGGACAGCATGGAACCCGATTATCCGAATGGCTGCTGCGTGCTAGTCAAGAAGGACGATGGCCTCATGAGGTATGGCGACGTCGGCGTGTTTCAGGCTGACAATTCGCTGTATATGAAGGAGTATCGAAAGGAAGGCTTGCATTCGCTGAACCCCGCCTACGCCACCATGCGCAGAGAGGATTACGGCATGATCCGGGCGATAGGGCGCGTGATTGGCGTCATGGACGCCGATGGTTTTGCCAGCGATAATGAAGTCGCGGCTTTTAAGACGCACTGCAAGAGAAAGTGAGATGCGGAAAGCAATTCTGACAATCCGCTGATGATTGCTTTCATGATGATGAATTGAGGTGAGAGCATGTCGGAGAACAGGAACAGGACGAATGACCGTCCCCTGTTTATTCTTCAGTACCTGATACGCAATACAGATGATGATCATAAAGTGTCATTAACCCAACTGATGGATGTTTGCAAAGCAAGCGGGCACGGCGGGAACCGGCACACGATCAGCAACGATATTGACATCCTCTGCCGGTATGGCTTTGACATCATCTGCTCCAAAGAGGGCAACAAAAACACATACAGCTATGGCAGCAGGCAGTTGGACACGGCAGAGCTGCGCATGCTCATGGATGCCGTCTGCTCGTCGGTCGTCATTCCTCCTCAGAAATCGGAGAGTCTGGCGAAAAAGATCGCGCTGCTCTCGGGTCAGCATGATGCGGAAAAGCTCTGTTCCACGGTTTATCTGCGCAAGAAGGCCCGGATAGGCAACCAGCACATCTTTCTGACGATTGATGCCATTAATCAGGCTATCAATGAAGGGAAGAAGGTCAGGTTTCATACCCTGACGCTTACTGGCAACCGGGAATGCGTCATGAAGCATGGCGGAGTGTTGCACTCCGTTTCGCCCTATTTAACCCTGTGGCAGAGTGACCGGTATTATGTCATTGGCTGGACAGACAACTGTTCGGCCATCTGCTCCTTCCGCGTTGACCAGATGGATATTCCCCAGTTGACGGACGAAGCGGCTGTTCCAAGACCAAGAGATTTTAATCCGGAATACTACTGTCAGACGCTGACAACGATGTGTGGGGATGGGCCGGAAATGGATGTGGCCCTGCTTTGTGATGATACGCTCATGGGCAGCATGATGGATCGGTTCGGGGACGGGTTTTCTTTTGAACGAGCCGGAACCCACCATTTTCTCGCAAAGGTTCACGTCAACGCCAGCAGCGCGTTCTGGGCGTGGGTGTTTGCGTTTGGCGGGAAGATGAAGGTGGTTGGGCCTGATCGGGCGAAAGAACAGTATGCAGCGCGTCTTCATGCAGCGCTCAGCGCTTGAGGCGAACTTCAGATGGATGGTGACAGGACACATGAAGAATCATGTATGGGTTGATGGTCAGCTTCGGCAGACCAATAAACAGTTCAGCGCTTTGAAGCAGAAACAGAAGGAGCAAATCAATCAATGGCTAAAGGAAGAGACGGAGGCGTATTACAGCCTGCATCAGTGCTATCCCGTCGGACGGCAGTCGGAGGATGTGGTGGACAATGTTTATGCTTCGATTGAGCGAGCCGGCATTTGGATTCCCTATGGAGAGGTATACCAGCATTACATCAGCATCAAAACACGCTTGATCAATAGATTGAAAGCGAAGAAGAATGCAAATGAGCGTGAGGCGGAGCTTACCGCCCCCAAGGACGAGACGAATTGCTGACGCCATTTCAAGAACCCTTCCAATTGCGGATTCCCTGTAATTGCTGCGTTTTCAGGTTCCAGACGGTTGTCTGGAATTTTTTCTTTCTCAATTTTTGAAAAATGGTTTCCAAAAGCGTTCTTTTTTTACAAGTAAATAGTGAGAGCAGAAATTCTGGGAAACGAAAGGAGAACGAAGATGCAGCTGATGAACAGCCAAATTCAGAATATGCAAATGAAGAACGATGCGCATCCCAACCCGGAGAGGCGCTGCTATACCGTTGACGAGCTGACGCAGATCCTTGGGGTGGGCAGGAAAGCGGTCTATTCTCTGATCCGAAAGAAAGCGTTTCCCGCGATTCGGATCAGCAGCATTGGCTACCGCATCCCCAAGGACAGCTTCAATGCCTGGATGCTCCGGCAGTAACGGCTGCCGGAACCGGGAGGGAGGCCCCGGCGACAGCCTCAAACTTTGGCGAGCGATGTGCTATCATCTTTTTTAGCAAGCAGGAAAGGAGGCTGCACAATGGCGGGCACAAAGGAAGCCACGACCATGTCCGTCCGGGAAATGCGCGAGCATCTCGGAATCAAGAAGACAGAGAGCTATTGGCTGATCAACAAGAGCTATTTTGACACGGTAACAATCGCCGGTCGCACACGCGTTGTTAAGGTGAGCTTTGAAGAATGGTATGCAGGTCAGACGCATTATCGCAAGGTGACCGGAGAGGAACCCGGCGCACGGCTGAAAACGGAATCCTATGGGATCAAGGATATCGCTGATATGCTTGGGATTACCACGAGCAGCGTTTATGATCTCTTGCAGCAAACGGGGCTGGAAACCGTGACGGTTCACTACCGGCTGCGGGTTCCCCGCAAAGCCTTTGATCAGTGGTACAGGCATCAGGATCACTATCGCAACGCTAAGGATCGTGAGCGCGACCGTCCCCTTGAAGAAAAGTCCATGACGGTTCCCGAGATGGGCAGGCTGCTCGGTCTCGACCGGAGAGAAGCATGGAAGCTCCACTACAGAATCAAAGACCAGCTTATGACGATCCGAGTCGCCAACAGGCCGCGCGTCACCAGGGAGAGCTTTGAACAATGGTACGGGAATCAAACCCAGTATACAAAGGTTTCGGTTCCCCCGACGGCCTCCCTGCCGCCCGGACAGGAGGCACTGACTGAAAAGGCAGAGGAACAGAGAAAAGAGTACTACTCGCTTCATGAAGCGGCGAGCCTGCTGGATATGAGTGAGCGAGACCTATACCGCATGCTCACCTATCAGGAAATCCAGGGAAAGAAAATTGGCAAGAGCTGGTTCATCCGCTACGATGATCTCCGCTCCTTGCGGTAAGATAGAACCCATTGGCCAGGCATAAGGAGGAATCGCGATGGCTTCGATCATCTCAAGGAACAACAGATATTGCGTGGTCTACTCCTACGTGGACGAGCAGGGCAACCGAAAGCAAAAATGGCAAACCTTCAAGACGCTGCCCGAGGCGAAGGCGAGAAAGACAGAGATTGAGTATAACCAGCAGCTGGGCGCCTTCACCATCCCAAACTGCACAACGGTCTCCGAGCTTCTGACGGAATATGTCTCGCTGTATGGCAAGGCGAAGTGGTCGATCTCCGCGTATACCAGCAATATGTCCCTGATCCGGCATTATATCGAGCCGCTGCTTGGAAGCGTAAAGCTCAAGGAGATCACGGCGAGAACGCTGGAGAAGTATTACCAGACGCTTCTCAAAACACCGGCCGTTCCTAAAATGACGAACAGGAAAAACAAAAAATCATCGTCTTTGGTGACGCCGGCTACCATCCGTAAGGTTCACAATCTGCTCAGAAGCGCTTTCAACCAGGCAGAAAAATGGGATTTGATCGAGAAGAATCCCGCCCGCTACGCGACCATTCCCAAGGAGGAAAGCAGGAAGCGCGACATCTGGGACGCGCAAACGCTTTTCAAGGCCATTGACTGCTGCAAGGATGACCGGCTAAAGCTCTGTATGAACGTCGCATTTGCGTGCTCCCTGCGCATCGGGGAGCTGCTGGCGCTGACGTGGGATTGCGTGGACATTTCCGAAGAAAGCATCATGGCGGGGAAAGCCTACATCTATGTCAACAAGGAATTGCAGCGTGTGAGCAAGAGCGTGATGAGTACGCTGGAATCCAAGGATATCCTCGTCACATTTCCCGAACAGGGCGCGAAGAACAAGACCGTGCTGGTGCTGAAGAAGCCCAAAACACTGACCAGTACGCGCAAGGTATTTCTCCCCAAGACGGTGGCTGAGATGCTGGTGGCCTGGAAAATGGAGCAGGACGCGACCATAGAAGCGCTGGGAAGCGAGTACACCAATTATCAGCTGGTGATCGCCACGCCCTACGGACTGCCTACGGAGGCGTCAAGGATTCGGAAGGCCATGAAGGATTTGATTCAGGACAACGACCTGCCGCCTGTTGTGTTCCACAGCCTGCGGCACTCCAGCATCACCTACAAGCTGAAACTCAACGGCGGCGACATCAAGGCGGTGCAGGGAGATTCGGGGCATGCGCAGGCGCAGATGGTCACAGACCAGTATTCCCACATCCTCGATGAAAACCGCAGGGCCAATGCACAGCTGGTTGAAAAAGCGTTCTACGGCGGACAGGGCGCTGAGAGCGTTGAAAGCGAGCAGGGTGCTGATACACAGGTGGCTGACCAGGCACAAGCCGCGGGAATGGATATTCAGCAGTTGATGAAGATTCTCAGCAATCCGGAGATGGTGAACATGTTGAAGATGCTGTCAAAAACGATGGGTTGATTCTGGATTGACGGATATAATCTTGACATCAGTAAAAACCCTATAATTAAAGAAATAACAGCCAGCGAGGAATTCCACTCAGCTGGCTGTTACTTTTTGCTGTTCAGCGTTTTCATGAGTTCGAGAACCATGGCTTTGTCGTGACCATTGATGAGATTCCAATTGCTGAGCAATTCACGCTACGATTTATCATGATTAAAAGAGATTTGGACAGCTTATCAGGCAGGCTTTCGCACATTCCTCACGGGTATGGCCCGTGGCGTAGACATCTGGGCCGGGGAGCTTGTTCTGAGGCTGCGTTCATCTCATCAGGATGTCCATCTGATTTGCGTTCTGTCGCACCCTGACTTTGAAAAGAGGTGGGACGCGGAATGGCAGGAAAGGTAGCGTGCGCTTCGGCAGCAGGCCGACTATGAAGTTACCATCTGCGAAGCTGCTTGCAGGAGTGCCTATCAGCGCCGAACCGAATGGTTGGTGGATCATTCTGCGAGGGTAATCGCGATATATAATGGAACGAAAGGCGGCACACGAAACACGATTGAGTATGCAATGCAGAAAGGAATTGAAATCTATTACGCAAAAGGGTGGGAAATGCCACCTGCAAACAAAGGCGAACGACGTTAGAATATCCAACCGGGCGGATGATTTCAGCTAACACCTCTTCTCGAAGCATTAGCAAAAGTCCCACCAGCTTCATCTGGAAACAATCAGGTGATGTGCTTCGTGCCCGTGCACAAGTCCCTTCGCGGGCGTGTTGTGGGCAGAAAAAAGCATCCGAAAACCAGCAAAAGCAACCGCGTCGCTCACAAATGCTTGCATCCGTCGCTCACCAATGTTTGCAAAGAATCAGGAGCCCTCAAAATGCCGCGTTAGAAATTTGCGCAAAATGTTTGCAATTTGCTAACGCGGCTTTTTTCTGTTAGCAGGATTCCAAGGAGAAAAGTTCGCAAAAAAAGAAAATCCCCCCGTCTTTCGAGCAGGATGCGGTTTGCAGCATCTTGCTCTCAAAACGGGGAAATTTCCAAAAAATGGTGATCCCGGCGCGATTCGAACGCGCGACGTTCTGCTTAGGAGGCAGACCCTCTATCCTACTGAGGTACGGGACCATGTGCCGAAAAACCTAGATATTTCAAAGCTTTTCGGCTCTCTGCTCATTATGATTTCATGAGCATTTTGATGAACACATCAGTCGGTTTTCGACTGCTGCGTTAACGGGAATGGTTCGCGCTGACATCGGGGATTCGTGTCCGCTCCGCCAAGTGTCAGCAGCTTGGCGAAAGACAATGGGGTATGTTTCCGATGGAAGTCTCGCTTTCGATTTATCGAAAAGGTGGTAGGCGAGCTTCTTCTTAGGAGGCGTGTGCTCTATCCAGCTGAGCTACTGAGACATTTTTAAGATTTATGCAATTTTCATTGCTCGAAGGAATCGAACAATCTGCCGCTTAGGAGTATGGCTTACCATGTGATACACGGTTCGGATGTAACTTCCAATATCATCCCTTACACAGAATGACTTGTAGTAAACGAACTTTATGGTGCAAAACACCTATTCTGACGCAGTTTTATGCGTCCGTTGGGTGGTCCTATTAGCAAATTCTTAGCAAGAGGCCATCCCGCCAAAGTTGATTGCTACTGCCATTCTTCATTCCCTTAGTTAAAATGACAAGGCAAATACATGGAGGTTACTATGAACAAGAAAGAGAAAAAGTCACTGCCGGAACCGCGCACATACACCGTGGAACAGATTGCGGCCATGCTCAATATCGGCCGCACGACCGCATATCAGCTCGTCAAGCAGGAGGAGTTCAGGATCGTCCGCATAGGAAATGCGATCCGCGTTTCCAAGAAATCTTTTGACGAGTGGCTGGAAAGTTTGGAATTGTGAATATTGCAAGAAACGCCGTAGGCTCAAAAAACCTATGGCGTTTTTTTATACCCATTTTTGAAGGAGGCTGGCAATGAAACTGACAGAAGCAGAAATGAGGATGGTGTTTCAGATTGAAAGTACCAATCAGAACGCCGCCCTGAATGAGATTTACATGACATGGCGCTATGCGCCGAACCCGGCAACGAAAGAAACGGCGGAAGGCCTTCTGGACAAGCTCCGTCCCCTGTCGGATCAGGAGTGCATGGATTTGATCCGCAAAGTGCAGGCCGAATACCGTCTGCCGGAGAAAGCCCGCACCATCGGAGAAATGCTGGCAGAAGCCAGACAGCAATCCGGGGCGCAGAAGTTATCCGGCCATGACATTATGGCTTTGGAGCGTTTCGACCCGGCAACCAGACACATGATCGTCTTTGATGTTCTTACCCATGACTCGCCTGTTGGCTGGAAAGGTGAGAAAATGCGCCTGTTCCTGACTGACGCCGGATACAGCAAGGCTTTGGAGAATCAGGAACAGGGGCACATCAAAATCCGTAGCCATGCGAAGGTGCTTTCCGGCGACCTCCACTATGACCATAAAGACCGTGAGAGGTAGCCGACTGAAAACTGTATCAAAATCAGTAGGATATCTTCTGTTTTTCCCCCTGTGGCTTGCGTTCTGAACAGGGCGTGGATGTTTTCCCATGCGGGAGAAAACGGAGGCATACAGACGGGTAAACCGCTCAAAATCAACACTTTTTATTTTCACAGGAAGGAGGTGCGAAGATGGCTGTTTTTCGTATTGAAAAGACCCGTGATTATACGGTCATGTCGAACCATCACTTGAAAGATCGGACGCTGACCCTGAAATCCAAAGGGCTGCTGTCCATGATGCTGTCACTCCCTGACGAGTGGAATTACACCACCAGAGGTCTTGCGGCGATCTGCCGGGAAGGTGTGGACAGCATCGGGGCGGCATTGAAGGAGCTGGAAAACCACGGGTATATCCGGCGCACCCAGCTTCGGGACGAAAAAGGCAAGATCACGGATACCGAGTATGTCATTTACGAAATGCCTCAGTGCGAGCCGCCGTCAAGCCCAGGTACGCCTTTACCGGGTACGGCAAAGCCATATACGGAAAACCCGGATATGGGTGTCCCGGATACGGCGGAACCGTGTACGGAAAACCCCGCACAATTAAATACTAATCAAACAAAGACAGATTTATCAAGTACGGAACTATCAAATCCTATCCAATCAAATCCCCCTACCCCCACAGGGGCAAGGATGGGAACGGATCGGATGGGAGCCAGAGAATGTTATCGTGAAGTGATTTTGGATAACATCGAATACAGCTATCTGGTGCAGGACAGCCACATCGACCGTGAGCAGCTTGACGAGATCGTTGACCTGATCGTGGATACCGTATGTTCTGCCCGAAAGACGATCCGTATTGCCGGGGACGATTATCCGGCGGAGGTGGTAAAGTCCCGGTTTATGAAGCTGGACAGTTCACATGTTCAGTATGTCATGGACTGTATGAAGGACAACACCACCTATGTCCGCAATATCAAGAAATACCTTCTGGCGGCGCTGTATAACGCCCCGACCACCATCAACAGCTACTATTCTTCCCTGGTGCAGCATGATATGTACGGATGATTATTCAATGCAAATTTAGTCTTGTTCCTATAATAGAATATATCGTACCTTATTTCAGCATATTTGTTCCTTTATTTTTAATATTCGTTCTTTACATTTTCTCTTTGTTCCGTTATAATAAGTTAGGAGGTGCGACAATGAAATATTCTATTGAAATCGGCAAGATTGTAGAAGGTGCATTAAAACACGATCAAGTCAAAGTTATAAATTATACAAAACAATTAGTATCAAAGTTGGAAAAAGATGCAGATGTCCGCTCAGCAGCTAAGTTCCAACATTTATTATCTTCTCAGATGGAATCTGCATTAACTCCTATGAACAGTTCTAACACTGTTGCTATTCCTGTAGATACTGAATCAAGGATGAATCTTGCTGATATTATTTACCCATATCAGAATGATATTAAAGTTATTCTTTCAAAACGGAACAAGGAAAAATTAGAATCATTTGTTCTAAATTATCAAAATGCTGATAAGCTCAATTCTCTTGGAATAAATGTTTCTAACTCACTGTTACTATATGGGCCACCAGGATGTGGAAAAACAAAATGTGCCTATTTAATTGCCAAGCAATTAAATTTACCACTTGCTGTTGCCAGATTAGATAGTCTTATTTCTTCATATCTTGGTACTACTGCTAAAAATATTCGTAGTCTTTTTGAATTTGCCCAAAAAATGCCTTGCGTATTATTTTTAGATGAATTTGATGCTATTGCCAAAGCCAGAGATGATAACAATGAATTGGGAGAGTTAAAACGAGTTGTTAACAGTCTTTTACAGAATATTGATAAAATGAGCAAAGATAGCTTAATTCTGGCAGCCACCAATCATCCGCAGTTACTTGATCCCGCAATATGGAGAAGATTTGACTACAAATTAGAAATTGAGTTACCTGATAAAGATGCCATTGCAGATTTAGTCTCCTTGTTTTCCAATGGTATATACAAATTTACTCAAAAAGAAATTTTAGAAATCTCGACTTTACTTGAAGGACAAAGTGGTTCTGATGTAGAAGAAATAATAACTAAAACTATCAGAAATTCCGTTATCCATAATTCTTCCTTTAATGTTTCTAGTATTTACGAAGAACTATTTATTGCCAAAAATGTTGTTCCTCAAAATTGCAATGATCCTCGTGAATTATTGAAAATCAAGGCAAAATATCTGCGCGAAAAGGATCCTAAAGTTTTTAGTTTACAGGCAATTGCTGACATATTAGGTAGTTCTAAAACGACTATTCAAAAAATTGTGAAGGAGGTTTAAGTATGAGTGAAAACAATTTACCTATAAAATTAGTTCTTCCCAAAATAAGTGATATTGTTCCTAATACTGGCGGTGGAAAAATAAAATTTTTTGGAGAAGTAACTCCGGATTTACAAAGAATGGTATCAGATAAGTTTGAATCTTTACTATCTTTTTATTCAGATGTTTTTGATGAAAACGAAACAATACCTGCTGTAGGAAAAATAACAGTTAAACCTGAGGCAATTGCGAAATCACATAAACCCACTGATTTATGTAGAAATTGTCCAATTATTGGCCTGTCTCTTATACACATCTCCGAGCCCACGAGACACTGAGCGATCTCG
>ERZ1026941.72-NODE-72-length-46242-cov-18.429017_pt1 | contig 46242 bp, 33 predicted proteins | sample MGYA00519305_ERZ1026941 | MGnify/ENA primary metagenome ERZ1026941 (study PRJEB26926, sample SAMN06164614) | human gut metagenome | biome: ENVO:00009003; feature: ENVO:2100002; material: ENVO:00002003 | host: Homo sapiens | place: USA | collected 2012 ...
GCAACTACCTGCGCCAGAAATACGGATTCGACTACGTATATGCCAACGAGCTGGAAATCGAGGAGGGCAAACTCACGGGCCGCTACGTGGGCGAGGTGGTGGACGGCCGCCGCAAAGCCGAGCTGCTGCGCCTGCTCTGCCAGTTCGAGGAGATCAACATCGCCCAGTCGGTAGCCGTCGGCGACGGCGCCAACGACCTGCCGATGCTCAATCTCGCCGGTCTGGGCATCGCTTTCCATGCCAAACCCAAAGTGAAGGCCACCGCCCGGCAGTCGATCTCGACCATCGGACTGGACGGCATCCTCTACTTCCTCGGCCTGAAGGATTCACGCATCGAATAACGGAGCTTATGCGACGCCTGCCGCTGTTATGCGCCTTTCTGCTGCTGACCGGGTGTTACGACTCCCGGTTCGGGGAACGGAGCGGCGGCGAGGAGCCGGAACCGGCGACGGCGACCATCGCCCAATTGCGCCAACTGTACGCCGGGACGACGTTCGTGATTGCGACCGACGTGGTGGTATCGGGCCGGGTGAACACCAGCGATGCGGAGGAAAACTTCTACCGCACATTCTGCGTCGAGGAAGATGGAGCAGGACTTGAGGTAATGGCGGGTATCGACCATCTGCACAACGACTTTCCGCCGGGAAGCCGCATTACGCTGCGGCTGAAGGGGCTGGCGCTGGGCGAAAGCCGCGGCATATTGCAGGTCGGGCGGAAACCCGCAGCGGGAAGCGGCTTCGCAACGGATTACCTCGGCTCGAAAGCCGCGCTGGACGCCGCCGTGAGTCGCACCGGCGAAGCCCCGCAGCCGGTCGCACCCGCTCTGCTGACGATTGCGGAACTCACGCCGAAGCGGTGCGGGACGCTGGTGCGGATCGACGGCCTGAGTTACACGCCCGAAGACCTTACGCCCGGCACGTGGGCGGGGTACAAACGCTTCACCGACGCCGGAGGAGCCGAAATATACACCTATGTCCGCAATTACGCCGGGTTCGCCGGCGAAGAGGTCCCCGCCGGAAAGAGCTGTTCGCTCACGGGCATTCTGCAATACGACGACGCCGGCAAAGGCCGTTACCTGCTCAAACTCCGCGATGAAAACGACTGCATGTATTAAACTGCTGGCGCTCCTGCTGCTGGCGGCCTGCGACCGGACGTCGAAACTCTCGTTCGAGGGCGGCGCTCCCGGCGGCGTGCACACCATTGCGGACCTCAAGGCGCGCTGCACCGCAAACAGCGTCGCCGTGACGGAGGACATCACGCTCGAAGGCGTCGTCACGGGCAACGATTTCTACGGCGAATTTTACAAGACGCTCGTCGTCGAGGATGCCAGCGGCGGGATTTCGCTCCTGATCGACGGCACCCGACTCGCTTTCGACTACCCGGTCGGAGCGGCCGTCACTATCTTCTGCAACGGGCTTACGCTGGGCGATTACGGCGGCAAGATTCAGCTCGGAACCGCGCCCGACGGCGATTACGGCGTAGGGCGGATTCCGCGTGAGGAACTGGGACGCTATCTGCGCCGCAATCCGGACAAAGACCGCCGGCCGCAGCCGGCCGTATGTACGTTCGACGCCATCGGCCCCCGGCAGACAGACACCTACGTATGTTTCGAAGGAGTACGGTTTACCGAAGCGGGGCCGTGGTGCGACACCGATCCGGAGACCTCGGAACCGCAGACCTCCGAACGGACGCTGACCGACGCCCAAGGCCGGACATTCCGGGTCCGGACGCTGGGGACATGCGCATACGCAACGGAACCCGTACCGCAGGGCACGGGTTCCGTATATGGAATTATCGACTATTTCAACGGGAAATACACGCTCCGCGTCTCGGAGCGGCGCGTCGAATTCGCTAACGCTGCAGGGCTTCCCAGAGCATATCCTTCAACCGGGCGATATTCAGCCCCGAAACCGACGAAATAAAGACCGAGGGAATGCCTTCGGGCAGGTGGGGTTTCATCTGCTCGATCAGCTCCTTGTCCAGCATGTCGCACTTGGTGACGGCCAGCAGACGCTCCTTGTCGAGCAGTTCGGGATTGTACTGCGTCAGTTCGCCCAGCAGGACTTCGTAATCGCGCCGGACGTCGTCGCTGTCGGCGGGAATCATGAACAGCAGCACCGAATTGCGCTCGATATGGCGCAGAAAGCGGGTGCCGAGTCCGCGGCCCTCGTGCGCCCCCTCGATGATGCCGGGAATGTCGGCCATGACGAACGATTTATGGTCGCGGACCTCCACGATGCCCAAATTGGGTTCGAGCGTGGTGAAGGCATAGTTGGCGATCTTGGGTTTGGCGGCGGAAACAGCCGCGAGCAGCGTACTCTTGCCCGCATTGGGAAAGCCCACCAGTCCCACGTCGGCCAGCACCTTCAGTTCGAGAATGAAAGCCCCTTCGTCGCCCTCTTCGCCCGGCTGGGCGTAGCGCGGCGTCTGGTTGGTGGCGCTTTTGAAATGCCAGTTGCCGAGACCTCCGCGGCCGCCATGCAGCAGCACCAGCCGTTCTCCGTCGGCGGTAACCTCCCCCACCGTCTCGACGGTTTCCGTGCCGTCCTCCTGCGTGACGATCCGTTTCGCAACCGTACCCAGCGGCACGGGAATCACGATGTCCTTGGCGTCCTTGCCCGACGAACGGGCGCCCGAACCGCACTGGCCGTCCTCGGCGAACTGGTGACGCTGGTATTTGAGGTGGATCAGGGTCCAGTACTGGCTGTCGCCCTGCAGGACGATACTGCCGCCCTTGCCGCCGTCGCCGCCGTCGGGACCGCCGAAAGCCACGAATTTCTCGCGGCGGAAATGCGCCGAGCCGGCTCCGCCGTGACCCGAACGGGCGAATATCTTTACGTAATCTACAAAATTCGATCCTGCCATAATGTGCCGTATTGGGGTGCAAAGACAGTGCAAGCCGGGCGCAAAGCCAAATTCATTGGGCTATGCCGGAGCGCAGCCTGTCTAAGCCGGAGTTTGTTTGCGGCAAAGATAGTGCAAGCCGGGCGCAAAAACAAATCGGCCGGCCGCACAATCGCTATAAATGCGTCAGATAACCGTATCTGACAAGGTCTTCTTCGCCCTGCGCGAGGTAAGTCCGGCCGTCGGCCATGACGTAAAGGCGGTCGGCGAGGTCGGTGACGTGGCGGTGCATATGGTCGGTCAGAAGGATGCCTTTGGACGCCCGCTCCTGCAGGATCAGTCGCTTAAGCGCAGAGACATGCAGGGGCGCGACCTGCGAAAAAGGCTCGTCGAGCAGTATGAACCGCGTGGGGCTGCGCAGGATCAGGTAACACTCCAGAATCCGCCGTTCGCCGCCCGACATCGCGTAAATCTTGGTTCCGAACAGTTTTTCGAAGAGCGGAAACCATTTCAGCAGGTCGCCGCGCGTCATGTCGTAATCCCGCAGCACCCGGTCCAGCGTCAGCCAGCCGGGAATGAAACCCTGCTGCGGCAGGTAACGCACTTCGTCGGCCCGGAAGCGGTCGTGCCACACGCCGTCGATGCGCATAGACCGGAAACCGGCCCGCAGGGAGCCGCAGAGAATCTTCATCAGACAGCTCTTACCGCAGCCGTTGCGGCCCAGAACGGCCGAGACGCCGCCCGTCTCGACCGCCAGATATACGCCCGAAAGGATACGCCGGTCGCCGAACGACAATTCGACCGAGTCGATTTCGAGGGTATGTTTTTCAGAGGGGTTCATACAGGAAAAGGGCCGTCAGTTTCAACAATACATAACACAGGACAAAGTCCGCGGCGCAGCTTACGCCCAGCAGTTCGCGCCGCCGGACGCCCAGATTGCGGTAATAGAAGAATTCGTCGCCGTAACGCTGTACGATCCAGACATAGAGATACAGCGGATAGACCGCCGCCTTGCCGAGCATGCACATCGGAATGATCTCCGGACCGTGCACTTTGACCAGCCACGCAAGCGCCACGCTCACCGCCGCGCAGAAGAAAAACATGGCCGAGTAGTAAAAACGGAGTATGAGCAGGAGTTGGCGGATCATCGTTCAAATATACGCATAAAAAACGGAGAAGCAGAGCTTCTCCGTATCCTTGAACGAATAAAACTGCACACGGCCGTCCGAATCGGCCCGCCGCACGAACGACGCTGCGCCACGCCACGCCGGATCGCAGGAACTGTGAACTCCGTGCGCCGGGCGGACCGGCGCCTTGCCGACGGCATACGAGACGGACGGATGCGGCGCGACCGCCGTAGGGAGTAAGTGCACGGCGAAAATCCAGCGGCAGAAGTCACGCGGCAGAAATCACGCTGCGGAAATCGCACGGCGGAAACTACAGCGTCAGCGGCTCGTAGTCGAGTCCCCATGCATCGGCGACGGGCTTGTAGACCACCTTGCCCTGCACGATGTTGAGTCCCAGTTCGAGTTCGCGGTTCTCCCGGCAGGCCCGCCGCCACCCCTTGTCGGCCAACTGGATGGCGTAGGGAAGCGTCGCATTGGTGAGCGCCAGCGTCGAAGTATAGGGCACCGCACCCGGAATATTGGCCACACAGTAGTGCAGGATGCCGTCCACATAATAGACGGGGTCCTCGTGCGTCGTAGGCCGCGACGTCTCGAAGCAGCCGCCTTGGTCGATGGCCACGTCGACCATCACCGTGCCGGGTTCCATCTCCTTCAGCATATCGCGCGTGACGAGCTTCGGAGCCTTGGCGCCCGGAATCAGCACCGAGCCAACGACCAGATCGGCATGCTTGAGTTCCTCGCGGATGTTGTATTCCGAAGACATCAGGGTTTTGACGTTCTTGGGCATCACGTCGGCAAGGTACGTGAGACGCTGCAGCGAAATATCGCAGATCGTGACGTCGGCTCCCGTTCCGGCGGCCGTACGCGCCGCGGCCGTGCCGACCACGCCTGCGCCGATGACGAAGACCTTGGCGGGTTTCACGCCCGGAACGCCGCCCAGCAGAATGCCCTTGCCGCCGCGGGGTTTCTCAAGGAAGTAGCGGCCCTCCTGCGTGGCCATGCGGCCCGCGACCTCGGACATCGGGATCAGCAGCGGCAGGGAGCGGTCGGCCCGCTCGACGGTCTCGTAGGCGCAGCACACCGCCCCGCTGTCGATCATGGCGCGGGTGAGGGGTTCGCTGCTGGCGAAGTGGAAGAAGGTGAAGACCAGCTGGTCCTTGCGGATCAGCTTGTACTCAGGGGCGATCGGCTCCTTGACCTTGATAATCATCTCGGCGCGGGCGTAGACGTCTTCGATCGTGGGAAGCATCTCCGCCCCTACCGCCGTATAGGCATCATCGGCAAAACCGCTGTTCACACCGGCCGAAGCCTGCACATAAACCTTGTGACCCCGTTTGGTCAGCTCCTGAGCGCCGGAGGGGGTGAGAGCAACGCGGTTCTCGTTGTTCTTGATCTCTTTGGGAATACCGATAATCATGGAATTTTGAAGTTTTAATGGTTTTTCGACCTTTAAGTTACGAATTCCATGTCGAAATCCAAAAAAATCGGCCATTTTTTTACTTACGTCCTAAAATCGGTAAGAGACTGTAAGATAGAACGAACGGGGATAGGCATAGGTAAGGCGCGTCGCATGGGGCGCATAGCAGAGCGTGTCGCCCGAACGGATGCGGCGCACGCGCTGCGACTCGTAAGCGCTGTAAACGATGTCGCCGTCGCCCAGCAGATTGCGCAGGATCAGCGACGCCGTCAGCCGCGAACGGTCGAACCAGAAGGTTTTGAAAAGCGCGGCGTCGAGGGTAAAGGCGTCGCCGAGCCGCTGCTGGCGGGTGAAGGCGTCGAACATCTCCCGCGTCGTGCCGCCCTGACGGGCGATCCGCTCGGTGCGCCGCAGCAGCGACGGTTCGACGTAACGCGCGCCGGCGTATCCCGCCGAAGTTTTGAATCCCCACCCTTTCGGGCCGAAATAACCCAGTTCGGCGCAGGCCGTCAGCTGCGGCGCGCCGCCGGGCGTGCAACCGTTCAGGTGGCTCACGGCACGGGCGTCCACGACCGAATTGTCGACGTCGGAGATCACGGTTATCCGCGGGTTGCGAATGAATTTGTAACGCCCCGCAGATGCGGCGAATGACAGACTCCAGCGGTAAGAGAGCCGGATGTCGGCGGCGGCTTCGACGCCGCAGGCCATGCGTCCGATCCGCGTCGCGGCCATGTCGCAGAACACGCCCGCCATATCGTCGTAGTAACGACGGGTCTCGACGCCGTCAAACATCGCCAAGAGATAAGCCGAAAACCGCAGGGTCAGCGTTTCGCCCGTACGGCTGTAATTGATTTCGGCGGCATAGCGGCGTTCGGGACAGGGATCGTCGATGACGCGGTTGTTGTACTGCGGCTGGTAGAAAAGGTCCGCAGCGTCGGGCAGCACGGCTTCGGCGGCAGCCGACGCTTCGAGGTAACTGCGGGGCGAGAAGGCCCAGCCGGCGGTCGCCCTGAGGGTATAGGGCGTAAACCGCACCCGGCGCGAACGGCCGTACGACTGTGCGCCGGGGAAAAGCTCCTTCTCGTAATACCCGCGGCGGCAGACTGCGGCGGCGCCCAGCGAAAGAACGAGATCGGCGCGGAAGCGGTCGGAGCGGTATTCGGCATGCAGCCGCGCATCGGCCCGGCGCGTCGTCAGCGCATAATCGTAGCCGAACCTGCCGCCCTTGCGGATCGTACGGCCGGGGTGCCGCAGGTCGTTCTGCAGAAGGTTGCTGTAGGTATCGTCGTCCACCAGATACTGGTCGATGTCGGTGATATACTCCGCACCCAGCAGGTCGCGCATCTGCTTGAAATTGCGCGACTGCGCATGGCGGAGAACCAGCCCGTAACGCAGTGTCAGCCGGGCGTCGAGCGCAGTCGTAAACAGGGCGCTGAAGTTCAGGTCGCCGAGCCGCTCGGCGCGGTCTTCGAGGGCATAGACGGCATGGCCCGCCGCCATGCGGTTCTGGGCGATCATTTCGTCCCAGTCGATCTGCGTATAGCGCGCGTCGCCGGCCCGCCACGCCTGCTCTGTCTCGCGGTCACCGGTATAACCGGGCAGGTAACGGTAGTTGTCGGGCATCGGCGTGCGTGCGTCGTACCATCCCAGCGCACTGTATTTGCGCGTGCCGTACTCCGCACTGAAATCGGCGGCAAGCGACGTCGATTGCGAAACCGGCATCCGGTAGGAGAAGACAGCCAGCGGCACGAATTCCCGCCGCACGCGCGAATTGCGGACCTTGCCGTGCTGGAATCCCCATGCGGGGTTATAGAGCCGGTCGCCCGTAAGCCGGAACGCCTCTTCGGCCGAGGAGAGACGCGTCCCCCGAACCGAGGGCGGAACGATGAGCGTCAGGCTCAGGTTGTGATCGTCACCGAACCGCTTCGCGGCGCGCAGGCTTGCAGTCAGCGCATTGGTGAAGACGCCTTCGACGTGCATGTCTCGCCCCGTACGGGCGTCGAGGGCCGCCGTGCCGCTCCAATCGCGGCCGAGCGGTTCGGTGACGGACAGCCGCGCCCCGGCCAGATAATTACGGTCCGTAAAGCTGACGGCGGCATAGCGCGACGCCTGCGGGTAATCGTCGGCAAAACGGAACAAACGCAGGCCGCCGGCACCGCCCGTCGTGCCGTCTGCCGCGGCAAGACCGCCATAGCGGACTTCATCGGCCCCCAACAGGCGCATCGCCCCGAAATAGCGCGACGAAAGCCGCACGCCCCCGACCGAAGCGGATTCGTCGCGGTAATTCAGTCCCCGGCGTTTCACGGAGACGTAAGGCAGATTGAAGGCGGTATGTTCGGCATAGAGGTCGGGAGTCGTCTGCACGGCACGGTAAAACAGCGTCGAGTCGGTCAGCAGAAGCGGCGTACGCTCCTCCTGCCGGGCGGCGTAGGGATAATATTCGTCATCGGGATGCTGGGCCGCGGCACCGCAGACGGTGAGCAGACCGAGCAGCAGACAACCGTATTTCGGGATCATGCGCAGCGACTTTTCGGAATACAAATATAACTAATTTTGTTACTTTCCCAATAAAAAACCGAAGTGTTTGCAGCAGCGATGTTCAGACTGATGGTATTTGACGCCGAAAAGGACGGTTCGATAAAAAAATAATCAATTTATTATTAGTTTGTTTTAATTTATTTTATTATATTGCTCATAAAGTTAATGAATAGCTTGTATAATATTCACCACCCACTTACACTTATTTCCTATGAAAAAACTTTCAGGATTCCGAAAAAGCTTCTTCGTAGCCTTTATGGTTGCAGGTAGTGGATTGCTTTCGAGCAATTGCAGTAATGACGATCTGACCGTCGATCGGACAGTTCCGGATGACGTGGTCGCAACAAGATCCAGTGCATTCCATTGGACCTGTCCAGATTCCAAATGCGGATTCGATCTAAATGCGGGTTGGCAAAGTCATTGTGGCAGACCCGGATGTAAAGAAGAATACAGCGATAGTCACGGTATTTGGATTCTCACATTTGCCGATTACATTAAGAACACCGTAGGATTCGACACGGGAGGAGGTGGTGGTGCGGGATTTGATTATAACCGAATCGAATTACCTAATGGAAAATTTCCGAAATTCGCACCGGAGCCGTGGTACGAGACCCCCTGTGCCATGAAGTATTACAACGAACTTAGAAATTCCTCGCAATACAGACTGACACCGGGCTATGCGGAAGCAGTCGAATACGCATGGTATCAGACCGTGCGGATTCTCTATCCTAAATACCACAATTCGACAACCGTAGAAAGAGAATACACAAGATTTCTACTCAACGAAGGGCGAAACTTAACGGGATTTAAAGGTTCGGGGATACTTGATGCCAGCGAAGCCGCCGTTAAAGCGTTTGCAACGTGCAGATAAATGTTTTTTAAGCTGCTCAATTATTATTGAGCAGCTTTTATTATTTTAACATTTCAATTATGAAAACCATATTAAAATCACTGTCAATAATTATCCTTGTTGTGGCGATGGCAGGGTGTGCGGCGCAAAAGGGCGGAAATAAAGCAGACACATTCGGATCGGAAGCGCTTTATATACAAGCATTGAAAGCATTGAAAAACCGAAATTTTATTATCAAAATAAACGAGTTCTATTTCCCGTCGGACAAGGCTCCGGTTAATTCCACAAACAGTTATGTGTCCATGCAAGGAAACCATGCCGTCATCCGGATGTCACAGGATTGTCCATCCGCTTTTTCCTCGAACCGCGATACGGAGAGCGATGCCGTGGAAATATCAGACGGAGAACGTAAAAGAAAGGGCAACATGCAATTTCATATGAAAATCAAAGGCGCTGAAAAATGGCAGGACAAAGAATTAATAATCATACTATATAATAATACGAATCAATGCTTTGTTCGTCTACATGGAGGGTACGCGGGAGTCAATGTCATAAACTTCAAAGGGCATATTTACCCAATGGCAGAGGTTATAGAAAAAACGAATTGCGGTAAAGACGTCTGATTTACTTAAAATTATCCATCATGAAAACCACACTGAGAATATCCGCTGGAATTATGCTGATCATGGCTTTAGCAGGCTGTGCGGCGCAAAAGGGCGGGAATAACACCGGTAAAAGCACAGCGGAAGAGGTGCTTTACAAGCAGGCGATTCAGGCGCTCGATGAACGAAAATTCATTATTGAAGCGACCGAGTTTTACTTTCCCGGCGGCAAGCCCCCGACTAAATCGGAGACTAACAGCCAGATATTCATGGATGGCAATAAAGCTGTTATCCGGTTCTCGCCGGACCTTTTTCCCCGGTCCCCCATGGACCATTGGAATATAGAGGACAATGCCGCAGAAATAACGAAAGGCGAACATAAAAAAAACGGCGACATACAGTTTTGCATGAAAATAGACGGTGCTCAAAAGTGGCAGGACAAAGAACTGATAATCATACTGTATAAAAATACGAATACCTGCTTCGTGCATGTCAACGGAGGATATTCCGGTCATAATATCGTCGATTTCAAAGGATACGTATACCCGCTGGCGACCGAATGACACAAAACCGGGAGACCTTTTCAAAGGGTCTCCCGGTTCGAATAACATGATCGTCGGAATCAGACGGTTTTCAGCACTTCGAGCAGCAGATCCCAGAATTTGGGAACCGTGGCGATTTCGAGCCGTTCGTCGGGCGAGTGCACGCCGCGCAGGGTCGGGCCGAACGAGACCATTTCCAGTTCGGGGTATTTTTCGAGGAACAGGCCGCACTCCAGTCCGGCATGAATCGCACGGACTTTGGGATCGACGCCGAACAGCCGTTTGTAGGCATCGACCGTCTTTGCGAGCAGGGCCGACTGCGGGTCGGGCGTCCAGCCCGGATAGCCGTCGGAGTGAGCGACATCGGCCCCGGCCAGCGCAAATACCGATTCGACCATCTGCATTACATAGGTCTTGGCGCTCTCGACGGACGACCGCTGGGACGAGGTGACGACGATGCGGTCGTCCCCCACGAATTTGACCGAAGCGAGGTTGGTGGAGGTCTCGACCAGCCCCGGCACGGCGAACGACATGGCGATCACGCCGTTGGGCACGCCCACCAGCGAATAGACCAGTCCGAACTGCGTCCGGGCGTCGAGCACCCGATCGACCTGCGGCATTTCGTTGAGCGTGATCTTGAAGTTGGGTTCGCGCAGACGGAACTCGGCTTCGAGATCGGCGGCGAAAAGTTTATAGTGCTTGGTGAATTCATCCTTGAACCGGACCGGAACGCCGAAGATCGCATAGGCCTCGCGGGGAATCGCATTGCGCAGGTTTCCGCCGTCGAACCAGCTCAGCTTCAGCTCGTAGCTCTGCATGCCGTCCCACAACAGACGTGCGACGGTCTTGTTGGAATTGACGCGGCCCTTGTCGATGTCGTCACCCGAATGTCCGCCCTGCAGGTCCGAGACATCGACCCGGAAGAAGGCGTAGTTTTTCGGAGCCTCCTCCATCGTATAGCGGAACGTGGCGACCGTGTCGATGCCGCCGGCGCAGCCGATGAAGATCTCGCCCTCGTCCTCCGAATCGAGGTTGACGAGGTATTTGCCCGTAAGCATATCTTCGCCCAGCTCGAAGGCCCCGGTCAGGCCCGTCTCCTCATCGACCGTGAAGAGCGCTTCGACGGGGCCGTGCTCCACGGAGGGGTCGATCAGGACAGCCAGCGCGGCGGCCATGCCGATACCGCAGTCGGCGCCGAGCGTCGTGCCTTCGGCCCTGACCCACCCGCCGTCGATGCGCGTGCGGATCGGGTCCCGGTCGAAATCGAACTCCACGTCGGAGTTCTTCTCGCAGACCATGTCCATATGCGACTGGAGGATAACCGTCGGACGGTTCTCGAAGCCCGGCGTGGCGGGCTTGCGCATCACCACGTTGCCGATGGCGTCCTTCTTGTATTCGAGATTGTGCTTCCGGGCGAAATCGACCAGAAATTCGATGATCCTGCCCTCCTTCTTCGAGGGGCGCGGAACCCGTGTGATGGCGTCGAACTGCTCCCAGACGATGCGGGGTTCCAAATTGGTAATTGCTGACATATCCTATGATAAATTAAAGTCCGTTCTCCTCCGCCGGATTTCCGGAACGTTCTGCGAATCCGGCTCCGCAGAGCGAGGGTATTTTTTACAAAGATATTAAAAACAGCGCAATTCGCGGTATCTCAGGTCCTGTTTTTTGCAGCGGAAACGCGGCGGGCAAATAAATTTGCTTTTACATGCCGGTTCGATTATCTTTACGCAAAAAAAACGGAGAGCATATGACCGATTTCAGGATAGGACACGGATACGACGTGCATGCGCTGACGGACGGCCTGCGGCTGGTACTGGGCGGAATCGAGATTCCCCATACGAAAGGATGCGTCGCGCATTCGGACGGCGACGTGGCGATACACGCCGTATGCGACGCGCTGCTGGGCGCCGCGGCGCTGGGCGACATCGGGCTGCACTTCCCCGACACGTCGGACGACTTCGCGGGAATAGATTCGAAAATTCTGCTCCGCAGGGTTGCGGCGCTGCTGCGCGAACGGGGATACGAAATCGGGAATGTCGATTGTACGATCCGGATGCAGCGGCCCAAGCTCCGGCCCCATATCGACGCGATGCGCGCCGCAATGGCCGGTGCAATGGGCGTAGGCGATGACCGGGTGTCGGTCAAAGCTACGACCACAGAGCATCTCGGTTTCGAAGGGCGCGAGGAGGGAGTTTCCGTCTCGGCCGTGGCATTGATCTACAAAAGCTGAGCCAAAACGGCTTGGCGAATAAAAAAACGGAGCGGCTTTTCGGGGCCGCTCCGCTTGTTCCGGGATTTTCCGCCGGCGTCAGTCTATCCGCCGGAACTTCGGATCGCCCATCCGTTTGTTCCACAACCAGCCGACGTAACGCATCGTAACGTCGGGCGTCAGCAGCGTCAGCACCGTCTCGCCGGTAGCCGTCGAAACGGCGAAATCGGCATGATAGACCGTATTGCCGTCGGCGACATCGAACGAGATGCACCACCCCCACTGCAGGCGCGCGGCCTGATAACTGCGGATCGACATCGAGTCGAAATTGAGCATTTCGACATATTGCGTAACGCCCCGCTCGGTAGGCAGGTGAATCTCGACGTGATCGACGAACATGCCGAAAAAGAAGTAGTCGGCATAGATGCTGCGGATAAGGCCGCCGGGAATCTCCTGCATGCTGTTCGGAAAGAACATGTAGTCGCGCGACTGCACCAGCGAGTCGATCTTCTGCGCATAGAGTCTGGCCCGGTAGGCCCGGCGTTCGGGGCGGGTCATGCCGCGGGCTGGGTCTTCATAGACCGTCGTATGCTCGACGAGCTGCACGGGCTGCTGCTGGACGGGAACCACGGTCGTCTGCGGCACGCTGTCCACGGCCGAAGCGCCCAGCGAAAACTGCGGGGAGGACGGAACCTGCGGAGAGGATGAAGCTTGCGGTGATTGGGCGGCTATTTGCGGGGACAGAGCAGCCGCTTGCGGGGATTGGGCGGCGGCCTGCATCAGCCAGAGAAGAGCCGCCGCGCAGAGGAGCGCCCGGCCTGTTTTCAACCGCCGCAGGACAAAAGCCCCCGCCGAAGCGGGGGTTTCTGACAGCGGACTGCATTCCTGCGGTTCCGGCACCGCGTCCGGCGTGCGGCCTTCCGCAGGATGCCGCCGGAAACGCTCCGGACTTGCCGACACGGCGGCGCGGCGCACTGCCCCGCCCTCCGGCGACGGGGTGCGGAACCCCGTCCGGCTTTGCAACCCGGATTTCATACTAATAGAGCTGAGAAATGCTTCCGGAGTACTCCACGGGGTTGTACCACGGATTGGTGATCGTCAGGTTGGCGCCGCCCGTACGAGTGAAGATCTCGAAGGTGAAGGTGTAGGTCGAAGCCGAGAAGAGCGAAGTCGAGAAGGTCACCATCCAGCCTTCGTGGGTCTGCTCGGTCGTATATCCCTGCACGTTGGGAACCGTATAGTTGAGTATCATGACGTAGTAAGGCGGCACGTAGCCTTTGATGTAAGGCAGGCAGATGTCCACCGTGCCGTCCCAGACTCCGACGTTGAAGGCCGGATTCATGATCTGACGCATGGGGCCGGCCGGCTGGCGCTGCATGGTCTGGGGGTTGAACTGGAAATTGCGCGAAAGGATGACCGAATCCATCGTTTTCTCAAAACTGGCGATACGGTCCGCACGTCTTTTCTCACGCACCTCGCGGCGCTCTTCTTTGGGCGACAGATTCTTTTTCTGTCCGATCACGGTAACGCCGACTACGCAGAGCAGCAGGCCCACGACGATAATAACTGTTTTTTTCATAGCACATAAAAGATTTGTACGGCTATGAAGTGCAAAATCGGTGCCTAACTGCTTAGCGTAGTGACTAAAGTCCCAGTTTTTTCAGGAATTCGCCCGTGTAGCTGCGTTTGCAGCGGGCTACCTCGTGCGGCGTACCGGCGGCGACGATCTCGCCGCCCGCGGCTCCGCCTTCGGGTCCGATGTCGATGATATGGTCGGCGACCTTGATGACGTCGAGGTTGTGCTCGATGACGATAACGGTGTTGCCGCGCTCCACGAGTTTGTTCAGCACCTCCAGCAGCAGGCGGATATCTTCGAAATGGAGTCCCGTCGTAGGCTCGTCGAGGATATAGAGCGTGCGGCCCGTGTCGCGTTTCGAAAGTTCGCTCGCCAGCTTGATGCGCTGGCTCTCGCCGCCCGACAGCGTGGTGCAGGGCTGGCCGAGGGTCAGGTAGCCCAGTCCCACTTCCTGAATGGCGCGGAGCTTCTGGTAGATGTTGGGAATGTTTTCGAAAAACTCCACGGCCATATTGACCGTCATATTCAGCACGTCGTCGATATTCTTGCCCTTGTATTTGACTTCGAGCGTCTCGCGGTTGTAACGGTGTCCGCCGCACGCCTTGCAGCGCACGTAAACGTCGGGCAGGAAGTTCATTTCGATGGTCTGCACGCCCGCGCCGCGGCACTCCTCGCAGCGGCCGCCCTTGACGTTGAACGAGAAGCGGCCCGCCTTGAAGCCCCGGATCTGGGCGTCGGGCGTCATTTCGAAGAGTTTGCGGATGTCGGAAAAGACATTGGAATAGGTCGCCGGATTGCTGCGCGGCGTACGGCCGATGGGCGACTGATCGACGACGACCAGTTTGTCGACATGTTCGAGGCCCTCGACGCTGTCATACTCCAGCGGCTGGGCGAAAGAGCGGTAAAGCTCCTTCGAGAGAATAGGCCGCAGGGTCTCGTTGACGAGCGTCGATTTGCCCGAACCGCTGACGCCCGTGACGCAGACGAACTTGCCCAGCGGGAATTCGGCGGTCACGTTTTTGAGGTTGTTGCCCTTGGCTCCGCGGATCACGATGCTCTGGCCCGTCCCCTTGCGGAGCGTTTCGGGAATTTCGATGCGGCGGCGGCCCGTCAGGTAATCGGCCGTGATGGAGTCGGACTTGAGAATGTCGCCGAACGTTCCGGCCGCAATGATATTGCCGCCCTTGCGACCCGCGCGGGGACCGACATCGACGATGAAATCGGCGGCGCGCATCATGTCTTCGTCGTGTTCGACGACGATCACCGAGTTGCCCGCGTCGCGCAGCTCTTCGAGACTGCGGATCAGTTTGCGGTTGTCGCGCTGATGCAGGCCGATCGACGGTTCGTCGAGGATATAGAGCACATTGACCAGCTTGGAGCCGATCTGCGTAGCCAGCCGGATGCGCTGGCTCTCGCCGCCCGACAGCGAGCGCGACGACCGCGACAGCGACAGGTAGCCCAGCCCCACGTCCATCAGGAAGCGCAGGCGTTCGCGGATCTCCTTGACGACCTCCTGCGCGATCTTCCACTCCTTGTCGGTCATATGCTCCTCGATACGGGCGGCCCACTCCGAAAATTCGGAAATCGACATGGCCGAAACGTCGGCGATGCTCAGGCCGCCGATACGGAACTGCAGGGCCTCCTTTTTCAGGCGCGTGCCGCCGCAGACCGAGCATTTGCGGTAGACGAGGAACTGCTCGCGCCACTTCTGGCCGTGTTTGGAGTCGTCGTCCTCGGTGCGGCCGATGTATTCGGCGACGCCCTCCCACGAAACGAGGTGGTTGCCGCCCGACGAACTGAACTCCGAGAGGTTGATCGTCAGCGGCTCGGAATCGCCGTAGAGAACAGCGTTCAGACCTGCTTCGGGCAGCGTGCCGACGGGGTCGTCGAGCGTGAAGTCATAACGGCGGCCCAGCATTTCGAGGATGGCGAAAAGCATGTTGTTGCGGAACTTGCCCAGCGGTTCGACGGCCCCTTCGCGCAGCGAAAGCTTCATGTCGGGAATGATCTTCCCGACGTCGAACACCGCCTCCTCGCCCAGACCGTTGCAATGGGGACAGGCGCCCTGCGGCGAGTTGAACGAAAAGGTATGCGGCGCGGGGTCCTCGAAAGCCACGCCCGTCGAGGGGCACATCAGATGGCGCGAATAGAAGCGCTGCTGCTCGGTGCCGTAATCGTAAACGGCCATCGTGCCCTTGCCCTGCCGCATAGACTCCCTGAGCGAAGTCATCACGCGGTCGCGGGCGTCCTCGGCCACGACGAGCCGGTCCACGACCAGATCAATGGTATGGATTTTATAGCGGTCGAGACGCATACCGGCCGAAATCTCGCGGATCTCGCCGTCGATGCGCGCATAGATATATCCTTTCTTGGCCAGCGACTCGAACAGTTCGCGGTAGTGGCCCTTGCGACCCTTCACGATGGGAGCCATCAGGGCGATTTTACGTCCGGCAAAGCCCGTCATGATCAACTCGGCGATCTGCTCGTCGGTGTAATGCACCATCTCCTCGCCCGTGACGGGCGAATAGGCGCGCGACGCGCGCGCATAGAGCAGACGCAGGAAGTCGTTGATCTCGGTAACCGTGCCGACGGTCGAACGGGGATTCTTGTTGGTCGTCTTCTGTTCGATGGCCACCACGGGGCTGAGACCCGTGATCTTGTCCACGTCGGGACGCTCCATCGTCCCCACGAACTGACGCGCATAGGTCGAGAGCGTCTCCATGTAGCGACGCTGCCCCTCGGCGTAGATCGTGTCGAACGCGAGCGACGATTTGCCCGAACCCGAAAGGCCCGTTATGACAACCAGTTTGCGGCGCGGAATCTCCAGATCGACATTCTTGAGGTTGTGGACCCGTGCGCCCAATATTTTGATCGTATCTTCTTTCATCATCGTAATTAAACGCACCGGAAGCTCCGTTTATTGAGCGGAGCGGATTTTTCCGGCGGGAATATCGTACAAAGATACGACATATGCGGCGCAAAACAAAACGAACGGAAGAAAATTCGGCCGGGACAAGATGCGGCGCAACTGCCGGAAAGACAGAGCCGGAATACGAAGAAAAGCAAAGCGGAATTCCGAAGAGACAGCAGCCCGGACGCCGAGGAAGAACAGGCCCGAACGCCGAGGGAAAGCAGGCCCGGACGCCGAGGAACTGCGAGAATCCAAGCCGGGACTCCTTAAAGACAGCGACGCGCCTCTGAAGAAAAACCGGATCGGGCGTCTAAAGAAAAAACGCAGGGCCAAGCCTCCGACGGACAGCGGAGACGGGAAACGGGAAAAGCACAAGCCGGGGTTCCGAAAGACAGCGGAGCCGCGGACAGGCAGGACGGAGCTGGGACCGGAAAGCCGTCAGAGCCTCAGCACTTCAGTTCGAAGTCGTCGGCATCCATCCATGCGGGAAATTTCTCCTTGAAGGCCGCCTGAGCTTCGGAGTCGAACTCGGCGGTCAGCGTCCGTTCGCGGTCGCCGGCGTCGGCCAGCGTACGGCCGGCGAAGTCGATCAGCGCCGAATCGCCCGCATAGCTTGCGTCGGGATCCGTACCTACACGGTTCACGCCCGCCATGTAGCACTGGTTCTCAATGGCGCGGGCGCGAATCAGCGTGCGCCACACCTCGCGCCGGTCGTCGGCCCACGAGGCGCTGCACAAAATGGCGTCGTAGTCGCCCCTATTGCGGCTCCACACCGGAAAGCGCAGGTCGTAGCAGACCAGCAGCAGGAAGCGGAAGCCCATGTATTCGACGATCACGCGCCGGTTGCCGGGCGTATAGTCGCGCGCTTCGCCGCCGGGGCGGAACAGATGGCGTTTGTCGTACCACGCCGTCTCGCCCGAAGGTTTGACGAAGAACATCCGGTTGCGGAACCGCTCCTGCTCGGCGACGACGACACTGCCCACGACGGCCCTGCCGTACTGCGCTGCCCAGCGGCGCATGGTCGTGACGACCAGCCCGTCGGCCGGTTCGGCGACGCAGGCCGGACGCAGTTTGAATCCCGTGGCGAACATTTCGGGCAGCACGACGACATCGGCATCGGCCGCGGCCACGATCGGCTCCAGACGTTTCAGGTTCCGGGCGGTGTTTTCCCACTCCATATCGACCTGACAGATAGCTACGCGTATTTTCATAGGAAACTTCTCTTTTGTAACAAATATATGAAATTTTCTTACAGTTTGCACTTTTTGCAAGAAAAAAGCGGGACATCCTGTAAGACATCCCGCAAATTTCATGCGATCCGCGCATACCGACGCGGCGCGGCGTAAGCCGGAACAGAGCGGCGAACCGGGTCAGCTTTCTCCAAGCCGCCACACGGTAACGGACGAAGCGTTGCTCCGCTGGTGCAGCACCGAGACTTTGCAGGGCACGAAATCCGAAGCGCCGCACGTCCAGACATCGACGAACTGCTGGGGGCTGCGCTCCGCGAGCGGGAACCATGTGCTCTGCACCTGAATCATCACCCGGTGTCCGGCGCGGAACGTATGCGCGATGTCGGTCATGCGGAACGGCACGCGGGCCGGAACGCCCGGCGTAAAGGCTTTGGGACGCGAGAACCCGTCGCGGAAACGCCCCCGCATCACGTCGCCGCGCACGAGCATCCGGCAGCCGGACTGCGGATCGTCGTCGGGGAAAACGTCGATCAGCCTGACGACAAAATCGGCGTCGGTGGTCGAAAGGATCACCTCCAGCTCGACATCGACGGGTCCCGCGAGGGTCATATCCCCGTCGAGCGGCTCGGTGACGAAGGTCAGCACGTCGGAACGGTCCGACACGAAGCGCTGGTCGGCGAGCATATACTCTTTGGGGCGGCGTTCGCCGAAGGATTCGATATAAGGCACGGGATCGGCCGGATCGGACGTATAGGCGGAGGCGGAGCTTTTGGCCGTCGGGCGGCGGGTTTCGAGACGTCCGCCGTCGGAGAGGTAGAAGGTGAGCTTACGCGCTTCGCGCGGCGTCCAGCGGTCGAAAGCATGCCAGCGGTTGTCGCCCGACGAGAAAACCGCGGCGGCGGGAAGCGGGTCCGCGGCGCCCTCGCCCTTGAGGTAATGGTCGAAGAAAGGGAGTTCGAAATGCTCCATATAGTATTCCCACGCCGCTTCGCGCCCGAAATCGAACGCTCCGAGTTTTCCGCTGCCGTTGCGCCATGCTCCGTGCGCCCAAGGTCCCACGACCAGATGGCACGGCGTTGCGGGACTTTGCCGGACCATGGCCCGGTAGAGGTTCCACGCCCCGAAACAATCCTCGGCGTCGAACGTCCCTCCGACGACCAGCACGGCCGGCTGTACGTTGTAGCAGGCCCTGCGCAGGTCGCGCGCCTGCCACCATGCGTCGTAGGAGGAGTGTTCGGCAAGCTCTTCCCAGAAAGGATTGGGACGCTGAAGTTCCGTAAGTTCGGCCAGCGTCGCATGTTCCCGGAAGAACGTCCACTCATCGGGGCGGGTCCGCTTCGACATCGGGGGCATCTTTTCGGTCGGAGTATGGCCCGGAGGGGTGTTCATGCCGCTCAGGAAACGGTAGGAATCGGTGAGCATCAGCACGCCGTTGTGGCGGACGTCGTCGCCCATGAACCAGTCGGTGACAGGAGCCTGCGGCGAAACGGCCTTCACCGCAGGATGGGTGCAGAGACCGCCCATCATGGCGTAGAAGCCCGGATAGGAACTGCCGGCGAAACCTACCCTGCCGTTGTTGTGCGGCACATGTTTCACGAGCCACTCGACCGTGTCGTAGCTGTCTGTCGTCTCGTCCGTTTCGCCGTATCCCGCAGGGCGGACATGGACGAATTCGCCCTCGCTCATAAAGCGGCCCCGCACATCCTGCATGACGACGATATAGCCGCGGTCGATATAACTGCGCATATAGCCGCTCCCGAAGCCGCGGGGAAACTCGCCGGGACCGTAGGGGGCGCAGCCGTAGGGGGTGCGGAAAATAAGGATGGGGGCTTTGGCATCCGTTTTGGGCGTATAGACCGCGGTATAGAGTTTCACGCTGTCGCGCATCGCGATACGGTATTCGGCCTTGTCGTACAGTTCATCGACGGGCTGCCGGGCAAAGGCCGCGGCCGCCGTGAGTAATCCTGCGAGCAGGAGTGCGGAAAATAGGCGCAGCTTCATGGTCGGGAGTTTTCGGTTAGTGTCCGAAAGGTACGCTTTTTTCCGCAATAGCCAAAGCCTCGGCGGAAAATCGGATTCATTCGAAGCGGCGGGTCCGATCTATTCCCGCGCGGAAAGTTGCATAGCCGCGAAATTAAACGTACTTTTGCAGTCGGTCAATTCCGACAAACGACAATATGCTCAGAGCAGGACGCATCCAGAAACTCACCGTAAGCCGCATCTCGGATTACGGATTATACCTTGCGGACGAGGAGCAGAACGAGGTTCTGCTGCCCAACCGCTACATATCCCTGACAGACAAGCCGGGCGACGAAAAGGAGGTCTTCCTCTACCACGACTCCGAAGACCGGCTGGTGGCGACGACCGAAACGCCGCTGCTGCGCGTCGGCGAGGCGGGTTATCTCCGCGTCGTGGACAAGACGGCCCACGGGGCGTTCCTCGACTGGGGGCTGTACGGCAAGGATCTTTTCCTGCCTAACCGCAACCAGCAGGGCGGCATCATCGCCGGACGGAGCTACATCGTCTACCTCTACGAAGACAGCATCACGGGCCGCTGCGTGGCGACCTGCAAGCTCAAGAGCTTCATCAACAACGACAGCATCACGGTGGCGCCCCGTCAGGAAGTCGATCTGCTCGTGGCTTCGGAGAGTCCGATCGGCTACCGCGTGATCATAAACAACCGGCACTGGGGCATGCTCTACCGCAACCAGCTGTTCCGCCCCATAGCGGTCGGAGACCGGACGAAAGGTTACGTCCGCAAACTCACCGAAGACAACCGCATCGACGTCAGCCTCCAGCAGGAGGGTTTCGCGCAGGTGAAGGACTCGGCGGAGGTTTTGCTGCAGCTGGTCCGCGACAACGGCGGCTTCCTGCCGCTGAACGACGACAGCGCCCCGGAAGAGGTGAACCGGCTGACGCAGACGAGCAAGAAGGTTTTCAAACGTTCACTGGGCATGCTGCTCAAACGCGGCGCCGTCTCGGTGGACGAACAGGGAATAAAGATCAACGAGTAATGGCCAAGATAACGACCGCGGAACGGGTTTCGCGCGAAGCTTCCGACAATTTCGTATTCCAGCGTTCGCTGCTGGCCTACCATGCCACGGCGCAGCGCATCAGCGGCGACGTGCTGGAGATAGGCACGGGGGCCGGTTACGGCATCGAGGTCGTGGCGCCCCGCGCCCGGAGTTTCGTCACCATCGACAAACTGGCTCCCGCGCCCGAACCGACGCAGCTCCCGAACGTCGAATTCCGGCAGGCGACAGTTCCGCCGCTGCCCTTCGCAAACGACAGTTTCGACTTCGTGATCTCGTTTCAGGTGATCGAACACATAAAACAAGACCTCGAACTGGTGCGCGAAGTGAAGCGCGTACTGCGTCCGGGCGGAAAGTTCATCGTGACGACCCCGAACGCTCCGATGTCGCTCACGCGCAACCCGTGGCATATCCGGGAATACACCGCCGCGGAGCTGCGCAGCCTGCTCGGCAGCGAATTTTCGTCGGTCGAGGCGCTCGGCGTTTCGGGCAACGCGCGGGTCATGGAATATTACGAACAGAACCGCCGCAGCGTGAAGCGCATCACGCGCTTCGACCTCCTCGACCTGCAGCACCGGCTCCCCCGCTGTCTGCTGCAATTCCCCTACGACGTTCTCAACCGCATAAACCGCCGCAGACTCCTGAAGTCCAACACCGATCTCACGACCTCGATCCGCATGGACGACTACCGGATCGGCCCCGTGACGGACGAGAGTTTCGATCTGTTCTTCGTGGCGGAAAAATAGGCGCAACCATCTGATCAAAACCAAGGGCTGCCCCACTGCGGGGCGGCCCTTGCCGTATCCTGTCATCCCGAACATACATTCGACATTGCAGACCGCGCCGCCGAAATCAGCGGCCGCAACGGTCAACTGCGGGGCGACATTTGACAAATATTTGAAATTCAGCAGGGTAAATAATAAAAAAGTCTCCGTTTTTCCACCCGGTTCGGCGCCCTTATTACATGAAACCTTCGTAACAGGATATTTTTCGTTTTATAAACTAAAAAAAATACGAAATATTTTGCATAGTAAAAACTAATTCGTATTTTTGTTTTGAAACGAAAGGCATTATTTTCATATTGAAATTAAAAAGAGGCTTCGGGAACGGAGAATGGACATTGCAATGAACGCAGAAATCAGCCGGACCCTAAACAACTGACCATGAAATCGAAACTGCCGCCAAACCGGATTCCGGGACTCTCCGGAATAAGAACAACAGCGATGGCCGCCGCCGATGCGACGGCACATGCACCCGCCGCGAAATGCCGCCGCCACGGCCCTGCGGCAACCGTCGGAGACGGTGTTTCGGACTGCACCTCCCCCGGACCGGCAACATTCCCTGCCGGAAAAAACCGAATCGAATCCTGAATCCGCTGATCGCTCCCTGCGCTTTCCGTACCGCGCAGGGAGATTATACCTATATATATATTTATTCCGGAACATTCAAACAACTTAAACATCTAACCAAAAACAAATGCTTATGAATTTTAAATTCTACGTTAAGAGGTTTTTGTTATCCCTGTTTCTGGTGCTGGCATCGACGATGCTCTACGCCCAGAAGAAAGCGGATATCACAGGAACCGTCTACGATTCGGACGGCACTACCCCGGCGGTAGGCTGCGCCGTAACGATCGAGGGAACGCCGACAGGTGTTATCACGGACATCAACGGCAAGTACAAAATAAGGGGGGGGGAAACCCAGACCCTCGTTTTTTCTTCGCTGGGTTATAAGACCCAGAAGATACTAATAGGCCCTAAAACGCGGATAGACGTCACGCTGGAGGCCGACAGTCAGGAAATCGAAGGCGTCGTCGTAACCGCACTCGGTATCAAGCGAGACGAAAAGGCGCTCGGTTATGCCGTTACGAAGGTGGACAACGACGTACTCACCAGCACGGTATCGAGCAACTGGATGAACGCCCTGTCAGGCAAGGTCGCCGGTCTGAACTTCGATCAGGCGTCTACGGGTCCCGGAGGATCGATGCGCGTGACCCTCCGCGGCGAAACATCCATCAACATGAACGGCGGCACGGCCCTGTTCGTGGTCGACGGAGTGCCCATCACCAGCAGTTCCACCTCCAGCACGTCGGAAAGCGCATACAACTCGACCGACGGCGCCGTCGACTTCGGTAACGCCGCGGGCGACATCAACCCCGAAGACATCGAGAACGTATCCGTACTGAAAGGTCCCGCCGCAACGGCATTGTACGGATCGCGCGCCGCAAACGGCGCCATCATCATCACGACCAAGTCGGGTCGCACCACCAAAGGCATAGGCGTTACGTTCAGCTCGTCGGTTTCGTTCGAGAAAGCCGGATTCTGGCCCGATTTCCAGTATGAATACGGCGCAGGACGCTTCGGCGGCAACCCCTATTCGTTCTACAGCGTAGACGGCGTGTCGCGCAACTGGTCGTCCTATGCCTTCGGCGACAAGTTCGACGGCCATCTGACCTACGAGTGGCCCTCGCTGAACGACGACGGCACCTATACGATGATGGAGTGGCGTCCGCGCAACTTCTTTGCGGGATTCTTCGACACCGGCGTAACGTGGAACAACAACATCTCGGTCAGCGGCAACAACGGCAAAGGCACCTCGGTCCGGGTTTCGGTAACCGACGTGCGCAACGACTGGATCGTTCCCAACACCGGTTACAAACAGCAGACCTTCTCGATATCGCTCTCGCAGCAGATCAACAAGTACATCAAGCTGGACGCCAAGGTGAACTACTACCGCAAGGACAGCGACAACCTGCCGATGACCGGTTACGGCGGCTCGTCGATCATGTATCCGCTGCTGTGGAATACGCCCAACGTGGACGCCCAGTGGTTCAAGGCGGACTACAAGAAGTGGGTGCGCGAAGGCGGCGACCTGAGCAAGAGCACCCAGCACGTATCGGCCAACGGCAACAACCCCTACTACACGGCTTACGAGCAGCTGAACAAACTGGACCGCGACCGCGTGTTCGGCAATCTGGCAGCGACGATCAACTTCACCGAAGAGCTTTCGCTGATCCTGCGATGCGGCATGGACCTCAACAACGATTTCCGCACCCAGCAGAAACCCAAGGGCGCCAAGACCTACATCAACGGTATGTACAAGGAGCAGACCGTGTTCGACTACGAGATGAACAACGACTTCCTGCTGCGCTATACCAAGAAACTGAACGACTTCGACCTGAGCGCATCGTTCGGCGGCAACAACATGATGCAGTCCTACCGTTCGAACACCTCGCTGGCCGAGAGTCTGGTCGTGGACCGCGACTACCGCCTGAGCAACTCGGTGGACCGTCCCAAAGTGACTTCCATACGCCGTCAGAAGTCGATCAACAGCTTCTACGGACTCATATCGGCCAGCTGGCGCAACATGATATTCCTCGACGTCACCGGCCGCAACGACTGGTCGAGTACGCTGGCTCCGGGCAACAACTCCTATTTCTATCCTTCGGTCAGCGGCAGCGTCATCCTCAGCGACCTGCTGCACATCGACACTCCGATGGTCAATTTCCTCAAGGTGCGGGCTTCGTGGGCCAACGTGGGTAACGACACGTCGCCCTATCAGCTGCTCAACTACTACAACAACTCCTCCTTCACCGGCGGCTTCAACATGCCGACCAACAAGGCGAACTACAACCTCAAACCCGAAAACGTCGAGAGCTGGGAGTTCGGCGTCGAGGGCCGCTTCTTCGACAGCCGTCTGACGTTCGACGTGGCGTTCTACAACGCGACCACCACGAACCAGATCATTTCGGTGCCCGTAGACATCACCACCGGCGTCTACAATACGATCGTGAACGCGGGCGAAATCAACAACCGCGGCTGGGAGGTATCGGCCCGCATACAGCCCGTGAGGAACAAGAACATCCGCTGGGACATGAACTTCACGTGGTCGCGCAACCGCAACAAGGTCGTGGAGCTGGCTCCGAATCTGGATTCTTGGACCATCGCAACCGGTCCCCGCGGCGAAATCCGCGCCGTTCCGGGCGGATCGCTGGGCGACCTGTACGGTTCGGGCTACGAGAAGGCCCCCAAGGGTTCCTACGTCACGGCCGACGACGGATCGACGATCGACGTATCGGGCTGGGACATCGTCGATTCGGACGGTTATCCCGTACTGGCTTCGGAATTCGAGAACCTCGGCAACACGCAGGCCGACTGGAAGGCGGGCTGGATGAACTCGATCTCCTACAAGAATTTCCGCCTGAGCTTCTCGTTCTCGGCGCAATGGGGCGGGCAGGCCTACTCCTTCACCAACGCCATGCTGGGCTATCAAGGTAAGATAAAGGCGACGCTCCCCGGCCGTTACGACGGTCTGATCCACAAGGGCGTGAACCAGAACGCCGACGGCACCTACTCGATCAACAAGACCGTGACGGCCAGCATCGAGAGCTACTACAACCTGCGCGTGTTCAACCGCGACAACGTGGTGAACAACACCTTCAGCACGTCGTTCCTGAAGATGAAGGACATACGTCTCGAATATTCGCTTCCCAAGAAGATCGCGGCCAAGACCAAGGTGCTGCAGGGCGCTTCGATCGCCTTCTTCGCCACGAACCTCTTCTGCTGGACCAACTGGCCGCAGTTCGACCCGGAGATCGCAACGATGAACGGTTCGGAAATCACCAAGGGTTTCGAAACCGCGGCGTTCCCGATGACACGCACGTATGGCGTTAATCTTAAACTTCAATTCTAATAAGACGATGAAACGAATCAATTCATATATATTGACCGGGGGAGTGATAATCTTGGGATTGTGCGGCTGTACGAGCAATTTCGACGATTACAACAAGGACCCCAACCGGGCGGAGGTCGGCAAGGCCAACTCCTCCCAGATGCTCGAAGACCTGATTTTCGAGGGCGCCGGAAGCATGAAATACCGCACGTGGCGCCACAACAACGAGTTCATGCAGTATACGGTGGAGACCAGCACGCTGAATCAGCTGCACCGCTTCGTGCTCACCGACAGCGAATTCAAGGGCGCGTGGAACTTCTGCGGACGCTGGGCCGTCAATGCCATAGAGATGTATAAGCTCGCGGAGAAGGAGGAGAATACCAACGCGCAGGCCATCGCCCTGACCATGAAGGCGCTCTACCTTTCGAACATGACCGACCTGTTCGGCGACATGCCCTTCAAGGAGGCGTTCAAGGGAATCGAGGAGAATATCATGCAGCCGAAATTCGACGATCAGAAAGTCATCTACGACTCGCTGCTGATGGACCTCGAAAGGGCCAACACGCTTTACACGAAGACCTCCACGATAGACGCCAAGCGCGACCTGCTCTACAACGGCGACGTGACCAAATGGCGGAAGTTCACCAACTCGCTCTATCTGCGCCTGCTGATGCGCGTGAGCAACCGCAGGGACATGAATTCGGCGGAACGCATCAAGACCGTATTCGAGAACCCCTCGCAGTACCCCATATTCGAGAGCAACGACGACAACGCCACGCTGAAATACAGCGGCACGCGTCCGTTCGTCAATGATTTCGGCGACAACGCCACCGACGACAGCGCGATGGGCGAACGTTTCATCAACATCATGGTGGACTCAAGCGACCCCCGCATCTCGGTTTACTGCAACCGCGTAAGCTCCGGAGCCAACGCGGGCGGTTACGTGGGAATCACGAGCGGCGCCCCGGCTTCGGTCATCTCCAAACAGTCGGCCGACGGCGCGTCCAACAGCAACAATACGACCTTCAGGCAGTACACCTCCCCGTACACGTTCATGACCTATTCGGAGGTGCTGTTCATCAAGGCCGAGGCCATTCAGCGCGGAATGATGGACGGCGAAGCGTCGGAGACCTACTATGCTGCGGTTACGGCGTCGCTCAAGCAGTGGATTCCCGACATCTCAGAATCGGCCGTCGAAACCTTCCTGCAGAACGGAGCCGTAGCTTACGACGCTACGACCGAAATCATCATCACCCAAAAATACGTTTCGCTGTTCACGGTGGGCTACGAGTCTTGGCACGAGTACCGCCGGACGGGTTATCCCCTGCTGGTAATGGGCGAAGCCATCCGCAACGACGGCGTGCATCCGACCCGTTTCCCCTACCCGCTGGTGCTGCGTTCGTCCAACAAGAACTATGCGGCCCAGCTGGCCAAAATGGGCGAAGACAACATGAAAACGCCGGTGTGGTGGAGCCGCAAGGCCGTCAAGCTGGAGAATCCGGAGGAGGACAACAACCTCGGTTACACCGGCCACAAATGGGATGCGGACATCAAATGGTAAGAGTGTCCGTAAAACGAATCGCAACCGGAAAGGCAACGCAGCATCCCGGTCGAGTTTTGAATTTAACCCGTAAATAACGAAAAAACAATTCATATGAAAATAAAACAATTCATCTCCGGAAGATGGCCCGGCCTGAAGGCGCTCGCTCTCTGCGCGATGGCGGCAACGGCATTCGTCGCCTGCAAGGACGACGAGACCGACGTTGTCCGGGATCCCCATATCACGCTGTCGGAAGACGCTTTCCTGTATAACGCAGCGGGAGAGACGCACAGTTTCACCGTGTATTCCAATATCGACTGGAAGGTCGAAATGGCGGACACCTCCCAGACGTGGGTCAATATCTGGCCCAAGGAGGGTTCCGACGACGGCGTTTTCGCCGTGAAGGTATCCAAACAGCCGTCCAAGGACCCCGTACTGCGGGAGGCCCGCTTCCGCGTCGTGGGCAAGCACGAGCATGACAACATCATTCAGGAAATCACGATTTCGCAGCGGGACGTCGATCCGGCGCTCAAACTCGGAGTGACCACGACGCCTCCCAAGGTGGTTATCAACAGCAACGGCGAGGAGAAATACTCGGTCGGCGTCACCTGCAACGTGGAGTGGACGGCCAAGGTCGGCGACTCCGGCGAGGGTTGGATCACGATCGACGAGATCAGCGACAACGAAATCAAGTTCTCCGTACCCAAGTATGCGGGAACGGTGCCCCGCACGGGACGTATCGAATTCAACGCCACCACCGAGCGTATGACGACGGTAGAGCTGATCGTCTACCAGAGCATTCCGCTGGATATCGGCGAAAACGCCGAACTCAAAACCATTGCCGAGGTATACGAGAAACTGGGCGGCCTGCAGGGAACCGTTCGTGAGAACGTCAAGATACAGGGCACCGTGATCAGCGACCGCGTATCCGGCAACTGCCCGAATCCCGCCGCGTTCTTCGTTCAGGACGCCAGCGGACGCGCCATTCAGTTCCGCGTTCAGGAAGGCTCGCACTCGCTCCAGCTCAATTCGCTGGTGACCATACCGCTCATGAACACGCAGTCGGTGATCGACGACGACGGACAGCCCTACATCACCATTTCGACGGAACGCATCCGCGACGTCATCACCACGGGCGGCGCTCCGATCGAACCGAAGGTGATGGAAAGCACGCAGGGCCTGACGGACGAAATGCTCGGTACGCTGGTAACGATCCGAAATCTCCAGTTCGTATTCCCGCACGGAACCTACTACAACGCCAACGAAGGCTCCATTTACAGCGGCGGACGTCCTACCGACCTCGCCCAGCTGCTTCTGGACCGCGACGGCAACACGATCAGCCACTACGTCTACGGCGGCACGAGCGTCGAGACGGGCGCCATGTTCAAGCATTACGAACTGCTGACGGACGATCCGATGCTGGATATAACGGGTATTCTGATCAAGGTCGAAAACGAATGGGCGATCCGCATGCGCAACATCAACGACCGCGACAAACTGACCGAAGCCCGGCGTTACGTGCCCATCACCGAATTCTACTGGCCCGAAACGCTTCCCGACAAGGAGATACTCGTTCCCAAAGTCGGCACGGGACAGCTGTTCGTGAACTTCGCCCCCAAGGCCGTCATCGCGCAGAGCACCACCTTCCGCCTTTACAGCGGCGCCGCCTATGTCCGCGTCGATGCGTCGGTCAACGGCACCGAGAAGGGATACTATTCCGCCAACTGCGGCGGCTGGGGCGCCCAGTCGAACGACACCTATACGCCGACCCAGAAGGCATGGTACTTCGAGACTTCGACGGCAGGCATTTCGGATGACCTTTACGTATGCTTCTGCACCACCAGCTCGCAGTCGGGCCCCGGTCCCTTCTCGATCGAGTGGGCTGCGGCCGAGGCCGGTCCGTGGACCTTCGTAACCGACTACAAGGCCGGAAACTGGGAGGTAATACCCGGTCCCAAGAACTTCGCCTTCAAACTGCCCGACGGTTGCAAGAACCAGTCTTCGCTCTGGCTGCGGTTCCGCGTCAATTCCGACGAGCGCGTGGACGGCAAGGCAGCCAACAGCGCGACGGGTACGAACCGCATGATCTATACGAGCCTGAAGAAAAAAGTCAATTAATCCGGTGTAACGCAGGATAATCTTGCCGGACCGCTCCCCTCCCGGAGCGATTCGGCAGGATTAGACAAAAATCTAAACAATGAGAAAAATGAAACGATTGATAAAATTCAGATTACCGTATCTGTTCGCAGCCGCATTTCTGCTGTTGTGCATCGGAATCAGCTGTTCGGAAGATCCGACATGGACCAAACCGACGCCCGAACAGGAGGAAATTATCCCCGCCGTCTTCATCGAAGATCTCGTGATGCCCGATGCGGAGGAGATCTTCATCCCGGAGGACCCCATCAAGATCATGGGAACCGGATTCGACAAATACGACGTATTCCTGTTCCGCTCCACGTCGGAAGACCCTGCCGAGGAGACCAAATATTTTCAGGCCGAGATCAGCGAGGTGGCCGAGGATTATGTCATAATAACCGTTCCCAAGACGATCGACCTGCGCTCGTACGAGCTTATCCTGAAGCGTTACAACAAGCAGCAGGTGCTGGGTCCGATGACCATCTACAAGGCGCACTTCCCCGCGATTCCCGATCAGGCGGGCATGACCGTCAAGGGCCGCGTCTACTGCGGGAAAAAGGCGGTCGCAGACGTGGTGGTGTCCGACGGAGTCATCGTCACCAAGACCGACAAGGACGGCGTCTATTACCTGCCCTCGGAGAAGAAGATGGGGTACGTATTCGTTTCCATCCCCTCCGGATACAACATCGAGAGCGAAGCGGGTTATCCGGCCTTCCCGGCCATGAGCCAGCAGCTGCTCAACGAAGACAACGAGCAGCACGATTTCGCGCTTACGGAGATCCCCGGCGGAAACACGAACCATGTGATGATGGTATTCACCGACCTTCATCTGGCGAGCAAAACCCCGAACACGGCAGGCAAATATGCCGACATCGACCAGTACAAGAACAAGTTCATGCCCGACATCACGGCCGAAATGGCGCAGTATGCGAACGTGTATGCGCTCTGTCTGGGCGACATCACGTGGGATGCGTTCTGGTACAAAACAATGAATCAAGGTCCTGAGAACATGGTGGAGGTACGCTACCAGCTGCCGAACTACAAGGACTTGATGAAGAACTTCCCCTGCCCGGTTTTCAACGTGATCGGCAACCACGACAACGATCCGAAGGTGGTCGGAGACTACTTCACGGAGCTGCCTTTCAAGCAGCACATAGCCCCCACCTACTATTCGTTCAACATCGGCGACGTACACTACATCGTTCTGGACAACGACCAGTACGACAATTACAACGGCGGCAGCCGCATCGAGCGGATCGGGCTGCTCGGCGACTCCGACCCGCAGAAATGGCAGATGGCGTGGGTGGCCGAAGACCTGAAATACGTGGACAAGTCCAAGAAGATCGTGGTCGCCATGCATGCCCCGATGACCTCGGCCGGACTGAACCCGATCGTGACGCTTTCGGGCGGAAACGACCTGCTCGGTCTGCTGCAGGGGTATCAGGTGGAATTCCTCACCGGACATACGCACAACAATCACCACGCGAAGATCGCCGAAGGCGTACGCGAGCATAACGTAGCGGCCGTATGCGGCACGTGGTGGTTCAACGTGAAAAGCGCCAACGGAGGCGCCGACTACGACTTGTGCAAGGACGGCTCCCCGACGGGATACGGCGTATTCAAATTCAACGGAACGGCCGTGCAGTGGTACTATAAGGGGATCGAGGTGGCCCGCAACGAGCAGTTCGCCGTATACGACATGAATTTCGTGAAGAGCGACTACAAGAGCGCCGTGGGCGCCAAGGCCAACGAAGTGCTGGTCAATGTATGGAACTGGGACGAGGACTGGACGGTATCCGTGACCGAAAACGGACAGCCGCTCACGGCGACCCGCGTATACCGCAAGGACCCGACGCACTACACATGGCAGAAAGACGTACTGGAACCGGCCCATGCCCCCGGCTCGCCCAACAGCACCTACCTCACGGGCTACAATGCCCATATGTTCTCCGCCATAGCGCAGGTTCCCGGCTCGACGATCAAGGTTGTCGTAACGGATCCGTTCGGCGGCGTCTACGAGAAGACGATCGTACGGGAAATTCCTTCGAATCTGCCGGCGCAATGGGTATTTACAAAGGGCGTCAACGTCGATGAGTTCGTGGTGGACAACAAAATGCCGTCAGCGACCGGAAAGGGCTATATCAGCTATATCAGCAACTGCGATCCGGCGCTCGACGTAAACAACAAGATAGCCCGTGCCAATACGGCCGGCGAGCCTTATATCACGGGCGGATGGCCGGGCGACTGGTGGCTGTTCACCATTCCGGAAATGACCATAAAGGCCGGAACGGTCATCAACGCCAAGTTCCACGCACGCGCATCCGGAACCGGTATGAAATACTGGATGCTGGAGTACTACGACGGCGGTGAATGGAAGCCCGGAGCGCCCTTGCAGACGACGACCGTCGGAGAGGGCGATCAGGCGCAGACGTTCTCTTACAATTACGAAATGATGAATACGGACCATTGCCTGATCGACCGCAACATGACGTTCGAGCATGCCATCAATAACGGGGATATTCTGATCCGGCTCCGTTGCATGGCCAACTGGCAGGCCAGCGGAAAGGGAGCCTTAGCCGCACCCAACGGCGGTACGCACCGCATATCCGTACAAAACAACATCAACCCTACGATCTCGATCGTTCAGTAAACGGGATCGGACAGCAAACAGAACGGCCGCTTCTTTCGGGAGCGGCCGTTTTATTCGTCTACAGCCGAGCAAATTCGCGTCATAGCAGACGATCCCCGACCGGGCGGACATTGGCCGTCGTTCTAATATATCAAGTTTTTAGCAATTTATTGAAATCGTCCGGCATTCGGGTTTTTCAATCGAACCCGACCTTTTACGTTGTCCCAATCTGAAAAATAGATACGCACCCCGTAGAGCGTGGCACAGCAACACCATTGAGATAATAGGTCAAATAAATAACGACCTCATTTTTTGCATTCGGCTTATTTCGAATGCAATAACACCCCATAGGGTATGCCGATTTAATTCTTCCCATAAACTATTACTTCAAAAAGATGAATCACAATTTTTGTGAAGTTTATTTAACCGGAAGTTTCCCTTAAATGCCACGGCGCGATTGAGAAATCGCGCCGTGAAGTATTTAACTATAACATTTTGAGGTGTTTTAACCCCAAAATAGGGTTAATACTCTTCCTCGTTGAAGAGCTGTTTAGTATCTGTTTATCAGTATATTATTGTTGTTTTATTGTCATTTAGCCAAACAAACCGCGCTATTTGAGACGGTCTGAGGCGATATAATATGATTTAGACAAACAAACGCAAATAATTCAAAGCAGATAAAGAAGACTCAAGCATTATCATTTTTATAATTCACCTACTTGAGTGTCCCGTGATGAACTATTTGGTATTTTATTAGTTATTAATTCCAATCAGCAGTTGAACTGCTATGATTTTAAAGTTAAATATAGGTCAAACATGACCTCAAAAACATTTTAAACTATTGAAGTATAAGGAATAATATATTTTGAAAAGTCACTGAAAATCAGCAGCTTGAAATAAAAATTACCCCTAATTTTTACGAGTTATGATTCCCAGTGACAAGGCGAATAGACTTATCAAAATCTATATGTATATCTGCGATATGTACGAACAGTGTCTCAAATATCATTGCCAAAGATACAGCAATAATTCGAAACCGTTGTTCTCCGACGAGGAAATTCTTACGATTTACCTCTTTGTCGGGCATGAGCAGAAGTACACTCGCCTTAAGGACATCCATAACTTCGCAAAAGAGTACCTGCCCGACTGGTTCCCGGGACTCGTATCCTACCAGACATTTGTCTATCGTCTGAACAGGATGACCGGTGCCGTAACGGAACTGTCAAGGCAGTTGTTAGGTTCGCATAAGCCTGAAGATTGTGAAGAGGACACCCTGATAGCCGATTCCCTTCCTGTCATGACCTGTACCGGACGGAACAGGACAGGCAAGGTGGCTACCAAGATTGCAGACAAAGGATATTGTTCTACAAAGAACCAGTATTACCATGGTCTCAAACTGCACCTTGTCGGTATGAGGCGTAAGGGCCATCTGCCGTTCCCGTATCAGATAGTGCTCTCTTCTGCATCTGAAAATGACCTGACAGTGTTCAAGAGGGAATGTGTTCCGTCTCTTGAGGGAAAGACCATTTTTGCTGACAAGATATATCGAGATAACGCCTATTGGAAGACAGAGAATGAAACGAAGAGTAACAGTCTCCTTACTCCAGTAAAGGCGATCAAGGGGGCAACCGAGGAGGAGAAACAGAGAAACAAGGCTGCTGATGACCTGTTTTCAACTGCCGTTTCATCCGTCAGAGAGCCTGTCGAGGCATTCTTCAGCTGGCTTGACGAAAAAACAAATATTCAAAGAGCTTACAAGTGCAGGTCTACTGCTGGACTGCTTATACACGTGATGGGAAAAGTAGCCATCGCTTTTATAACTTTAATTTTTAACTACTGATTCAAATTATTAATTTTTTCATTCGCTCGTCCCAATTATAGTCTGTATTGAGTGAAACTGATGCGTCACATACCGTACATGGATGTTTGTCTTCTACATAGTCTCGATATTCAATTCCACGATAAGTGAGAGATACTATAATGCGAGGATCTATCATCCTTTCTTCCCAATCGAATAAACACGCATCAAAATTCACAACAGCAAGGTTCTCTTTAGTAATAAACTTGATAAAACTCCATAAAAACTCATGTTCCCTACTACCAATATGTACCATCGGTTGCTTGCCTCGCAAATCGATAAGATTACTTAAAACAGAAATATCACAGAAAAGATCACTACACAAATTTGTCAGACCTCCCACAAACATATCCATAAAAGAAACATAATTATCGGCTACGGCTATTTTGGTTTCTTTCATTATGTCATAAAGTTCCTGCGTTGTATGATATGTTGTACTAAATCCAGCAATATTTACACAAACGCTTTCCCGATTCTCTAACGACAATATTTGTTTTTTGGGAATGCATATTTTATTAGAGAATTCTTGACTATGACATTTTATAGATTGAAAATAAGTATATCCTGTTTCCGGATTATGAATACATAATAAAACAGGGATAGGATATAATTTCCAATACCTGATATGGGATTCATCTGCATAGTATACAAAGTATTCTCCTCGATCATTAAGATACGATTTTCCAGATTTTATTTGTACTGCTACCAATCGTCCCGTAGCCTCATGATTATCATTGACTTCCTCTATATAACCATCTATACCTGTATCAGAGTTGGAAGTCTCTCTAAATATAAATCCTATTTCTGTGAGTACTTTAGCAACATGTAATACCCCGACTCTTTCGGAAACAGAAGTTTGTAGAAATTTTGGAAGGTTCATCTTTATCGTTTTATAATTTGATAACGCCTTGCTTGTCTAAATTATTATTTATCAAGACTTAAGGAAAGAATAAATCTCATTTCTGATATTTGAGGCACCCTTCATGCCATTTGTGATTAACATAAGATTTCCATTTAGTGAATACTTCGGATGAAAAATATCCGGATCAATAAAATCGTTTATCATTTGACCAATGCAGGTGCAACCAGACATCAACTCCAAGAACTCTATTGCTCCTTTGGATAGTGTCTGTAGATACTTTTCAAGTTCTGTTTTATATCCCCTTATTTTGTTATCATCCCACTTGTCAATCACTACTATGCGTTCTTTTCCTCTCCATATAGTATGCATCCTATTAATAAGATTGTTGACATAGAGATCGCTAAACGAATACCCAGCAATTACCATCGCATTATTACTTACGACAGCATTATATAAATTACCATGATAAAAATCATAGGGCATACAAGTAAGTTTCTCTATTTTACGAAGTCCCGTAATTATAGGTCCAGCAAAGTATTCCTCATTGTTTTGTGCTGACGGGTTACTTTGCCCTCTACCAATCATTCGACATTTCACTTCATTAAAGTTTGGATACAAATACAGGTCATGGATATTGGTTTCAAACATATCATCGTTTGGTTTATCCTTATAGAAGTAGTTAATACATCCATGGACATGATTAACCGTAGACAGGTTGTTTTCGTTTAATATGAGCTTCTGTGGTCGGAATATAGAGTCTATCCTATTCGTCATTTGTTCAAATCCATCCTCGTACATACCAAGACTTTGTTCTACTGTTGTATCATAATTGAAGTTGAACACATCCCACTTGAAGTCACTCTTAAAGAAATCCCTATACCAATTTTCTGCTCCATTATCATTGCGAAAGTATTCGTTATATGCATTCACTATTTCCATGATTCGCATAATAAACTTCCACATAACTTGATTTAAATCTTTAGGATCAAAACTAAAATTCATGGCAGTAAAAGGTGCAAAATGAGGAAATGTGTATGGATTATGGTTATTACTAGCCCATACACTTTGATAGGCTATTAGTTGTTCCATAACATGAAATAAAATCTCAAAATGAATATTTGGTATATAATTAGTCGCCCACCAAATATTATGATCTGCAGGAAATGACCTAACTAAAATTTGGTAAATGTCTTCAACAATAGTTATTTCTCTATTGGCACAAAAAATATCATCGTATGGTTTTCGTACTTTTTCCGTTATATTCCATGTTGTAGGCTTAATGATATTTGAAGGAAAATTCATATCCAACACAGCTCCTGCGCCCATAATCATAGTTACTCTTGGATTGTTTATGTTCATATGATTACTTTTATATATTTATAAATTCATAATATGTTTGGAACAAAGATAGCCTAACTAATCGACATATCGAATATAATTCACTATATTTGCGCAATAAAATTGCGTCTAAAAATGAAGTTGAATAGGATAAAGGCTGTCTTGTCGGATAAAGGTATCTCTCAAACGTGGTTGGCCAAGCAACTTGATAAGAGTTTCAGTATGGTTAATGCCTATGCGTGTAATAGAATCCAGCCCAATCTGGAAACATTGCAGCAGATTGCAGAGATTCTTCAAGTGGACTTGAAAGATCTAATAACGGACAAGGACGAGCGTCAATAGCGTTTGGAAACATCCATTATTTTTTAGAATGCAACTTCCGATAATAAAATATTATTTGAATATGGGCATCAGTCACGAGCTTACAGAGGAAGATATTAAGTTCCGTTATATTAACGATGCTATTACCAATAAGGGATGGACAAAAGATAGCATTTTCATGGAACAGCAAGTTAAGTTTACCGATGGTAAAATCAACTTGCATGGTAATTTTGTGCATCGTGAAAAGCCGAAGTTTGCAGATTATGTGCTTTATGTAAACAAAGCAACCCCCATAGCTGTCGTAGAGGCTAAAGATGCCAATCATTCTGTTTCACATGGACTGCAACAGGCAATGGAATACGCCAAGATGCTTGATGTGAAATTCGCTTTCAGCTCAAACGGAGAAGGTTTTGCAGAACATGACTTTCTTACTGGCATGGAAAGGACTTTTGGAATAGATGAGTTCCCTACTCGTGATGAACTTATAGAACGGTACAAGCGTGAGGCTAACGACGGGAATGGTCTTAACGGGCAAGAAGAAGCCATAATCAATCAGCCGTTTTGTACTGGGCAGAATATATTCCCACCAAGATATTATCAACTCAATGCTGTGAATCGTACCGTCAATGCCATTGCAAAAGGGCAGGACCGAGTTTTGCTTGTCATGGCCACCGGTACGGGAAAGACCTACACGGCATTCCAAATAGTGTGGCGTTTGCTTAAAAGCGGGCTGAAAAAGAAGGTTCTCTATCTTGCAGACCGTAATATATTAGTAGATCAATCCATACAACAGGATTTCAAACCCCTTGAAAAGGTCATACATAAGATTGACTATTCCAAAGACAAGAACCATTTGGAAGAACTTGGTTCCTATCAAGTGTTTTTTGCACTTTATCAGCAGCTTATCGGTCAGAATGATGCAAAGAATTATCAAGAGTTGTTTCCTAATCCAAACTATTTCGACCTTGTAATCATTGATGAGTGTCATAGAGGCAGTGCCAAAGATGATAGCAACTGGCGCACTATATTGGAATATTTCTCATCTGCAGCACACATCGGTATGACTGCAACCCCCAAGGAGACCCGTTACCAATCAAGTATCGGTTATTTTGGTGAGCCAGTCTATACATATAGCTTGAAGAACGGTATAGAAGACGGATTTCTTGCTCCATTCAAAGTTATCAACATTACGACCAATATTGGCGATGAGTGGCGACCTGTCAAAGGTCAAAAGGATATTTACGGCAATGAAATAGAAGACCGTATTTACAACAATAGCGATTACGACTATAATATAGTGATAGAAGACCGTCATCGGGAAGTTGCTCAAGAAATAACCAACTATCTGAAAAGCACAGACCGCATGGCTAAGACTATCGTATTCTGTGCTGATGAAACACATGCGGAACGTATGCGTATCGCACTGACTAATGCCAATGCGGATGTGTGTAAAAAGAATCCGGACTATGTGGTTCGTATTACAGGCAGTGATGAATACGGCAAAGGTAAATTGGATTATTTTATTTCGGTTTCATCCAAATATCCGGTTATTGCCACGACTAGCAAATTACTGTCGACAGGGGTTGACTGCAAAATGGTGAAACTTATTGTACTTGATCAACAAATCGGTTCAATGACAGAGTTCAAACAGATTATAGGGCGTGGTACACGTCTCCGAGAAAAGGAGGGAAAAACCTATTTTTCTGTTATGGATTTTCGCAATGTGACGCGCCTCTTTGCTGATCCAGACTGGGATGGGCCGATTGAAATTGATCCTAATTATCCTCCGCAAGCATATATTTGCCCGACCTGTGGGCAGAGTCCATGTATTTGCCCAAAACCGGAGGGAAAGCCATGCCTAGATTGTGGACAAACTCCATGTGTATGTCAACAACCGCCAAAATTACCAAAACCGATAGTCGCACCTGATGGTTGCAAGGTAACGATCATCAATAAAGTGGTCTCTGTCTATGATACTAATGGTAAGTTACTTCGGACAGAAAGCATTACGGATTATACAAAGAAGAATATCGTTGATACATATGCAACCATTGATTCTTTTACCGCAAAATGGCATTCGGCAGGAAGAAAGGTTGAAATAACGGAAATGTTAAAAAATGTAGGGATTGATATAACAGCATTGAAGCATGATCAAAATATGGATGATGTGGACGATTTCGATTTTATTTGCCATATTGCATACGGCAAAAAGACATTGACAAGACGTGAACGTGCGGAACAAGTGAAGAAACGCGATATATTCAATAAATATGGTGAACATGCACGTCTTGTACTTGAAGCCCTTCTTGATAAATATATGAACGAGGGTATTTCGGAATTAGAGAATTTGTCCGTTCTGAAAAACGATCCGTTCCGAAAACTTGGCTCTCCAGCTAATATCGCCAAACTATTTGGTGGAAAGCAAGGCTATCTTGATGCAGTAAAAGAGCTGGAACAACTAATTTATAATGTAGCATAAAAGAGAAGCAAAATATGAGTTTATCAAATTTCGTAAAGCGAATACGCAATATCATGCGCAATGATGCCGGTATCAACGGTGATGCTCAGCGTATTGAGCAGATGGCATGGATGCTGTTCCTTAAAGTTTATGATGAAAAAGAAAATGACTGGGAAATGGAAGAAGACGATTATAAGTCCATTATCCCGGAGAATTGTCGCTGGCGTAATTGGGCGCACGATGACGGTAGTGGAAATGCTTTGACCGGTGACGACTTGCTTTCATTTGTAAACAACACCCTATTTGATCAACTAAAAAAGATAGAAGTTACCCCTAATACTCCCGTCCGTCAGGCAATCGTAAAAACCACTTTTGAGGATGCTAACCAGTATATGAAAGATGGTGTACAGCTCAGACAGGTCCTAAATGTGATTGACGGTCTCAATCTTGGCGACTATGAGGAAAGCCACGCTTTTGGTGAAATCTATGAGACTATTCTCAAAGAAATGCAATCAGCAGGTTCTTCGGGTGAGTTCTATACACCAAGAGCATTGACCGAGTTCATGGCAGAAATAATAAAGCCTCAAATAGGTGAAAAGATGGCAGACTTCGCTTGCGGTACTGGTGGTTTTATTACCAGTTGGCTTGGCGAACTTGACAAGCGTGTGGTTACTGCTGATGATCGTGAAAAATTCAATCGGTCTGTATTCGGCATTGAAAAGAAGCAGTTCCCTTACATGCTATGTGTGACTAACCTTCTGCTTCATGGCATAGATACACCTTTGGTGTTCCATGACAACTCGCTTACAAAAGACGTTCTGAATTATACGGATGATGATAAGTTCGATGTTGTGCTCATGAATCCGCCGTATGGCGGTAATGAGAAGTCGGATGTACAGTCACACTTTCCTTCTGATATGCGAAGTAGTGAGACTGCAGAGTTGTTTATGGTACTTATAATGTATCGTTTGAAGAGAAATGGTCGTGCTGCAGTTATTGTTCCCAACGGTTTCCTCTCTAATGAAAATTCCACCAAACTTATTGCTATTAAGAATAAACTGTTACGAGACTTCAATCTGCATACTATTATTCGATTGCCGGGTAGCATCTTTGCTCCTTATACACCTATTGCCACAAACATTCTCTTTTTCAATAACGAAATAGCAGAGAATGCCCCTGAAGGTTTTGCTACAAAAGAAACTTGGTTCTACCGTTTAGATATGCCGGAAGGTTATAAGCATTTTTCAAAGACAAAGCCGATGAAATCTGAACATTGCAACCCTATCAAGGAGTGGTGGAACGACCGTAAAGAGATTGTTGTAGAAGACGGTAATGAGAAATCACGCTGTTATTCTGTAGAAGAATTAATAGCTACTGATTGCAACTTCGATTTGTGCAAATTTCCGAAAGACGATGAGGAAATTTTGCCTCCTGCCGAGCTACTTGCCGACTATTTCAAAAAACGGGCTACGCTTGACCATGAAATAGACAAGACATTGGCTGAGATTCAAAAGATTCTCGGCATAGACATACAATCGTGTAACAGCTAATTGTAAAGTGATATGAAAGATTTGACAATCTCAAACATTGAAAGGCAAAATGTGCTTAACAACCGTTTTGCTGTCAGTAAAGTGCAGGAGCATCTTGATATAGAAGGAATGCTCTTTGAAGGAGAATACCGCTTTACAAAAAAAATGGTGGCTGATTTTTATGAAGTAGAAGAACGGACAATAGAACGTTACCTGGAAAAACATTCTGATGAATTATCTGCTAACGGTTATGTTTTATGTAAGGGAAAACGGCTGAAAGAGTTGATATTACAATTTGCTCCCGTCATAAATGTCGGGAGCAAAACAACGCAGCTCGGATTGTTTAATTTCCGCTCAGTCTTAAACATTGGTATGTTACTTACAGAGAGTGAGAAAGCGAAGAAAGTCCGTAGCCTTATCTTGGATTTTGTGATTACCACTATCAATGAAAAGACTGGCGGAGGAACAAAATATATAAATCGTAGAGATGTACATTATCTTCCTGCTGCAATCACAGAAGAAAACTATCGTAAAAATCTTACTTCTGCCATCAATCAATATGTGGACGGGCATCCGACATACAAGTACTCTCAGATTACGGATTTCATCTACAAGGCTGTTTTTAAGGAGAATGCCAAAGAATATAGGGAAGTATTGAAACTTGACTCTAAAGATAATGTTCGGCACACGCTGTATTCAGAGGTTCTATTGGTTATCTCTTCTTTTGAAAACGGAGTGGGTGCAGCGATTAGCGAACGATTTAAAGAAAATGGTGGTAGGTCGCTTACCATTGATGAAGTGGAGCATATTGTAAACGAACTTGCCGAACACCCAATGCAGAAACCTTATTTGAATGATGCCATGACCAAAATGGCTTCAAGGGATTTCAGTTTCCGAGATGCGTATCATGGTAATATAGCAGATTACCTGCAAGCTGTTACTCCTGAAGAGTTTGAACGATTCATCGGTGACCAGTCTATTGATTTTGACCGTATCTTAGCAGATAACAAAGATGTGCTTAAACGCTTAAAGCAGGCAGAAGATGAGTAAGGATATTATTTACATAGATTACGATGAAGCCTTAAACATCTATGACAAAATGATTGATGCCAGTGATGGTGGCTTTGAAGGAGTGCGTGATAAAGGCGGTATTCTTGCTACATTGGATTTTGTGCAAAATGATTTATACTATCCTACCTTTGCCGACAAACTAACCTACCTGATGTATAGATTTTGTTCCGGACATTTCTTCAATGATGGGAATAAGCGTATTGCGCTGACTTTGGGTGCTTACTTCTTACACAAGAATAATTATTATTGGCACGCTTGTATTTGTATGCGTACATTGGAATCCATCATTTACCATGTGGCGGCATCAAACATCGGCCAAGATTTGCTGCTACGCATTGTCAATAGCTTTATGACAAATAAAGATTATGATGAAGAACTGAAAATAGATATAGCCAATGCCATGAGCAAAGGGGAGTTAGGGATACAAGGCGAAGATTACGAATAATTTTTATATTATGGCTAATATACTTGAAATAATAAAAAACGAAATTGCACAAGACTATTATAAAAACAATTTTCCTAATGATGGTCAACGTTTTGTTGCGTGGTATATGCGTAATATACATCTTTTAGATCAAAGACAAACTAAAGATGCAATTACAGATGGAGCAAATGACAAACAAATAGATGCCGTATATATTGATGAAGACGAGCAAAAAATATATATCGTGCAAGGGAAATACTATCTTGGTGAATCTGTTGATGCAACTCCTGTGAGAGAAGTTATATCTGCTTGGAGTCAGTTTAGCAACTTAGCTCAATTACAGGAAAATGCTAATCCTAAATTAAAAACTAAAATATCAGAAATAGCAACAGCACTAGAAGATGACTCTTACTGTGTATGTTTTGAATTGATAACAACATCTATCTTTACGGATTCAGCTATGGATGATATACATTCATTCCAAACCAAATTATCAGAAGAAGATGATTCTGAATTGAATTATAGCACCCAATTCTCCGTGGTTGATAAACAAGGCTTGGAAGATGCTTATAGTTATGTTATTGAACAAACGAATCCAACTTTAAACCATACTATCAAGCTTGAATCGGGAAAATATATGACGACTGAATTAGGGGCAACAAGTGTAATAGTTGCAGCCATGCCTCTGAAAGAATGTATAAAATTCCCTGGCATTAAAGATGGTTCTTTGTTCCAGAAAAATGTACGACAGAGTTTAGGCATTAACAATACTGTAAATAAAAAGATCAAGAAAACTATAAACGATCCGAATAGATGTGGTGACTTTTTCTTCTTTCATAATGGAATTACTGCCATTTGCAACAAAATTGAAGAATGTGGCAATGGTGAGTTTAAACTTTATGGATTGAATGTTGTAAATGGATGTCAATCATTAAATACAATTCTTAGTTGTAGTGAGAATGTACGAAAGCGTGATGATGCTTATGTTCTATTCAGATTCTATGAAATTCCACAAAGAGATAGAGCAGATTCTATTAGCATTAACACAAACACACAAAGTGCTGTAAAGGCAAGAGATTTACGTAGTAACAGTAAGCAGATATTGAAACTCAAAAAGGCATACGAAGCAAAATATTCTAATGGATTCTTTGCAACCAAAAGAGGTGAAGCTATTCCAGCCGATAAGGACAAGCAGTACTGCATAGAGTTATCATATTTAGGTAAGAATATTACAGCCTGGTATATGCAAAGGCCTAATTTATCTTATGGTGAAACTAAGATTTTTGACAAGTATTTCAATACATTGTTCAAGAACGATTATTTGCCTGAAGATGCTTATGCACTGTCGTTTTGGATGAGAAAAATAATGGATGCATGGACTCAGGAGAACCCATTAGGACTGGAAGAGGAACTACTAACCATGAAGGCTTATGCTCCATATCATCTTCTTTTTGCTATATCAATGGTTTTTGCAAAGTGTAACAATCAAACCAATGTGCCATCACCGAGTGAGTGCTTAAAAGTTGCCTCTGAAAACAATCTTGTTGATAGCATAATTAATATTGCGGCAAACTGTTTAAACAGTGCTATTTCAGCAGAAAAAAACAATTGCGAGCAGAATAATAAAAGTTTCATTCCTCAAAATTGGGTAAAAAACAAGAGTTGCAATGCAGGTATTATGTCTGCTATTCAGAATTATTTTTCTTTCCTCCCAACAATGAATAAGGAGATGGATTCCAAGCTTAAAAATGGAGTAAAGATAGACTCCAAGTTTTTCTCATATAGAGTACAAGCCGAGGATTAAGAAATGAACGGAAAACAATTAAAAAACAGTATACTCCAATGGGCGATACAGGGAAAACTTGTACCTCAAGACCCTAATGATGAATCGGCTTCTGTACTTCTTGAACGTATCAGAGCAGAGAAAGCCAAGATGGTGAAAGAAAAGAAAATCAAGAAGGACAAAAACGAATCAATCATTTACCGTGGTGAGGACAATTCCTATTATGAGAAGTTTATCGCCACCGGGGAGGTGAAGTGCATAGATGAGGAGATTCCGTTTGAAATTCCGCAGGGATGGGAATGGGAGCGTTGGGGAAATATCTCTCAATCTATTCAATATGGCTATAATGCACCTGCATTAGAAAAAGGTGTTATCCGAATGGTACGTATTAGCGATATTCAGGATAATAAGGTAGTTTGGGATACTGTACCCTTCTGTATGATTGAAGAGCAAGATATTGAAACGTATCTATTAGAGGAAAACGATATACTATTTGCCAGAACTGGCGGTACAGTAGGAAAATCGTTCTTGGTAGAAGAAGTTCCATTGGAATCAATTTATGCTGGCTACTTAATAAGGACTCGGTATAGTTCATTACTCTGCCCTCATTATATGAAAGCATTTATGGAAAGTCAATTATATTGGGAACAATTAAAAAATGGCACAATAGCAACAGCACAACCTAATTGTAATGGAAAAACTCTTGCAAAAATGCTACTACCCATCCCTCCTATAAATGAACAAAAACGGATTATTGAGAAGTTGCATCGTATTTCTTCTTTAGTAGAACGTTATAGTAAAAGTCAAGATGCTCTTAATCTGATAAACACACAAATTTATGACCAACTTAGAAAATCTATATTACAATACGCAATACAGGGGCAGCTTGTTCCTCAGTTAGAATCAGAAGGCAATGCAGAAAAATTACTCGAACAAATACGACAGGAGAAACTACACCTTGTTGAAGAGGGTAAACTGAAGAAATCTGCCTTAACCGATTCTGTTATCTATAAAGGTGACGATAACAAGTATTATGAGAGGATAAAAGGGCAAATCATTGAAATCGAGCTTCCTTTTGAATATCCCAATAACTGGGTAGTATTACGTTTAAAAGATGTATGTCTATTGACAGACGGTGAAAAGAGAATAGGAAAGGGGATTTGTTTGGATGCAAAATACTTGCGTGGTAAATCATCTGCCACCATTGTTGAGAAAGGAAAATTTGTCTATACCGGCGACAATATTATTCTTGTAGATGGTGAAAATTCAGGAGAAGTTTTCACCGTTCCACAAGATGGATATATGGGGAGCACATTCAAACAACTATGGCTTTTTTCGGCTATGTGGAAGCCTTATATCTTGGCTTTCATCCTGTTCTATAAAGAGGAGTTGAGAAATTCAAAAAGAGGCGCAGCAATTCCGCACCTCAATAAAGAGCTATTCTACAATTTGCTCATTGGTATTCCACCTTTAGCTGAACAGAAACGTATAGCTCAACACATAGACGTATTATCTCAGTTGCTCAAATAGTCTTTCTATTTGGGAAACAATGCGTTGCTGCTCTTTTAATGGTGGTAAAGGGTATAGATAATCTTCTATATGACAATTGTTTATGGAGGGTGAGTTGTCGCCCTTCATAAACGAATTTAGACCATCAATCACATAGTTTGACAACATCATATAAAACAAAAACTTTGGGTTGTACCCAAGCCCCGGTGTAACCACATAGAAGCCTGTACTTGCAATAGCATCTTTGTACTTTTCACCGACCAATGCAATATTTTTCAAATATGGGCGAACCATAGAAAACAGCAAATCATTTTTATGAAGTTTTCTAGTTGCTCGACTTGGGGCATTTTCTTGTTTTAGATATTTTGGATTGTCAATGATATTTATTTTGTTATTTACCGCATCAACATCAATATATACAAAATCCGATGCTGGTTTAGTTGACTCCATAGGCATAAATACTGATTTTCCTCTTACCCAAATCCATGAACTAGGTAAATCAAAGGGGATTAAATCAGTTATATCCTCACATTTTTCACCTACCTGCTCATAATACTTGTTATCGTCACCTTTATAGATAACGGAATCGGCTAAGGCGGATTTCTTTAGCTTTCCATCTTCAACAAGGCGTAGCTTCTCTTGTCGTATCTGTTCAAGTAACTCTTGTGCTGTTCCTTCCTCTGCAATCTGTGGGACAAGTCGTCCTTGAATTGCTTCTTGAAGAATGGATTTTCGAAGCCTATTATGAATGCTATCGTTTAGTTGATTTAATTCTTCTTGAGATTTTTCGTATTTGGCGGCGATTAGCATAATTGCCTCTATTTGAGAAACAATACGTTCTTGCTCGTCAATTGAAGGCATAGGGATAAGAATATTGTGTAATGCCCCTGATGATAATCCTTGTATTCCAATTCCTTTGCCACCGATATAGCCTATACTCTTGTATAAATACATTACGTAGTAGAAAAATCGTGTGCACAATGGACTATAAGACCGCATTTTATGAATATGATTTTGAATCCTAACATCATAGTTATAATTCCATATTGCACTTCTTCCAATATCTCCTCCCTCGCATACTAATAAGTCGCCTTTAGTAACTGTGCATTTTCCCAACTCCTCTTCAGTAAAATACATTTCTTTCAGGGAAGATAATTCAAATCTATCCCAATAGAGATTCGATGTAGTAATATATGTATATAAATTCCCTTTTCGATTAGTGCCTGTCTCTTATACACATCTCCGAGCCCACGAGACACTGAGCGATCTCGT